>Ga0136560_1000614_pt1 | contig 18088 bp, 11 predicted proteins | sample AntRauMeHopE1497_FD_104925 | JGI IMG/M metagenome (GOLD analysis project Ga0136560, IMG submission 104925) | Saline lake microbial communities from Rauer Islands, Antarctica - Metagenome Hop E1 #497 | ecosystem: Environmental > Aquatic > Non-marine Saline and Alkaline > Saline | place... | reverse complement strand
TCCCTGAAGCGTGCGGGCCTCACCTGGAGCTCCGTCTTGGCCTCGTCGACGCCCATGACGTCGTCGAAGCGGGTCTCGGGGACCTCGGCGACGGCGCCGGCGTTGTCGGACCGCATCAGGTCAGCGAGGCCGCCGCCCGCGCCGCCGCCCTTCCCGCCCATCGCCTGATTGAAGAAGTACATGACCAGGCCGATGCCCCCGAGCCACAGCACCGCGCCCATGAGCATGCGCATGGCCTCGGGGAAGCCGAAGCGCGTCACGGACTGCACCTTGACGGGGTTGGCGTCCGTGCCGAGGGCGGAGCGGCCGGCAGAGCCGTCGGAGGAGCCGTCGGAGGAGTCGTAGCCGCCGCCGGCCCCGCCCCCGCCGTAGGAGGAGGGCGGAGGGGGCGTGTAGCCGCCGGGGGGCGGGCCGCCGTAGCCGTAGCCGGGGGGCGGGCCGCCGTAGCCGCCGGGCGGGGGCTGCGGCGGGTAGCCGTAGCCGGGGGGCGGGTACGACCCGTTGGGGGGGTACCCGTAGGCCATGAGGGGCACGCCGTTGACGGCGGGGGGCACCGAGCGGGGCAGGTGCGACCCGTTGCCGAGGCTCGACGCCCTGGACGGCTCCCCCGACGGCCGGGCCTCGGCCTGCTCGGCCGCGCCGCGGGCCATCTTGGCGGCGGCGGCGTCGGCGAGGTCCTGGATCTGCCCGTTGGTGGCGTAACGGCCGGAGCGGACGTGGTCGAGGAGCTCGGAGTTCCGGTTCAGCCGGTACAGCATGGACAGGTAGTTCAGCTGGGCCGTGGGGTCCGCGGGCCGGGCGCTCGCGGTCGCAAACGCCTGCGACGCCACGCGGGCCAGCCGCGGGTCGTCCTGTGGCGTCGTGAGCCCCGACATGGACGAGCTCATGCGGGACGCCGACGAGGACGAAGATGCCGCCGCCGCCTTCGCCTTGATGCGAAGCCCTGCGCTTTGCGAGGCCGTCGCGACGATGGAGGCCGCCCGGAGGGGCGTCCCGGCAGCGGCGGGGCGGAGAAACAGTCCTGCGTCAGCTGTTCTTCCAGCAAATGCCGCGGCGCGCCTTGCCGGCGCAAACCCACGGCGAAGCATGCCAACGACGACCTGGGACGGGGCGCTGCCGCTCGGGGCGGTGCTGAGCCCTGGTTCGGAGACCGACTGGCTGGTGACGACGCCGGCCGGAAGCGCGCCGGGAAAGAGCTCGGCGAGCCTGGATGCGAGAGCTGCCCACGCGACTTGCGAGGCAGGTCACGGGCTCGGCCAGGTGCGGGGCGCCGAAGCACGGGAGGTGTCCGCGCGGGCGGGAAACACAGCCGCCGCAGAATGCCGGCAGAGTTCCAGTTCGCGAGGAATCGAGGCAGAGCCGCCGGCTGCAGCCCGTTGCCCACGCGGCAAGGATGCCGGCAGGAGCCCGCGCCGGCCGGTCGCGGCCGCGGTCGGCGATAAGCCGGAGGACGAACTCGTCCGCGGCGATGCGCAAGCTCCTTTCGGGCCGGGCCTCAAGCAAGAGTGCCGCGCAAAAACGGCCGGTCAGGCGACCCAAGGGCGCCAAGCGCGGCATTGCCGGCCTGCCCCCCGGGATTGTGGGCGGAGCGATTGCCGCGTTCCTGGACGGGCGGGAGCTCGCGGCCCTGGCCGCCACCTGCAGGACCATGCACGCCGAGTCGGGCCTCGGACTCGCGGCGGCGCTCCGGCAGCGCATGGGCGACGACAACGACGCACCGGCGAGGCGGGACCATCAGGGGGAGCTGGCGCACGCCCTGCTGCGGCCGACGGCGCGCAGCGACCGGCAGCTTCTCGCGTTTGCGGCCGCGACCGGGAACGCCGCGCCGATGGAGCGCATTGTTGCGAGGGCGGGGCGGCGCATCCTGGACGCGAGGAGCATCCCCACGACGGCGGCGAGTGCCATGCGCAGGCCTGCGCGAGGCGTGGCGCCCGGGTGGGAGGCTGTCGAGGCGACGGCGCCCCCTGCCCTCATCGCCGCCCTCCGCGGCCGGGGCGATGCCCTGGCAGAGCTCATCCGCCTCGGCGCCGATGTCACGTCGCGGCCCGCCATGTGCGCCGCCTCGGCGGCGCCGCGGCCGCCTCCGCCCGCCTCCAGGGCCCCGCGCTCCGCCCGCGGACGGCAGCCCGCCTCCCCTGTGGCGGCGCCGCCCGCGGGTCAGGCCGTGCCCGCCGTGTCGCCGGGCCAGGCCCCACGCCGGCCGAGGAGGCGGCCCCCCAGCCTCCCCGACCGCTCCCCCTCCGCCCCGGCCTCCCCGCCCCCCCGCCCCGCCTCCGCGGTCCGGGCGCGACCCGCCTCCGCGGTCCGCCGCGCCGGCAGCGCCCTCTGCCCGCCCCTCCCTGCAGAGCTCTCGACCGTCGCCGTCGGCGACCTGACCTGCCTCCACATCGCCGCCGCCGCCGGCGCCACGGCTGCCGTTGTGACGATTCTCGCCGCGGCCAAAGCGGCTCTGGGCGCCGCGCGGGCGGCCAGGCGGGGGCCGGCCAGCGGACTGTGGCCCTCGGGACTCCCGGACGACGACGACGACGACGACGACGACGACGACAGCGACGACGATGAGGGGGAGATCGATGGGGGAGCTGTGACGTCATCCGACGGGGCGGGGCGGCGGCGCCGGCCATGGGAGCTGTCCCACGCAGACACGCCGGTCGGGGGCGCCGCGGGCCTGCTCGCCGCGGAGGACTTGCTCTTCGGGTCGTGGGAGACGCACGTCGCTCCGGGGGCGAGGCTCGCGAGGCTGGCGGGCACGGCGGCATCGGGCGGGGGAGGCGCCGCGGGGGCCGCGGCGGCGCTCGGTCCCGCGGCCGCCGAGGGCGCGGAGGCCTTCGAGGCAGCGCGCCGCGCGGCGGCGGGGGCGACTCCCCTGCTCCTGGCCGCGGCCGGGGGCCACGCCGCGACGTGCGAGGCTCTGCTCGCGGCGGGGGCGGACGCTGGCGCGGTGTCCCCGGCCGTCGACGCCGGGGGCCTGTGGTCGCCCCTGCACGCCGCCGCGTCGCTCGGCCGGCGCGGCCTCCCCCTCCTCACGGCCCTGCTCGCCGCCGGCGCCGACGCTGCCGCCGTCAGCGGGTCCCAGAAAACCCCGCTCCTCCTGAGCGCGGAGCGGGGCTGCGGCAGGGCCGTGCACGCCCTGGTCCGGGCGGGCGCGCCGCTCAACGCGAGGAGCGACTCCGGGAAGACGGCTCTGCTCTCGGCGGTGGAGGCCGGGCACGCCGCCACGGCCGCCCTCCTCCTCCGCTGCGGCGCCGACCCCTCCATCCCGTCGCACCGCCGCAAGACGGCGCTCCACGCCGCCGCTGACATCGCCGACGCCCGGCTAGCGGAGCTCGTGGTCCGCGCCGACGTCGGCGGCGCCGCCCGGGCGGCCCTGGCGGAGACCAAGTACGGCACCACGGCCCTGATGCAGGCACGGCGGTCTGGCTGCGCCGAGCTCGAGGACGTGGTGGAGAGGGCCATCGCGCGGCCGGAGACGTTCCTCCCGCTGCCCGTGAGGGCCGTCGGGCCGGCTCTGCGGAGGGCGGAGCGACGGACACCGGCGCCGGCGGTGCGGGCGGCTGCAACGGCCGAGCGCGCCGCGCCCGCGGCTCTGCCGACGGCGTGCCTCGGGGAGGGTCCCCGGTCCGGGTCCCGTGCTCGCTCGGCCAGACCCCGCCCGGAGTCTGCCGGCGCGGCGGGGGGCGGGCGCGCCGCCTCTGCGGCCAGGGCCAGACGGCCGCCCGGTGGGGCCTCCGCGCCCGCATCGCCGCCGCGCCGCGCGCCGCATCGCGCTATGGCACGAGCCGGCGAGGCCGGTCTCCGGGTCGGGCCGGCCGCCCCGCCGCACCTGCTCGGGCCGCGGGCCGCGGGTGCCGCCGCCCCGGCGCCGTGCCGCGCCGTCCACGCCCCGGCCGCGTGCCTGACGGCGCGGGAGGCACGGTCGGGGGGCGGGCTGCTGCCCGACGTCCTTCCCTCGCGCATCCGGGCGCGCCCGCTCGGCTCGTCCGCCTCGGCCGGGTCCGTGGCCGCCCGGCCCGCCTCGGCGGCGCCGCGCCGGCCCACGCTTCGCGCTGTGATGACGTCATCCGTGGGGTCGGCGTGCTCCTCGTCGTCCCTCGCCTCGGTGGCCTCCCCGGACGAGCCGGCGGCGAGGGCCGTGCCACCCCGCGCGGCCGGGGATGCCCCTCGCCCGGCATCGGCGCGGCGGGGCCGTCCCGCAAACGCGCCGCCGCCCGTGTCCGCCGTCGTGGTGCCGCTGCTCGCCCTGCCCTCCGCTTCCGGCGACGACGACGCCGGCGCGCTCCGACGGCTCAGCGACGCTGCGGCGGCCCTATCGCGGGCGTTCTCAGGCGGGCCGGGCGCCGCGGCCGGCGGCACCGCGGGGCACGGCGGGTCGTCGGCACGCCAGGACGGTGACAAGGCCGCCAGAGCGACGCGGAGGCAGCGGCCCGCGTCGGCCGTCGGCAGGGTGGCGGGACGGGCCGCGGCGCGGGCGGGAGGCTCGGCGAGGGGTCCGTCGACGGCCCGAGGGGCGGGAGCGACTCGACGCCCGGCGCGGCGTCAGTTTGCATCCGTGCTGCAGGAAGCGGCGGCGGCCGTAGGGGCGGCAGGGCCAAGGGCGGACGTCGCCCCGGTGACGATCGGTCTCGGCGGGCGGGCGCCAGCCACGCTTTCCGGTGCCATCTCGTCGGAGCTCGCGCTGCCGCCGGTGCTGAGACGAGCCGTCCTACGCGCGGCGGTGCGGGCGTAGCAGTCTCACGGTGGGCGGACCACCACCCGGCTACGAAATCGGCGCAGACCCCCTCCGCTATGCCGAGGCCCCCGCCGCTGTGTCCCGAGGACTCACTGTGCGTGCTCGATTGCGCGGACGCCGGGCGTGGGCGCGCAGATCAACGTGTCAGCCTTGACTCCGCACCTGCATCAAGCCGGACGAGAGCGTGACGACACACGGGTACCGTCGTTCGGTGTCGTCGTGGAGCCAGAACTCGCGCAGGCTGGCCAGGCCGCCGAGAAATGCCCAGGGGTTTGCGAGCGCTTGCATGCCCATGTATTTGGCGTGCTCGCCACTGTGACGATTCCTCAGAATGAGCTATGGGCACGCTGCAACGGTGCTCCTTAGCCTGAAGAAACGTGTCCTTGGGTGCGGCTCGTCTGGCTCGAAGCCGTTCCACGATGGCCACGCCCCGGGCGCGGCTAGTTTCTCGCCCGAAAGCCCTGGCCGGCCGACGGCCGGACTCTGCGCCCCTAGCTGTTCAGTCCTCGCGGCATGACACGCAATCTCAGCCAATCACGAGCCCACAGGGCGCCCCTTGGCCTGTTGTGCCTCCAGCGGCATAAAGCAACCCGGCCGCGTGAGAAGGTCAGGCTGAACAGTTTGAGGCCCGAGCCGGACCCGGCCCTGACAGCGCCCAGACCAGAGAAACCTCCCAGGGCCGTGTGGTCCAGTCACACCGGGGCTATTGACTGACGTGAGTGGCTGCCCCTTCGAGCGGCGGCCCCGCGAAGCCTTCGGCCACTCGCGCGCTGGCGCCAAGCCTCGCTTAGCATAGACCGGCTCCCCCGCTGAGCATGCTCGGCATCGTTCCTTGCCCGTGATTTGCAGCCCCGCACACCCTTTGATATTGCTGGATGCGCCGTGGAAGCGCCTCAGTCGCCTCCAAGTCTGCCATGCTCCGCGAGCCAGAGCTGCAACATTCTGCCAGCGGCGGCCCTGACGAGGCGCTGCACGCACTGTCGACGAGGGGCGCAGACGATACTGGCAAGCGCGGCCCCGCGGCTGGACGGTCCTGCCTTGCACGGCTCGTCGACGCTGCCGGCCTCCGCGACACCGAGCCGGACGCCGACGGGCTCTACGACGGCCTGATCTTGCCCAGGCAGCAATACATGTACCTGTGGGCCCTCGCGTGGATGTCCTTCGCCAGCGCCGTCGTGGCTGTGGCCAGGGGCTACTGGGACCTTGCCATCGTCCCAGCAGGCGTGTGGCTGACCTCCATCCTGTATTGGCACAAGCCGGACTACTCGTGGAGGCGGTACGTGGACATGGGATGGGTGCAGCTCGCGCTGTGGTACCAGGTGTACCGGGCTGTCGGGGCAGAGAACATGGTGCCCTTCTACGTCATCATGGCTTTCGCGGTGGCCTCGTTCCCGGTCGGGGTATACTTCCACGGTCGGCGGGAGGTGTGGCTCTGCACACTGTGCCACGGTGTGGTGCATATCCTGGGCAACGTGGGGAACATGACCCTCTACGCTGGCACCGTGCTGCCCCCTCCGCGGGTGAGCTACCTTCAGCAAGCGCACGGCCCGCCCGCCGCGATGACGTGACGCCCACGCGACGATTGCGTGCTGGAGGCCTTTAAGAAGCAACCTGACGCGACCTTGCAGTCAAATGCCCACCCCCTGCTCAGCAGCTGCTCCTTGATAGGTGAGCCGTTGTAAGTGTGAGATGCTGCTGAAGCTAGCCTGGGTGCGGAGCAAGATATGCCGACGACACTCATGAACTTCGAACGGCAGAGGTAAATCCAATATTTGGGCGTAAATCCAATGCCGACAGATGTGAGTCCCAGGCCCTAGGTGCGGCGATGAACTTGCTATCATCAAATGTGAGGACATCGTGGGACGGCCAGTGATCCGGAGGATCAAAACGGGCCAGCACGCACACAATCACTCCGTCCTCAGCTTACCCGGCGCAGACTAAACCCACTCCGGGGACGCCACGTCCCGGTCCTCGAGGATGCTCATGACGTCATCATTCAGCTTGAGCCACATGCCACAGCGGTGCAATGCGCCCTTGCCGTCGATTGTGTCGAGGAGGTGGTCCACTGGCCCCTGCCTGCCAAAGCAGTCATCGGGCTTGCTGCCCCTCCACACCGCCTCAAGGAACCGAGGGCTCGCCCGAACACTGTGAATGGGCAGACCGACGTGCATGGCATACACACAGTCTTGCCTTGAGATCATGCCCCCGCCAGCCACTATAACCCCACGAAGGAGCCTACGCTCAAGCATGGCGTCGCTGAAGTACTCCCGAGATGCGCCGCGCAACCCTGATTTGGCCGACCACCCGCCCCACAAGATCTTGCCTCGCTCGTCCCTGTGGGTTGGATATTTCAGCACGATGTTCACGTGCTCATCGATACCAGCGGCCTCGATTGCTGAAGAACACTGGACTGCGATCAGCTGCGCTCCGTGCGCGGTCTGGAGCCATTTTGCTACAGTGGCGACGTCGGCCCTCGTGGGGTCCACGGTGTCCCCACCGAACATGATGGCCCACTCTCCCGCACCATACTCGTCGTTTAGCTCTGAGCTCACAGCGGAAAGGTCACGCTTCACTGCATCAAAGTCTTCGTAGAGGCCCTTGTCCCCATAGCCAAGCAGCAAGAACACCGCCTTGAAGGTCTGTTCACACATGTCTGCCAGTTGGTCCATCGTCTCAAAGGTTCGCTGCCGCACAATACTGCTGCCACGAACATCAGTGGGGATGCTGGCTGGTGCCTCACGCACGACCTCAGCGGGCTCATCCGTCCAGCAGCATGACGTGACGATGTCTGGCCCGGCCCTGCGAAGCTCCGTGCTCAGAGCTTGCCCGAGGGCGCAAAGGCAGCCCTGGAACACCGGTAGCGGAGCATCGAAGTGGACACGGGTGAAGTTCATGTGCCTGAGCCGTTCCACCGGACCTGACAGGCGGCCGAGCTCGTCGAAGTCTAGGTCATGGGTTGCGATGGGCATCACAAACTTTTTCCATTTCAGGGCATTGGCAAGCTCGAACCGAACCCAGTCATGAGGTGCTTGAGTCTGAGCTAGGCTGCCAGGCGACACAAGCGCAACCACCGCGGGCGTCCCCCTCAGAGCTGCCTCCAGATTGGTGGCAAAGTGGCCGCCAGCAAGCCCGTCTAGGTCAATGAACACCTTGAGGCCAGCTCTCTCGAAATGGGCGGCCAGAACCCGGGCCTCGGAAGCTCTCTTGCGCCTGTAGCTCAAAAAAATATGATAGCCCGACTTTCCTGGTGGAAGCAGGGAGGCGATCTTCCCGAGCGCCCTGCTTGCGAGGGACTCATCTGACAGGTCATCAAGGTCGTCAGAGCGGAGGCGCCGGCCATATCTGGGGGCGCTGGTGCCCTCCAGAGCAGGACGGCTGCGCAACCGCTCGAGCAAACCCAGCGCAGCGGCTACGAGCACAGCAGCCGCCACGCTTGCCCCTAGCCGAACGAGACTTCCAAACTCTTCCATACTCCTGCGACAGGGGCTAAAATGAAAGCAGCATCGTGTTCCTAGCCTGGGGCCCCAGCCTCAGTCCTATCAGCACGGCGCAGGCAGGCGCCCGGAGCACTCTCACGCAGACCAAGGGCCTAGAGCCTGATATGTCATTACGGCCGCAAAGGCCTGGAGTGGAGGCCCGTAAACTCGCAGGTCAGGATGCGCACCGCTGGCGAGAAACAAGGATTTCAAGCCGAAGGCTTGAGGACCAGAAACGACACGGCGGGCTCTGGGAGCACTGCTCGACCGCGGCCGACGCACATGCTCGTTTGGCTGGCCATTGCTTTGCTCGGACATCGTAGCGTGTGTCCGCCGGCCAAGCTCGCGAGTCGCTTCTTGCACAGTCACGGGCGTGTTGTAGCTCCACTGGACCCAGACTGACGCTTGCAGCGCTGTGTGCTTCGAATGCTCGCGACGGCCATCGGGACCCTTCACCGTGGTGGACATCACGGCTCAAGTTCCTGGCTGGTCCTTCCGCTTTTGCTGCGGCAAGGACAGCAAGCATTATAAGTTGGGGGGCCAAGGCGGTGGGAGCAGCTCTGCCGCTCTGCCGCTCTGCCGCTCTGCCGCTCTGTCAGGCGAGAACACACCGTGTACTTGCACTGGACAGCTTACCGTGAGTATCCCCCCTGCTGGTTCGCCCCCGATCGTTCTGCCAACCCACGCATCCCTCAGCGCCTTTGCGATGAAGGTTTGCCTTACGGTTGGGCGAGCGCATGCCAAGAGGAAGCCAAGCAGCTCTCAGGGTCAAAGATCTGTCGGCACCCTCGCTCCTCGCTGCTCTCCGCGCCCCGGCTACGCATTGACATGTCATCATTGCTCGCTTTGGTGGCTCAATGCGCAGGATCGCTGACCTCGATAACTCGCATGGGTGGCGCAGCATCAGTGTCGGGCGAATGCCCTCGCGATGACACCGTCTATGTCGTCGTTTCCGCACCAAGCAACGTCCAAGAACGGCTCCGGAGCCTTGCCGCAGCCAGCAAGCGCATCACCACTGGGAGCCACTGGAGCAAGCAGTTCGTGGTGGTTGACATGCTCTACTCCGAAGCCAAGTATCGAGACGTTTCAAGCTGGGAGGATCGCTGGGCCCGTGACATCCAGACGACCGTCGCTGATCAACAGCGCCGCCATGGCGCTGACAAGGTCGTTGCACTCGCCATCTTCGATGGCGCGACGAACTGGCTCGGCGTGCCGACCGCCAAGAGCGGCGCCTGCAAGTATGAGCGCGGGGAGCTGTCCGGCCTACTCCGCGGTACCCAGACCCGGAAGGTCCACTTTGAGTCGGCGCTGATCAAGAACGCTATCATCCTTAACTCCTAGAGGGGCTAGTGAGCGCCGCGCCCGGTCGGCTGAAAGCTCGGGAACAAGATGAACACTGGCTGAAGCGCTCTTGAGTTTGAGCCGTGTGAGGGGGCAGCTCGAAACGCTGAGGCCATCTGAAAGTGCGTGGCTCAGCGGTCGTGCTCACCGCCGAGGTGCTTGCCATGGAACGATGCAGTGAGATTTCCCCGCGCAGCGTTTGATCAGCACGCGGGTCCACACGGCGTGCATGGGCCGGCCAGGATGGCCTGGGCGAGGGCATCGCGGCGCGCGCCGGGTCCTGGCTGCTAAGGGTTAGGCTCAGCCGCGGCGCTTGCCGTGAGCCGCGGCTCGGGCGGCCGCGGCGCCTCGGTAAGCGGCCTCGAGCTGCCCCATGAACGCGTCGTCGTCCATGAGCCCGATCACCGCTGCCTTGAGGGCCTCTCGGTCCACCGCAACAACGCCGGCAGCGGCGGCCGCCCGCCCCACGGCGGCGGGGACCGCTGCTGCCTTCTCGGCGCCCGCCCCCGAGGGGGCGGCACCGCCGGCGCCCGCACCCCTTCCCCTGGCCCCGACGCCGGGGGAGACCGCCTTGTCCCTGCGCCGGGCGCCCCGATGGCCGTTGGTCTTGCCGGCAGCCGCCGCCGCAACAGACTCGGACGGAGTCATGGGCTTCGGCGACTTGCCGGCTCCGCCACCGCCGCCTCCTCCTGCTCCTGCTCCTCCGCCACGCGTTCCGCGGGCAGCGGCCGAGCCATCACCTCCTGCCGCGTGTTTGACGCCGTCGGATAGAGCCACGTGCAGCCGGGCCAGCTCGCCGGCGTCGCTGACCCAAATCCCAAACACCTGCGCACCGCGCACGGACGCGGCAAAGCCAGAATGTGAGCGGAAGCAACGCCCAGCGAGCCTAAGCGTCGCATGCCTCCGCGATCAGCCCGGCGGCCGCGGCTGGGCGTGCGGCCTCATGAGGGTCGGGGCTTTCCGCCGGGCCGGCCTCACCTCCGCCGCCACGTGCACGATCACCAGCTTGTCCTTCAGGTCCACACTCGTGCCCTCCCCGAGGCTGATGCCGAGGTTCGTTGTGCCCTTCCGGTTGAGCACGATTGCGCGCCTGAGCGGGGCTTCGGAGCGCTCGGCCACAAACAGCGGACCTTCCACATCGAGCGTGGCCTGCGGGGGAAGTTTGGGTCGCACGGGACGGGTCGGCGGCCGTCAAACCGCGGCGGACACGACCATGGCGTGCCACGCGGCCTCAGCGCCGGCGGGGGCGGCCGGTGCTCACCCACTTGCTGCCCGCCTGGTCAAACTGGTACAACACAGCGTGGCCAGCAATGCGCGTGGCACCCGTCACGCGGGCGTCGACGCGCTGCAGGGCCTGCAGGTTCTTTGTGTCGGCATGAGTATCGACTGCGCGCCCCCGGGTGCCTGCTGCTGCCATGGTAACGAGGGTGCTGCGGACCGCCGGGCCAGAAAAAACCAGTGGCTTTGCCCTCGCTCTGCCTTACGCGCACCGCCCTGCCGGCGCCGGGCCTGGGGCGGCACTGCGGAGGCGCCCATGCTCTCGGTGTCGGGCACGTCCACGGCGACGGGCAGCCCCGGCCGCGGAGGCCGGCGGCGCCTCAGCCGTGCAGGCGCGACCGTCATCGGCGCGGCGCCGACCGTTCCGACGGCAGTGCTGTCCGAGGCGGCGTGGGCCACGGGGCGCGGCGGCAGGGACCTGCCGCGCGGGCGCCACGGTCGGGCTGGGCGACCCGGCGGGTCGACGGCCTCGGCGCGGGCGTCGCCCGCTCGGGGTCGGACAACTGCCGCGGTTGCCGCGCGCTCGCCTGGGCCGGCAGCAGCCTCGTCCGGCCGCCGCCCCGGTGCCGTGGCGAGCCGGGCGCCGGTGCCGGCACGTCTGACCAAGTCGGCGGCCGAGGACGTAGACCCGGCGTTCGCGGGCCGGGAGCCGACCTCCGTCCGGCGGGCCACCGAGTGGACCCACGAGGTCGAGAACGCGTGGCGCCTGCAGCGCACGGGGTGGAGACACATGGACGAGTACCGCTGCGCCAACGGGAGGCCGTCGGCGTGGAGCAACGGCCTGGTGGCGTGCCTCAAGCTGAAAACCACCGGCGGGTGGGTGTACTTCCGCAGCGCGCGGGAGCTGGAGCAGAAGCGCGTGGCCTCCGTCAGGGTGTACACATTTGAGTGATCGCGCGGCGTGGGGTGGCGGGCCGCCGCCGGCGCGTGCCAAAACTGGACCGGTTTGCGAAGCGCCCGCTGTTGCGGGGAAGAAAGCCTGCCCCGCGGCACAACGCCGCGCGTCCGCGGCGTCACTCAGCGGCCTCGGCGGCCGCGAGGGCTGCGGCTAGCAGAAAGGCGGCGGCAGGCCTGGCGTCCCCAGCGGCGGCGGCGGCCGCGGCCGTCGTCGCCGCCGCCGACACGGCCGACGGTCCCCCGGCCAGCGGGGCGCCCGCAGCGGCGCCGCGGATGCCGCCCCTCCTGCCCCGGCGCGGCGCCTTGATCGCTCGGACGAAGCCTGACGTCATCACGAAGATGAGAGACGCGAAAGTCAGGACCAGGAACGTGTAAAACGCCACGGTGTTGTCCCGCGCGATGCACTGCCCCGTCCATGGGCAGTGGTGGTCGCAGTCGTGGACCCAGACCTCGCAGTCGTAGCACCACTCCGTGCCCCGCGGCAGAGCCGGGAAGCCCTCCGGCAGAGCCTGCCCCTCCTCCAGGACCACCATCTTCCCGGGGCGCGGCCGCGCGCGGCGGAACGCGGACAGGCCGGCAGCGGCGAGCCGGGCGCTCGTCGCGGCCGCCGCGCCCTTCTCGTGGATCGTCTGCCGGAACCCGTACGACGCCGAGAGGTCCGGCGCCGCGGCGCCCCTGGTTGAAGTCATCGTGGCGCGGCGCTGGGCGGCGACGTCCTCGTCCACCATGGCCTCGGCGTCGTTCGACGAGGACGAAAAATCAATCCCCGACGACGACACCCCGGCCAGCGCCTCGTCGTCCCCCGCCCGCGCCGGCGGCCGGTCGTACGACGCATCCGCACGCACAACGCCCGGGTCCGAGCACGCCGTCAGCGTGAAGGCCGTAAATAGCCCTGGGAGCAGGGTGAGCGCAAGCACCTGCTCCAGGATCGTCGCCACGGGGAACGTGTTGACAAAGTACGCCGCCGAGGGGAAGACGATCAGGGCGTAGGTGACAAGCATCATGGGCCTGCGGCGCGGGACGAGCGCGGATCGGGGACAGCGCGGAGCAGATGACAGCTTCCCAGGCGCGGAGCCGCCCGTCCCGCGAAGGCATCGCGGGCAAGAGCACCCACCAGTGAGGGCCGCAGCCGATAGCTTTAGTCCGCTGCCCGCGGCCGTACCGCCACCAGACCCTCCGGGACCCCTCCAGCTGGGGGGGGCAGAAGCAGGTGCCGCAACGGGCCCCGCGCCTCCGCCCAGGTGCCCCCGCCGTCGCCACGGAGGCGCGTGGAGCTCTGGAGCCGCTCGCATCCTTCATCGCGGGCCGGGGCGCGGCCCCGTGAGTGCTGTCGCGGCGGGTGAGTGGCGGGCGCGGCGGGCGCGAACAGAGCGGGCGGTCAAAGCTTGCTTGGCCGCTCCGCCTCGGCGGCCCTGGCCACGTCGCGGTGCGACACGAGCACGATCCACGTCCTGCACTCGGCCTCGATATGCTCGTCGGCCGAGGTCACGGTGTGGGCGCCGTCGGCCGCGACTGCCGCGCCGCCCGCCCGGATGCTTCCGCGGCACACGCAGACGAGGGAGCCCGGCCCCGCCCCCGCAGCCTCGCTGAGGCGAAGCGCCTCTCTGGGGGCGAGGGACAGCGCCACGAAGATGAGCTTGCCCCACGCCCGGCGCAGGCTGGGAGGCAGACTGTCGCAGCCTCCGAACTGCGGAGGGCAGTCGGGGAAGGGGCGGGGCCGGGCTGGCGAGCGCCTGCGGCCGGGACGAGGCGCCGGGCAGAGCCAGCCGCAGGGCCGTTGGCAGAGCCCGGGCGCCGCGACTGCCGCCGTCGGCTGCCCCCAGTGCTCACCACATCGGGCAGCGTGCCGCCGCGGAAGGGCACGGCGCCGGCGAGGCGGTAGCGGGCAGAGGCGATCCGCGCGGCCCGCTGCCGCGTCGGCCCGGGGTACTGGTAGTTGACCATCACTCCCAGGGAGGCGCGGCAGAGCTGCGGGGCGAGGGACGGTGGGCGGAGGGGTGGGTGAGGTCGGCAGGGGGCAGGGCCGGCACGGGCGTTGAGGCGGCTGCGGCGAGGCGGGGCGGTGGCGGGCAGGGGTCTCGGCGCCTGCCGTGAATGGGGCAGCGCACCGCCCCCGTTCGCGCTCCGCCGCGTCTCTCACCCTCGGCTTGTTGGTCGCCGCCGGGCACACGCGGGCGACAACTGCCCCGTTCTGGATGTGGAAGTTCAGCACGGGGTCCAGTGCCTTGCGGGCTCTGCCGACCGGCCTGCCGCCGGCCGGATCGGCTCTGCCACCGGCGGGCTGCTTCTCGAAGAGGAGGTACAGGGCCGCCCACCGCCGGAGCACGCGCTCGCACTGGGCCCACCTCGCCACGGCAGAGCCGTCCGCGCGCGCGGCGACGGCGCGCTGGAGCCCGGGCGGGAGCCGCCCCCCGCCGAGCGGCCACGCCTCAGCCCCGGCGACGGCCGCCGGGAGGGCGCAGTCCTCGACCCAGCGCCTGAATCGGGGCATCGGCGACAGCGTCACGAACCTCGTGATCCCGCGAAACCGCCGCGTGAGCCTCTCCTGGGCGAGGAAGAGGAGCAGCGAGGCGAGCTGCAGGCCCTGGAGGCCGTCGCGGAAGCAGTTCGTGGCCGAGTAGAAGAGGGCGGTGTCCGCGCGGGACGTCCGCCGCGCGGCTCTGCCGAGGCTCTGCGGGCCGAGGTCGGCGTCTTGGAGGAGGCGGTCGACGCAGCACGCCCTGTCGCGCCCGGCGCCGGTGTCCGGGCCGGGGCCGGCGGCGGCGCGCGGCTCCGGCACGCCGAAGCCCGCCGGGGAGGCCAGCAGCGCGACCTGGACGACCGCGAGCGGCTGCTGGGGCATGTGCGGGTGCAGGAGGGCGAAGGCCACGCGGTCGGCACTGCCGCCGAGCCTGGCGCGGACGTCGGCGGGGCCGTCGAAGGGGTGCACTGCCTCGTGCTCGACCACGAAGCGAGTGAGGGGGTCGGCGCCGCGGAGCCAGGGGCGGGGGTTCGGGGCGGGGGGCGGTGCGGGGCCGCGGGGCGCGGCGGACGGCGGGGAAGGGGGGCCCGTGGTCTCGGCGTCGTCGGCGGGGGTGGCGTCGGCGGCGGGCGGCCCACCTAGCACCCGCATAGTCTGGCCGACGGCGAAGCCGCGGCCCGAGGCGTCGGGGAAGGGCGCCGCGATCTCCCGGACGTGCGCCGCGATCTGTGTCGCGAAGAGGTCTCGCATGGCGTCGTCCAGGGACGCGAGGCAGGCCGAAAAGGTCGGGGGCGGGCGGCCAAACCGGCCGCCGTCGTCCCCGTCCGGACAGCACGCCTCTGTCAGGGCGCCGTGCGCCGTGCGCGCGTCCAGAAGCCACGTCGGCACGTCCTGGGCCGCCCCACCGCCGGCCGAGGGCGTAGCGAGTCGCCGCACGGCGCGGCCCATGGCGCGGACCTCGGATCTCGCCTCGATCCCGAACCGCGCGCCGCCCCGGAGCGCCGCACCGACGCGAAGGAACCGCTCAGCAAAGCTGGACAGCCGCAGCCGCAGAGACGGGAGGGGCAGCGTCCCGGCCGCGGCAGCTTCAAGCAGGCGCGCCGTCCCTTCGTGCCGCGTCTGGGACAGCAGCGAAAAGATCGCAAACACGGCCGCGCACACGCGCCGCGACGGCTCGTCCATCGTGCCGTACGCGTCCATGCAACGGAGGGCGGCGGACCGGGTGCGGCGCACGCGGAACACGACTCCCTCGCCGGACTCCCCCTCGGTGCTGTCCAGGACGATGTCCCTCGGCGTAGGCCACCGCGGGGGCCATGCAGGGGCGGCGTCCGGCGCGTGCGGCCGCTGCCGGGGCACGGGGAACGCCGAGGCAGCCTCGCAGGCGTCCCAGAGCCACTGCCTGGCCGCCTCCTGCACCGCCATGGCGCCGCGACCCGCGAGGCGGGCTTAATGTCTTGCCCGGCTTCGACGGCGGGAGTGGGGGCGGTTCGGCGGGCGGCGCTCGTGTCCGACCGCGGCGGCGTGTGCTGGGTTTGCGCAGCGAGCCGGTGCGCTGCACGCTTGCCAGGAGTCGCGCGGCGCCCGCGTGCCGCCGCCGCGCGGCTAGCGGGGCCTCGTATCCCGCCGCCGCAGCTCGGCGAAGGCGAGGGCGGCGATCATCATCTCGCGCTCGGACGGCCGGGCGCCGCCCCGGCGGCTGCCGCGGGCAAGTGCCCGCGCCATGCCGTCCTCGTCCTCCGGGAAGAGCAGCTCCGACCGCCGCCCCTCCGGCCGCTCCCAGTGATCCCCGCACGACTTTCTCTCCTCGTCCTCCGCCATACCGGCGGCCGTGGCGGGCGGCGAGCGCGGGCGGGCGGTGCGGCCGCCGTGGCGGCCGGTTGCCGCGCCGAGCAGCGGCCCGCTCGGCGCGCACGCGGCGGATTCCGGCATCCCCGCCGCGCCCAAAAACGCCGCGACTCTCTGATCCTCGTCCTCGCTCCGCCACACGAGGCGACGAGCGGCAAGCGCGCCGGACCGCGCGAGACGCATCTCCAGGGCCGACGCCCCCGGGCGCTCGCGGGCTCCCGGGCTCAGCACGAGCTCGCTCGGCCTGACAAACGACGTTCGGGGCACGGGCGCGGGCGCCCTCCCCGCGTGTAGCCTCGCTGCGGCGCGGACGGCGGCGGCCTGCGTCTCGCTGAGCGGCGCTCGGCGCAGAGCCGCCCTGCCGCCAGCCGCGGCCGCGAGCGTCGCGGTGTGCGTCCGGCGGTCGTGGCGGAGCGGCCCGCCGCGGAAAGGGCGCGCGGCGGCGGCGCGGCGGAGGAGTGGGCCGACCGGCTCTCTGAGGCGGGGCCGGGGCGGGGGCGGCGACAGCCGCGGGGCCGACGGCGGGGCGGCGGCGTCCGCGGCGGGGCGCGCCGGTGACCCGGCCGGCGGGGGCGGGGAGTGGTGGTCGTCGCCGGCGGGGCGGGGGCCCCTTCGGGCGGGCGTCACTGGCGTCTCGGCGCGGGGGGACGGGGACCGCTGACGCGCGCGGAGCCGTGCGCCGGGGGGCGGGGAGGCGGGGCCAGGCGCGGCGCGGCGCCGCGGGGTCGTCTGCCGGCCGAGGGCGGGCGAGCGGACACCGCGTCGGGCGGCGCTCGCTGCCCCGGGCGACTTTGGCCGCGAAATTGTGAGCGCGCGCCGTGGCGTCGGGCCAGGCGCATCGCCTGCCGAGCCGGGGCGGCGCGCCGTCGTCGAGGCGCGTCCCGCCCGCCGCGGCGTCAGCCGCCTCTTCGTCGTGCTCGGCCGCGCGGCCTCGGCTGAGGGCGCCGAAGCACGGGACCGCACCGAAGCCGCGGCGGGCGAGCGCCGCACGGCCCGGGTTGCCCGCGCAGAAGCGACCGAGCCTGCCCGCCTCCCGGAGGTCGTCACGGCCGCCGCCGCGGTGGGAGCCTCCTCTTTTTCTGGCCCGCTGGGATCGATCACCGCCGGGCTGGGCGGCCGGACGCGTCGTCCTGGCCGCGGCGAGGTCAAGAGGCTCGGTGGGCGCCGGTGCCGAGGCGAGGCCGTTGGCGCCGGACTCGCCGCCGTCTTGCCCGCTCGAGAGGCGGTCCACCGCCCTGGAATGGTGTTTCGCGACCGCAGGCGCTTGGGGCTTGGCCGCTTGCGGGCCGAGGGTGCGGGCGCCGTTGCCGCAAGCGGCGCGGTCGCTCGCGACGCCATCGTCCCGAGAGACTGTCCGCCGCGCAGCGACGCACAAGGGACCGACGCGGCGCGCTGGCACGCCAAGGCGGAAGTCCTGCCGGGCTGCGCTTGTGGGCGGAGTGCGCGTGCAAGGCCGGTGCCAGCGTATCGGCCGGGGTGCAGGGCGGCCCCCGTTGCAGCTGTGCTGCGCGGTGAGCGGTGGCATTTCGTTCCTGGCGGTGTTGTGTTGCGATGGGTGCCCGGCTGCGGCCGTGTGGCGTCGCGGGGCGGCGGCCGTCACTGTTACAACACGATCGTCGCGTTGCACTCCCCGCGTCGCGTTGCCGGGCGGCCGCATCATGCCCGGAGGAGGCGGTCCAGCGGCCCAGGGTGGATCCGCACGCCCCTCGCCTCCTCCACCGCGTCGGCGAGCCGCTCAAAGGCGTAGGCCACGGCGCCGCGCCACGGCGACGGGCCGTCGCCGTGCCACTGCGACCGCCCCTGCAGGGCACACGACGCGAGCACCGCGATGGCATCGCCCTCCCTCCCCGACGCCGCCAGCTGGCACGACAGCAGCGCGAGAACCCGCGCGGGGCCCTCGCCCGCCCGCGGGTGCGCCTCGACCCACCTCCGGAAGCGGCTCTGCAGCTCGGACCGCGGCTCTGCCATGGGGAGCATGGCCTCCGCGTGCATGGTGCCGAGCGCCGATCCCTGCGGCGCGGCCGGGGCGGCCGGCGGCGCGGCGGCTGATGCTCGCGCCCCCCC
>Ga0136560_1000613_pt1 | contig 18095 bp, 9 predicted proteins | sample AntRauMeHopE1497_FD_104925 | JGI IMG/M metagenome (GOLD analysis project Ga0136560, IMG submission 104925) | Saline lake microbial communities from Rauer Islands, Antarctica - Metagenome Hop E1 #497 | ecosystem: Environmental > Aquatic > Non-marine Saline and Alkaline > Saline | place... | reverse complement strand
GGTGGGGGGGGGGGTGTTTGGTGTGTCCCCGGTGAGGGGGGGGGGGGGGGGGGGGGGGGGGGGGGGGGGGGGCGCGAGGTGCCCGCGGTTCTCTGTCGCGAGCTGTGGCAGATCGTCTCGCGGGCGTTTCGCAACGAGGAAGGCGGAAGCGCCAGCCGAGATTTCCTCGATGACGTGGCGTGAAGAGGGCGAGAAGCACGAGCTATCGGCCTCAACAGCAGCTTTCGCTTCGCGCATTCTCCGCGCGGGGGTGCATCGCGAAGCCTCAAGCAAGCAAAGCTTCGGTTGTTAGAGTAGAACCGAGCTGCAGCGAGGCTCAAGGGCCGCTTGAATCAGCATGTGCTTGAGATGATGATGAGAGCCGCTTCAGAATTGCAAGGCAGGAAAGTTTTGGAGCGGAGCACGTGAACGCGGGTCTGGCAAGTTGAGAGCGGCAGCCAAGCTCAGTCTCGCCTAAGCGTCCTGTCGCGCAGCGATGCGGCTGCCACACCCCATCGTGTCCAGGCTCGCGTTCGACTCAGCCCAGTCCTGCCCGCCCAGGTGGTGCGGCAAGCGCGCGTCATTGAACGTGCCATAGTCGTACGTGGCCTCCACGTCCTCGTCCAGGTCACGGAGCGCCACAAGAGTAGAGTGCATGGACACAAGCGCAGGTCGCCCCTTGCCTGGAACACCCCGCACCAGGTAGCGCACCTCGATGCGCGCGTTGGGGTCGGGGCTGTGGTTGATGAAGGCGTCGACACCTTGGGACCCGATGCTCAGCTCCCCGTGATCAGTCAGAATGGAGTCCATGTGGTGCAGCTTCGAGATGGTGCCGTTGCCGCAGCACTGGGTCTCGAACGGGTAGCTGCCGTCGTCCGGGTAGTCTAGCAGCAGCAGCGCCGGGTCAGCCACGAGAATGTCCTCACCAGCTGCCACCGGTCGCGATGTGAAAACGCCAATACCCTCCAGAGGTGACAGCTGAATCCTCGCCGCCGGGCCGTGGGTGTCGGGAATGGCAAGTACGTCCGGGGCGTTCAGCTTTGCGCCGGGCGCCTGGAGCAGCTCCTGCACGGTCTCGTCACAGCCTAGGCCGTACTGCTCCGCGTACTCGTGGCGGGACACAAACCACATCGTCTCGCCGCCGGGTACGCCCGTGACGGCCTCGCCTGACGCAGTCACATCGAGCACCTGTGCTTGTGAGCGGACCGGAGCGGCGCACGCAAGGAACGCCACCGCCGCAAGTGCAACGCCCCCTGCCTCAATCATCAAAGAGCAGGTGTGCCACGGGGGACTGGCCAGCGGGTGTGGACCGAGTCCATCGTGGCTGGTCGTGCTGGAGAGGCTGCGGCCATTTGATGCAAGGCTCTGCATGTCTCATATTATTCATATTGTGATATATTGATACAATGCACTACAACACAATACAATCTAGCTCGTGTTGTGTTGGCTGCTTTGGGTGAAGCTGGTGGGCGGGAGAATGGCGTGTGACGCGGTGGCGGTGGCCATTTTTCTCGGCGCCTGGCTCGGGCCGCAGCTGGCTGTTCTCGTGTTCGCGGGCTATGAGACCTGGTACCCCTTTCTGATTCGCACCGCCGGGCTGATCAAGCGCTCTGGCCCAGCAAGCACTGGTCAGGCAGATGCAGAGAAGGCGGGTGTTACCAAGGGGCTCGCGCGGCCCCTGCTGAAATCTTGAAACGACGCCGCAAGCCACGCATCGACTTTGCGGTGGCAGCGTCTGATACATGAGCAGTGTGGCAAAACGGCTCGCCAATGAAGATACCGCGGAACAATGGCGGCTTGGTGCACCGGCGCTCGAGCGAAGGGCCAACACTTCTGCATGTCGCAGCAGCGGAAGTGTTCGTCACTGGCCTCTGGGCGCCGAGGCCTGGGCCTGCCATACACCTCCCATGGGGCCTGCAATCGTCAGCTGAAAAGCTTACACTACTGATGCCCAGCGACTGGAAGCACGCATACCAGAGACGCGGCAGCCGGCTGCTGGCCGGCTCGGGCCGCACCTCGGGCAATGCCCACCTGAGCTCACAGGCGGCGCTGGAAGCGCAATCACGACCACCCCCAAGCACCATCCCACTACGCTGATGTCGTCTCGCCGTGGAGCCTGGGCTGAGGGATCCGGGCAGGTCCCCGACGAGGCACAGACGCTCGTCGGCCACGACAAGCTGACTTCCGCATCGGGTGGCGACGCCGTGCAGGCACCCGTGACACCGAGCGCAACAAAAGAGCTGCACCGCGTCTGGAAGCTTGCGGCGGGCGAGACCTTCGCCGCGCTGGGAGTCGGGGTGGGCGATCTGCTTGTGCTCGTGCTCACCCGGAGCGCGCTCCCGGACGACCTTGCCGGTCTGGCCTTCATCATGATGTTTGAAGAGTGGGCAATCATGACCGTATGCGCTCTGGTGAACGGCGTGGCGGTGGCCATGATCGAGGCGGTGGCTGGGGAGAAGCGTGCCGAGGCAGCTCGCGCTCGCTTCGCCGTCTTCGTGGCGGGAGTCATCGCGTCGGCAGCTGCGGCTGTCCTGCTTCTGGCGGGCCAGGGCCCGGCGGTGGCGTGGATCGGGCTGGACGCGGGGGCGCAGGCCGTTGTGGTCGCGTCCGCCGGCCCCGTGGCGCTCGCAGTGGCCCCTTTCGTGGTGCTCCGGCTCCTGGAGGTGCTCCTGGGTGCCCTGGACGCCGCGGAGATGCTGGTCGTCGTCGGGGTCTCCGAGATGGTGGTGAAGCTCGCCGTCTTCGCCGCGCTCCAGTCGGCCCTCGGCGTCGGCGCCTACGCCTGGGCCTCGGTCGCGTCAGCGGCGGCGGCCGCGTGCGTCGCGGCGTGGCTGCTCGTTCGTTCTGATGCCGACGGCCCGGCCGCGCGACCCCGGATGTCAGACATGGAGATGGAGGTGTCGGGCCGGGCGTGGTCCACCGCCGTCACCCTGCTCCTCACGCAGGGCCTCCCGTCCATGGTCACGTGCTGCGTGGACCTCTTTTCGCACTACTTCGTCGTCCTCGTGGCCGGGACGCTCTCGGTGGCCGAGGTGGTCGCGCTGCGCATCGCGGAGGGCTGCGTGTGGCCGGTGCTGACCACATCGTCCGCTGTGCTCGAGGCGGTGGCGGCCCTCGCCGCGTCAAGGGTCGGCGAGGGCGACACCGCGGGCGCGCACCGGAGCCTGCGGCTCGCGTGGGGGCTCGTCGTCATCGCGACGTGCTGCGTCGGCAGCCTGGTGCTGATGCTCCCGGCGGAGCTCCTGGCGGCGCCCTTCTTCAACGACTGCGGCGACGCGGCGTGCCACCGTTCCGTGGAGGTGGGCCGATGGGTCACGCTCGCGGCCCTGGCGGTGAACGTCGTGGACTCGGCGCGCGCGGCTGACATGCTCATGCTACGGTGCCTGGTCGACTCTGTCGCGCCCTCGGCGGTGCACGCGGTCAGCGTGCTGTGCCTCGGCGCGCCGCTCGGGCTCGCCCTGGCGCGATGGGCGGGCTGGGGCTCGCTCGGCACCGTCGCGGGCCGGGGGGTGGGGATGGTGGTCGCGGCGGTGGGCACGCGCTGGCTCCTGAACCGGGCGCTGGCCGCGGCCCCGAGCCAGGGACGCAAGTCGCTTGCCGCCGCCGAGGCCCTCGGCAGCGACGATGAGGACACCATCGGGGACGGCGACGATACCGTGTGACCGAGCGCGCCCCCGCATCGCCGATCAAGGGGTTGCGATTGTAGTGCGGGCACCTGTGCCGATGCAGCCAGCACTCTCCACCCTGCGCGCATGACGAGCGATGGCGGCTGCCGTAGCTGCCAAGGCGAGGGAGGCGGGCGAGCGGTGGATCGGCGTGCGTGGATGCTGACGCCGCGAGTGCCATGCCAGTGCCCTCGGCTCCCTGGCCTTCGAGGTCGCGACGCACACCCCTGCTCTCCAGCGCAAGCACTGCTACTCTCCCCGCGCCACACGGACGCGACGCGCCGGCCGCGCTGCGGCGGCCAGGCCTTCACCTGCGCTTCCGGCGCTGCTTGGCCTCGGACGGGTCAGCCATGAACGGGTTGTCCGACCCGCCGCGGCGGTCCCGCTTGGCCTTGACCGACTTCTTGAACGCCGCGTTGCGGGACGTCACAGCCCGGTCGGCGTCCGCCACGCCTGCGACCAGGGCCGAGGCGGACAGGCTGCCGCCCGACGACGCCGCCGCCATGGCCGTGTCGGCGAGCAGGGCCTCCCTGTCGGCCGAGGCACGGCCGCGCTTGGCGGCGGAGCCCTGGCCGTCGTCCGCCTCGGCGTCCTCGGCGTCGGGCCTGGGGTGCTTCGCCGCCCGCGGCCGGGCGTCGCCGCTCCGGTGCTTCTGGGAGACGGAGGCTGGCAGGGCCGCCGCCCGCTCGGCCGCGGCATCGGCGTCCTCCTCGTCCTCGTCCTCGGCGCCGTCGTCTCCGGCCCGCTGTGCTGCGGACGCTGCCGCTGCTGCCTGCGCCATGACCGCCGCCGACGCCGCAGCCAGCAGGTGGAGGGGCACCCCCGCAGCGATGAGGTGGGGCGTGGATCCCAGGGACTCGCGGACCGTCGCCGACGCCGCGGAGGCGGCACCCCCTCCAGCGAGGGTTGGGAGCGGCCGCGGGGCCATGGATAGCACTGACGACACGTCAGGCACCACGGCAGAGCCGGGGGGCTGGGCGTCGACGTCGGCGACGGTCATGACGGTGGAAGAGGCCGCGGACCCGGGACGGGTCGCCGCCGCCTCGCCGGCCGGCAGGGCGGGGAGGCGGAGGACCCCGGCGTCATCCACCAGGGACCCCGCGACAGTGTGGCGGCGGAGGGCCCCCGCGACGTCGGCGGGGGCAGCCGATGCCAGCGCCGCGACGTCCGCCGTCTCGACCCGGCCCTGCGACGACGACGACGACGCCTGGGCGTCCCGGTGCCAGGCGCGGCCGGACCGCCCCTTCTTGGCCAGGGCGACGACGCGGCAGAGCTCCGCGGCGCGGCCGTGGACGGCCGGCGGCAGCGGGTGGCACGCCGACGCGAGGCCCCCCAGGGTGACGGGGGCGGCCTCGGCGAGGCGGAGGAGGGCCCGCTTGGGGACGATGGTGTGGGGCGCCTCGTCGGCGGCGCGGGCGACGCGGTCCCGCCAGTCACACAGGGCCTCGAGGACACGGCCGTGCGCGTCGTCGAGGCGGAGGCCGGCGCGGGCGGCCATGTCCCTGGACTGCCTGCCCGCCTTGAAGGCCGGGATCTCGTAGGCCTGGGTGCAGAGGCGGCGCGAGGCGTCGAGGACGTCGGCGAGCGCCGCGGCGCCGTCAGGGAGGCCGAGGAGCTGGTTGCGGAGGCGGAGGGCGATGGGGACGAGGAAGCGGGTGTCCTCCGCGGCGTAGCCGAGCATGGCGGGTGGCAGGGGCCGGCGGCGCCAGTCGGCGCGCTGGAGCGTCTTGTCCGCCTCCACCCCGGCCATGGTGCGCAGCAGGTAGGCGAGGCCGGCCGAGGGGAGGCCGAGGCGGCGGGCGGCCTGGCCCGTGTCGAAGACGCCCACGAGGTAAAGGCCGCAGCAGCGCTGGAGCCACACGACGTCGCGGTCGCAGCCGTGGAGGAGCTTGACCACGGAGGGGTCGGCGGTGACGGCGTTGAGCGGGGCGAGCTGCTCCGCGGACAGAGCCAGGGTGTCGACGAGGAAGTCGCTCCACTCGGAGCTGACCTGGATGAGGCAGGTGAGGCCCTGGAAGCTGTGGTCGGTGTGGGCCTCGACGTCGACGGCGACGAGGCGGACGCGCGCTTCCGAGAGGTGCGCCACCATGGCCTCCACGGCCTCGGGGGTGTCGACCCAGGCGGCGGGCGCCGCGGGGCGGAACGCCCCGGGGGCGGATGGCCGCAGGAACCAGGCGGCGGAGGCGGAGAGGTCGAGGGCGGCGAGCTCGGCGGCGTAGGGGTGGGGCCAGGTGCCGTCGGGGAGCGGGGCGCCGGCGAGGGGGGCCTCGGGGAGGGCGCAGGGCTTGGAGGGGAGGAGGGGCCGGAAGCGGCGGGACCGCGCGTTGGCAGACGGGTGCCGGCGGCCGATGCGCAGCGGGCCGGAGAGGGGGAGGACGGCGCCGGGCCCCGCGCGCAGCGGCTCCGTGCCGGACGGCAGCGCCGCGCCGGCGCCCGCGGCCTCTGCCTCGACAAGGGAGTCCCAGGACGGGAGGCCGTCGTCGCCGTGGTCGGCCGAATCGCCGCCGGCGAGCGCGCCCCGCGTCACGGCGACGGACTTTGTGTTACGGATGCCGCGGGCCCGGTCCAGCGACATGTCCGAGCGCTCGATCAGGGAGTCCACGCCGTCGGCGAGGGCCTCGACGGCGGACTCGTCGAGCGCGTTGGAGTCGAGCGAAGCGGCGCCGATGAGCGGGGTCACGGCCCTGGCCACGCCCGGAAGGCCCGCCTGCTCGGCCAGCTCCGCGAGCATGCGCGCGAGCCTCCGCACGGCGTCGGCGTGCTGCTCGGACAGGCCGGACACGGTCGCCGGCACTCGGGCGCTCGCTCTCGTCGCGGCCACCAGCGAGCGAAGCATCGCCGTGCCCGCGTCGACCTCTGCCCCAGAGGACGCCATGGCAACGCAAGCTCGGCTGAGCTGGCCGCGGCACCTGCCACTGCGCCCTGGTGGGCGTCCCGGGGCTGCTCTTTGTGGCCGGCCCTGCGGCTCTGCCTCAGAATCGTCCGCCACCGCCCGGGCGCGGCCCGCCGGGCCCACACAGCGTGCCAGACCGGTGCGCGAGACTATTGCTTGACCATGCGAGCCGTCGTCCGCGCGGCGCAGCGATCCGCTCCCGCCCCCGCCGGGCGGCGAACACTGATGCAGCTCGTCCAGCTCAGCCCGTCGGTCAGCGCGGTGCAGGAGCTCAAGGCCATCCCAGAGTTCGAGGATGCGGAGCGCGAAATGCGGAAGGGAAAGGGAAAGGGCGCGGTGTCGTCCATGGAGCGTGTCGTGGACGTGTGCAAGTCGGCCGTCGGCCGCGGCTCCACGATGCACGTGGCGTCCCTTCGGCGGTGAGCAGTGCAGCGATGAGGCTCGACGCGGGCGCGTATTGGTGGGAAGTCCCGCGGCGCGGGTATGCGAGCGCCCTGGCGTGACGTGTTCGTGCTCGGCTCACTCGATCCACGGTCCTCTGCGCCTCGCTCCCGCCGCCCCGCAGGCTGGTGCACGCGCACTGCATGGCCGGCGACATGCGCGGCGGGGAGCTCGCGATGCGCGAGCTGGAGAAGGCCACGCGGCTGCCCGACGACGAGGACCCGCCGCTCGCCGCGGGCCGGCACCCGTTCGACGTTCTGCTCGACCGCCTGGCGGTGATATGGAGCGGCTTGGTGCTCTTCGCGCGGGCGGGGAACGCGGACCGCGCGGCGGCGTGGGCCGATGAGCTCCTCATCCTCGTCCATTTCAAGTGGCCGGAGCTCGCGGCGGGGCGGGGCGCGGCGGCGGGCTCGGGTCCGTGGGCCGGGGCGAGCGACGAGGCGGCGGCGAACCACCGCGCGGCGTGGCTCGCGCTCGCGCACACGGGCGGGGCCATGGCGGCCCGAATGTCCCGGGCGGAGCCTGCCGCTGTGGGCGACGGGGCGTCGGCGGGCGACGGGGCGTCGGCGGACGACGCCAACGGGCACGCCGAGGCGGCGTCCCGCGCCCTCGCCGTCTTTGCGGCTTCGGAGTGGGAGGGCCTGGCGTCGCTGCTGGAGGCGTGCGTGGCCATGGCGGCGTCGGGAGCCGAGGACGGCGCGGCCGACGCCGCGGCGTGGCGGAGGGGGGCGGCGCCCCGCCCGGAGATGGCGGAGGCCGAGCGGCTCGCGCTGCGGCTCCCCGAGGCGTGCTGGCCGGCCCTGGACGCCTGGGACGGCCTCCTCCCCCTCGCCGAGGCGGCGCAGTCGGGCCTGCTTGACCGGCAAGACGGGGAGGAGCAGTCTGCCTTCCTCAGCGCGCAGATGGCCGACTCCCTCGCCGTCACTGCCGTGGTCGGGGTGGAGCTGGCGTGCGGCCAGCTCGCCGCCGGGGCGTCCCCGCACAAGGGAATGCTCAGCGGCGGCGAGGGCGGCGACAACGGCGAGGCGGAGGCGGAGGCGGGGGCAGGCGACGCCGCGACGAGCCTCCGTGGGGTTGGCGGGCGGTGTGTCCCGGCGGGGCTGGCGGCCGGCGCGGTCCTGCGGTGCGGCACTCTGCTCCGCGAGGCAACTCCCGCCTGGGCTCTGCCGGGCGCGTCGCTCATCCTCCCGGCGTCCTTTGCGATGCCGGTGATGGCGGCGTCGCTCGGCGCGGTGGCGGAGTGCCAGCACGCGCAGGGGATGGCGGTGTCGGGGGAGGGTCTTTTCAACTCTGCGGTGGACGCGGGGAGGGAGGGGGCCAAGGCCGCGGGGCCTCAGGACCGCGCGGCGGCGGCGGCACTGGCGGGCGCGCTGGCGGGCAAGGCCCGGCTGGTGGCGGACTGGGAGAAGCGGGGGACGGAGGCGGCGGCGCTGGCGGCGGAGGCGGCCGAGGCGCTGGGGCCTGGCGGCGCGGCTTGCCCGGCCATCGCCCTGGCGTTTGACTGGGGTTTCAGCGCTGACACGTGGCCGTCGTCGCTGTCGTTCGAGCCGTCCGAGGCGCCGGACGCCGACGACGCGTGAGGTGTGAAAGCGGGCGCCATGGCAGCCGCGCGGTGGCAGTCGGGGTGCCGGCGTCAGGCACGGCGCACGCGCGCAATCCCATGTGGAGCTGGCCGATCGCGCGCCGTGGATCGCGGGGCGGGTGCCGTGCGAGTAATCGGTGCCCCTTGTGAAGCACGGAGCGGCGCAGCGCGGCGGCCGATGCCTCACCGCCGGTTTCCCGACGCGCGGTGCCATCACACAGACGCCCCGGCGAGCGGCCCCACGCGACCGGGCCGGCTAGGCCGGGCCCGTGATGCGCTGGCTGGACCCGAACACGGCCTTCCAGTGGGCGTCGTGGTGCTTGGAGTACTCGCGGCCGGGGACGGGGCCGGCATCGGCCATGCGTACCGGTCCGTCGGCGAGGCCGGTGAGGCGGGCGGCCAGGGCGGCGTACGGCCCCCTGCTCGGCGCGATGCGGCAGGGCACGGCGTCGGGGACGGACCGGGTGACGTCCGTCTCGCGGCCCTGGAGCCATGCCTGGGGCGCCGCGACGCCGAGGCGGGCCGCGCACTCGGCCGCGAGGCGGAGGACGGGCTTGGAGTCGCGGCGCCTGAGGCCCGCGCGGTACTCCCGGAGGGCAGCCTTGAGGCCCGCGCGGTGCTTGGTGTGATAGTAGAGCCCGGCGCAGTCGGCGGCGCGGCGGCGGGGCAGGCTCGAGGCGATGCGGCTGAAGTCCTTTGGGAACTGGAGGAACCGGTCGAGGAAGATGAGGACCTCCGCGGGGGTCCACGCGGGCCCGCCGAGCTCGTCCAGGGCCTCGTCCAGGGGCTGGTCGCCACCGGCGGGGGCGGCGGCGGCGGCGGCCCCGGGCCGGAGCGCGGCCCCGAGGGCGAGGGAGAGGGCTGGCTGGGACAGCTCTGCCGCCGCGACGGCGGCGAGCGCCCGGCCGGCGGCCTCCGCCTCGCCCGGCTGCCGCTTGCTCCTGCCCGTCCACCGCCCCGGGCGGCTCACCAGCCTGTCGCGGGGCACGAAAGGCCACGCCGGGAGCGGCCGGAGGCAGGGCACCGCGGCCCGGCCGGCCTTCGCGGCGGCGGCCCGGGCCTCTGAGTCGCTCTGCGCCGCGGCGGAGATGGACGCCGGCACGGAGGGGCGCACCGCCGAGAGGAGAGACGCGAGGTGCTCGTCCGAAGCGGCCACCTCGCTCTCAGCCACGCTCGCGCCCCTGCCGCGCGGACCAAAGGCGTAGGCAGGCGAGGCGGAGCCCCAGGAGGAAGGGCCCGCCTCGCCGTGCCCGCGCCAGCCGTCGTCGCGGCCGTGCCGCCCCGCGAACCCGGCCCGGCGGTCGTGCAGACCGCCGCCGCCGCCGCCGCCGCCGCTCGGCCATGACTGGGCCGTCCCTGCCAGGCCGGGCGCCGCCAGCTCGGCCTCGTGGATCCGATGGCGGAGCGTCGCGGCGCGGGCCGCCCGTGCCGCCAGGGACGTGCGCGCGACGGCGTGACCGCCCCTGCGCGATGACGCCGGGACCTGCACGCACACGGGGCCGTCCGGCCCGTCCGCGACGTCGACGGCGAGGCCCGATGCCAGGAACGGCTGGTGAGAGGCGACGGCGGAGCGGGAGCCGTCGGGGCCGAGGAAGAGGACGACGGGGAAGGCCGGCTCGCCGAGGCCGTCGGCGCGGAGGAGGCGGGCGGAGGAGGGGACGATGGTCACGCCGGGGGCGACGAGGGCGTCGAGCTCGGGGGGGAAGAGGAGCAGGATCTGGCTGAGCTCTGCCACCGCGGCGCGGGCGGCAGCAGCGTTGGCGAGGGCCCTCGAGGGCAGGAAGGGTATGCCCGCCCCACCGAGGCCCTGGTCGTCGGAGCCCGCGGGGCTGGGCGTCGGGGAGGGCGCGCCCGACGTGCCGGACCCGGCGCGGACGCCCAGGGTGAGGCGCATGGGAGCGGCGGCGTGGCCGGCCGCTGCCTGCTCCCTCATCCGCTCCTCGTGGGCCTCCAGGACGGCCGCGAGGCGGTCCGGGCCCGTGCCGGGGAGGAAGGGCGCGGCCTGGGAGCGGTGGAGGATGCGGGAGGCGAATGAGACGTCGGCGGCGACCGGGGCGCCGGTTGCCATATCGGGGGCGACGGTGGCTACGCCGAAACGGAGGGCAACGGCGCCGTCGACGCGGGCGGAGAGGGGCCAGGCGGTGGGGGGGGAGAGCCAGGCTGAGGTGGCGGGGGCCCACGACGGGAGGCGCGGGGAGGCGGCAGGGGCGGGGAAGGGGAGGGCGCCGGGGCCGGGGCGCTGCGCGGGCGGGGCGCCGCCGCGGGGGATGGAGGCGGCCCAGAGAGCCGACGCCGCCGCGGCGCCGTGCCGCGACCGCGCCGCCTCGGCCGCCACCGCCGTTCGCACGGCCAGATCCCGCGCCGCCGTGGCCTCCTCGGACTCATCCGCGCCGCCGGCGCCTGACCGGGCCGCGGCCTCCGCCTCCGCCTCTGCCTCGGCCGCCACGAGCGCCGACACCGCCGCGGACAGCACCACAACCCAGCTTGGCCGTCCCTCGCCGTCGCTCCGGCCGCCACCGCTCAGCCGCACCTGCACCGTCGCCGCGCCCTCGTGCGGCTCTGCCCCCGGCCACGCGCACCGCAGCCTTGCCGCGTCGCTCCGTTCATCGTGCCGCGCGACGGCTCCGAGCGCCTCCTGCAGAGTCGACGGCTCGGGGTCGGCCGGGGCGGTGGAGGAGGAGGCGTCAGCGGCGGCCGTGGCGGCAGGAGGCGCCGCCTCCGGGCGTCCCCGCTCCGCCGACACGGTGACGTCATCGGCCGCGCGCACCAGAGCGCCCAGAGCCCGGAGGGCCAGGACCGGCTCGGACGCCGCCCCCGCCCGGGCGTGGGCCGCCAGCAGGGCCGAGCGCGCGACGAGGGCTCGGCAGAGCGACGCGCGGCAGAGCCCCTCGGCGGAGAGGGCGCCGTCCACGGGCGCAAGGCGCTGCGAAGGTGGCGCGAGCCGGTCCACGGGCCTGCCTGCGAGCCTGCCGGGCGCCGCCGCGGCGCCGGCGCCCTCCGCGTCCGGCCCGTCGGCGCGCCGCCTGCGCGCGTGCCTCGCCTCCAGGCGGCTCTGCTCCTGCTCCCCGATGCCGCGCAGCCTCCGCTGCGACGCGAGCCGTCGGAAGTGCTTCTGCCGCCTCTCTGCGAGGTCCGACAGCCCCTGCACCGACACGCCGACCCGCGCCTCGCACACCTCCATGTCCCTGCGGGCGGCGGCCAGGGCCGCGCTCGCCTCGGCCCTGCCGGCCTCGGCCGCGGCTGCCTGGCGCTTCACCACGTCGGTAGCCCTGACGACGTCCTGCCGCGACGGCAGCGGCCCGTCCTCCGACGGGGGGGCCGCGGCGCCGCGCGCCCCGTGGTACGCCGCCCCCATGGCCGCGGCCACGGCCGACGGGAGGCCGTGGCCGCGGAGGAGCGCGCCCACGGCGTCCACCGCGCCCCCGGGCAGCTCCAGCCCGAGCCGGGCCGCGGCCTCGGCGACCCCGACGTCGGGCTGGGCGGCCGGACCACCCACCGCCGGCGTCGCCGCCCCGCCCGCCTCGTCGGCCCCCCTCCCCTTCTGCCCGTCCCGCGCCCTCGACTGCTCGTCCGCCGCAGCCGTCCCTGCCTCGGCCGCCTCTCGCTCGAGCCTCGACGTCCCCTCCACGTCCGCGGCCCGCCAGGCGAGCAGAGCCCGCTGCCGCGGCGTCTGTGCCGACTCCAGAGCCGAGAGAGCCTCGGCCTTGAGCCGTTCGCGCCGCCGGCGCTGCGCCGCCGCCTCGATCGCTGCGGCGACGGCGTCAGCCTCCTCCGCCTCAGCCTCGGCCTCGGCCTCCTCCTCCTCGACGCACGCGGCCGCGTCCGTGACGGCGGCGGCGGTAGCGTCGCCTCCCGGCGTCCCCTCGTCACCGCCTCGGCTCCCCCGTGCAGCCGCCGCCTCGCCGGCGCGCGGCGGCCCCGTCGCGGCCGGTGCCACGGCGCCCGCGCCCGCCACAATTGACCCAGCGCGCCCGACGATGCGGTGCGCGCCGCCCGGGCTCACGGCCGGAGCCCGGGGACCGGGCACCCTGCCCCCCGTGATCCGCGGCCGAGCCGGGGGCGACACGCCGGGACGCTTTCCCGTCATCAGCCCGGGCCCGCGGTCCGGGCTGGACCCGCCGACGGGGGTGCGCGCCCCAGCCGAGGAGCCTAGGCGGCCCCACGACGCGGCGCGGCCGAGGAAGCCTGCCCTCCCCACCTGTGGCGGCCCCGACGCCTGCCGCCTCCCGAGCCCCTGCGCAAGCTGGGAGGCGGTGACAACGACGTGCGGTGCCCCGCGGCGGGGCGGAGCGGTGCCTGCCGGTGCGGGAGCCTGCGGGACAGCAGCCGCCGCCACCGCCCCGCCGTCCGCATCCGGCCCGTCGTGCCGCTGAGACGAGCCCCACCTGGAGGCAGCGTCGCCGCGGTGGCCAGAGGCGGCACGGCCCGGGCCGGCGGCGCCCGCGGAGGCGGGGGACCGGCCCCGCTTGTCGGGCCTGGGAGACGGCTGCACCAGCGCCCCGAAGGACCCGACCGGGCCAGGGGTGGGAGGGCGCGGCGAGGCGTCGGGAAAGCCAGCGGGGGGTCGGCCGCGGTCGCCCGGAGCCCCGACGGGCACACGAACGGGCTCGAGCACCACGCCGCCCGAGCCCGTGCCGCGGGGGCGGGTCACAAAGCTGAGCCGCCCCCCGCGGCCGCCCTGCGGCGGTCCGGCCCGCGTCGAAAACTGGCGGCGAGGCGTCGGCGGATCGGAGGCCACCGGGCTAGAGCGCGGCCACACTCTGCGGCCCGCCAGGCTGTCCACCGGAGACGAAACCGGTGCAACACGAGCCAGCACGGGTCCTGGGCCGTCCCGGGGGGTCCCGGGCGCCGGTGACCGTGCCGGCGGCGGCGGGCGGATCACCGCCCCGCCCGTGACGACCGCACCGGACTTGAGCCGCACGACCGGCGCCTGCCGATGGGCTGCCCCCGCTGGGGTCCCGTGCGCCGGGCCTTGCCGCCCGCCCCATCGCTGCTGCGGGCGAGCGGCACCAGGCCCCGGGCGAGGGTAGCCCCCGCGCCCCCGTCCGCCCCAGGTGCCCCTCCCACGGCCTCCGGGCCACACCGGGCGGCGTGCATCGCCGCGTCCCGCCGAGCCTGCGGGCAGGAATGCGAGGTACGAGCCGAGAGGAGCTGTCAAGCCCGCGGCCGCCGAGCCGAGGCGCCGGGGGCAGCATCTGGCCGGCCCGTCCTCACCTCCCCCTTGCGCGTCCATGTCAGAACGCGCAGGCCGCAGGGACCGTCGGCCCGGGCCAGTGCCCGGTTATTTGCAGTCCTGCGCAGCAGAGCCGCGAGGTCAAGGGGAAGCGCAAAGATGGCCGAACCAGAGCACCGCAAGCCACTCGGAACGCCCCCCCCCACCACGGCCCGGTACACAATGGACGGTGACGAGGTGACACTGAATTTCGCGGCGGACCTGGGACCATCGGGCGCGCGCAAGCAGGCGAGGCGCAAGCGGCCTCGCCCCGCCGAGTCCGCTTCCGACGCGGCGGCACCCAAGCAGGCTCGCGGCAGGGCTCCCGCGTCGGCGTTCTCCCGCGGCCTGGTGCGCGCCGACCCTGGCGAGGTGCCGGGGGCAAGGATGGCGAGGCCCAGGCCGGACGCCCGCGACGGGCGGGACGATCACCGGCCGGCGCGCCGGGCGGAGCCGTCGTCCGGCGAGGTGGAGGGCGAGCGTGGCAGCTCGGCGCCGCGAGCGCGGAAGCGTCCCAAGGCGGCGCTCCTCGAGGAGTACGGCAAGGCGGAAGCCGCCAACGCCCTGGAGGCCGCCACGAGCGCGGGATCCCGGAGCAACCCGTCCAGGACGGGGCCGAATCACGTTTCCATGGCGGTGCAGGGCGACAGCTCGGCGATGGAGGCGGCGGCGCGGCGCGGGGGGCTCCGCCAGTCGCGCCACCTGTGGCAGGCAGGCAAGACGTTTGCGTCGCTCGGCCTGTGCGCGGACGTGCTCTCGCGGCTCGAGTCGCAGCCCGACGCCGTGGAGCGCGACGTCCCCGCGGTGAAGCGCCGCGGGCTTGGCCTCGAGGCGCCCACCCTGGTGCAGCGCGCCGCCGTTCCGCTGGGCAGCAAGGGCCGGGACCTGCTCGTCCGGGCCGAGACGGGGTCCGGCAAGACCCTGGCGTACCTCCTCCCCGTCGTCGACTGGCTCGTCCGCCGCGCGAACTCCTCCGCCAAGACCGGGGCGGCCTCTGCCCGGTCCGGAGTCCGCTGCCTCATCCTCGCCCCGACGCGGGAGCTCGCCGCGCAGATCGAGGACGTCGCCAGGCGGCTCTGCCAGCCCTTCGCGTGGCTCGTGGTGGGGTCCGTGACGGGCGGGGAGAAGCGCAAGAGCGAGAAGGCCCGGCTGAAGAAGGGCGTTACCATCCTCGTGGCGACTCCCGGCCGGCTGGTCGACCACCTCGAGAAGACCAAGGCGATGACGTTCGGCGGCCTCACGCGCCTCCGCTGGCTGGTGCTGGACGAGGCGGACCGCCTCCTTGACATGGGGTTCGAGCCAAAGGTGCGCGCGGTGCTCGAGGCTGTGGCCGAGGCCAAGCGGCACGCCGCGGAGAAGCGGGAGACGCTTGCCAAGGAGGGCAAGGCCGCGGCGGAGGCCAAGGCCGCGGGCGGCGACGACGCGGCCGGGAGCGGCAGCGACGAGGGCGACGAGGGCGACGAGGACGACGAGGACGACGAGGACGACGAGGACGACGTCGCGGACGGCAGCAGGGCGAACATGGGAGGGGCCCCCGCGCCGTCGGCATCCACGGCGGCGGAGCGCAACTGGAACGTCGGGCTCTACAGCGCCACGCTGTCCGCTGCCGTGCGCCGGCTCGCGGGCCTCGCCCTCCACGAGCCCGTCTTCATCGACGGCGACGGCGGGTCGCTCACCGACACCCACTCGGGCGAGGTCACGCGCCTGGACTCGGGAGGCGCGCCCGAGTCCAAGCGCCGCCCCGCCCGGGACGACGGCGTCAGCATGCCCCGCCAGCTCGCCCAGTTCGCGGTGCCCGCCCCGACCAAGTGGCGCCTCGTCACAATCCTGGGAGCCGTCAGGCACTTCCTCAGCATGGGCTCTGCCGGCAGAGCAGGGAAGGTGATCGTGTTCATGGCCACGTGCGACGGCGTCGACTTCCACTACGCCCTCTGCAAGCGCCTGTGGTCGGGCCTCGCCCCCGCCATCGAGGCGGCGCCCGGTACGGCCGCCGCCGCCCCGCCGACCGGCCCCTCCCCGTTCGACGCCCCCGCCGACGGGGCGCCGCCTCCCGCCCCGGCCTCCACCGCCGCCGCCCCCGGTGCCTGCGTCATCGAGCACCTCCACGGCAGCATGAGGCAGCCCGCCCGCGCCGCCGCCCTCGCCTCCTTCTCCTCCGCCCTCGGCGGCGTCCTCTTCGCCACCGACGTCGCCGCCCGCGGCCTCGACCTCCCCCGCGTCGACGCCATCGTCCAGGCGGACCCGCCCGAGTCCGTCGCCGAGTACGCCCACCGGGCGGGCCGCACCGCCCGCTCCGGCCGCGCCGGGCAGGCGGCCATCCTCTTAGCGCCGCACGAGATGCCCCTGCTCGACGTCCTCGCCTCCCACGACATCCACTCCGCGAAGCAGAGCAACGTCCCCCTTCTGCGGTCCCTCCGTGACGCCCGCCTCCCCGTCGAAGCGGCGAACATCGACGCGGAGGAGCTCCGCTCCGCGGCCGTCTCGGGCCCCCCGGCGAGGGGCACGGGGCCCAAGACGGGCGTCGACAGGAACGCGCGCCTCCGACTGCTGGCGGGCGCGGCGACCGAGCAGCCGGCGAAGCGCGGAGGCGGCGCTCGCAGGGGCGGGGCAGGGGGCGCGCGCGGAGGGCCCCGCGGGGCGGACGGCGACAAGGACGACGACGGCGACGACGACACCACGGGGGGCGACCCGTCGCGCGGCATCGAGCTGCCGGCCGTGCGTTGGCAGGTGCTCTGCGAGGAGATGGTGAGCGGCCGGGGCCGCGACGCCTCGCTGCACCTCCTTGCGGTCCGTGCCTTCGCCGCGCACGTGCGAGCCTACGCCACGTACGGCAAGGAGCTGAAGTCGTTCATCCACCCGCGGGCTCTGCATCTGGGTCACCTGGCCAAGGCGTATGGGCTGATGGAGCAGCCGTCAAAGATGGATTCCCGCAAGGCCGAGGACGAGGCCGATGCGGCCGAGGCCGCCGCTGCCGCGGCCATGGAGGGCGGCGAAGGTCCGACCAGGGGGCGCGGCCGAGGGCGTGGCGGAGGACGGGGCGGCGCAGCCGGCAGGAACGGGCGCGGAGGGGCCGGGGTCCGCGGCGACCGCGCCCTCAGCACACGCGGGCGCGGCGGCGGCCGCGGTCGTGGGCACCTCCACGCCCAGCGGCAGAAGCGCGTGCAGGCGTCCGAGTTTTCGATGTGACGCGTTTGCTGTCGATTGCTGCCGATCCTCTGGACAGCTTCGTATCCACTGCCTCACGCTGAAACACACGCCAGCCTTGAGGCGGCTGCACAAAGAAACCAGGAAGCGCGTCGTGGAGTGGCTGTGAGCGGGGCTGAGTGTGCTTTCGGCGAGGGCAGCGACAGCATCGGCGTCGAGGGTGCCGAGGCCATCGCTGCGGGCATGGCTGCGTCCAAGTGCCTCACCAGCCTCAACCTCAACGGCAGCAAGGACATGACGAACGCCGGAGCCCAGGCCATCGCAGAGGGCATGAAGGCGTCGGGCTGCCTGACGAGCCTGGGCCTGGGGTGCAACAAGCTCAGCGACGAGGGGGCCAAGACCATCGCCGACACCATGATGGCGACGGGCTGCCTGACGGAGCTGGAGCACAAGAAAACCAGCCTTGACCCTGAGGGCGCCGTGGCGCGCAGGCTGGCCATGCTGATGGCCGAGGCTCGCGTGAAGGCGGTCGACATCGCGGCTTGCGCGTGAAGAGCTTCGGCGAGTGTGCGCGGAGTGGCTGAAAGATGCATCACTGCATCAGGCCGCGGTGAGAAACGGGGGACGAGCACACAAGCACGCTATGCCCACAAAGACGTGTTCAAGCTTACGCACTGGTCATCTGCCTTGCTTGGCAGTTGGCTGCCCTCTCAAGGCTCATCGCGGGACGGTGCCTGCCAAGAAACGTCGGGAACGCGCTGGCACGTGGAGCGCTTATGCGTCGCCGCCGCCCCCCCCTCTGTGCCACGGGTGCGCTGCGCACCAAGAAGGCGTGCTGTCCGATCCCGCGTTGCTGGAGCGAGCCGCCAGGCGTAGTGGTGAGCCTCTACCGCCGCCACGCAGGAGGCGCTGACGTCTGGGAGTGCTCCCGCATAGGATCGTCGCCAAAGATGGCAGGTCTGACCATCCGCAGCTCAAGCCAACACCAAAGCCAACATGCAGATCTTCGTCAGGACCCTGACGGGGAGGACCATCACCCTGGACGTCGAGCCGTCAGACTCCATCGATGGGGTGAAGACCAAGATCCAGGACAAGGAGGGCATCCCCCCCGACCAGCAGCGGCTGATCTTCGCCGGCAAGCAGCTCGAGGACGGCCGCACGCTCGCGGACTACAGCATC
>Ga0136560_1000612_pt1 | contig 18100 bp, 9 predicted proteins | sample AntRauMeHopE1497_FD_104925 | JGI IMG/M metagenome (GOLD analysis project Ga0136560, IMG submission 104925) | Saline lake microbial communities from Rauer Islands, Antarctica - Metagenome Hop E1 #497 | ecosystem: Environmental > Aquatic > Non-marine Saline and Alkaline > Saline | place... | reverse complement strand
GTGCCGCGAGGGCGAACGGTGCTGATGCTGCATGAGGGCCTTGAGTGCCCTCTGAAACGATGCCTGAGTGACTCGTTTGACCCGGTAATGGAACACGCACACGATGCGACAGCGGCTCGATGACGCGCCGCCCGAAAACCGCGACACCGCGATCCCCGGTCGTCGGGCGCGAACGACACTCCGCCAGCTGCGACACGGCGCCCATCAGTCGTGGGGGGGGGATCAACACGCCGCCCGCGTGTGCGATGGCGTAGCGCCACTCCATGAGCGGCTTCCGCCGGCCGTTCCAGAGTGTCCGAGGTTAATCGAGGTTTGCCGAGGGCAGCATACGAGCAGTCCAAGAGTGTCCGCTCAAGCACAAATACGAACCGCAAAGCCAATGCGAGCCAAACACCCGGCTGCAGCCCGAAACCAGCGCCCGGCGGCAGTCGGGTAGGGCGTCGGTCGGGGATTGGCCTTCCTGGTCGTTCCCGGCCCGGATCGCGCCAATTCTGTCACGCCGTACGCGTACTTGTGCATTCCAGTGGGGCGTTTTCGCGCCTCGGCCGAGAGCCGCCTGGACTGACGCGCCCTTCAGCTTCAACGGGATGGCTCGTCGGCGCCCCACGCACGCGCCCAAGGCCACACGCATCGGAAGCACAAGGAAGCAATCTAGCGCATTGCGTGCCGAGGATCCCGCCGGGGCACTTCTGACGGCCCGCATCCGCTGCTTGGCAGCGGCAAAGCGTGCGGGCAGTCGCCGCACCTCACCCCAGCCCTTCTCACCGGCGCCGCCCGTTTGCTCGGGGTCGTCGTCCCGCTCCCACTTCGGCCGTCGGCTATCCTGCCGCGGCACACGCCCCGCCATCGCTCCTGGGGCCCGAGAAAGGCGCCCGAGCGACCCTTGATCGGTCGCCGAAGCTGCGGCCGCTCTCGGGTGGGCCCGGCTCTCGATGGGTCGTTGTGCGGCCGCCTTCGAAAGCTGGAGGCTAAGATTGATGACGTGTGAGGCGTGCGGGACCGTACGTCTCGGCGGGCGGGAGTGCCAGCCCGGCCCGGCGTTTTGTGTTTGGACCCATGCGTGCTCCGTTGCGATCGACCAAGGCGCCACCCTCCGGTGGCGGCGGTCCCTGCGTCCACCTGGCGTACGGCCCGACCCTGACCCGTAGCCTGGCCGCGGGAAAAGGCCCGGGGACGCCACAAATGCCGGCCTGCAGCGGCTGGCTTGGCTCCTCCCGGCCGCCCCCTGCCTCCCTTTCCTGGACTTGCGTGCCTCTCCTGCCTCGCAAGAACTGTCATAGTAGCCTTGCCAACGCGCATCTGACCGGGACCGGCCCAGGCCCGAGCCGTCCCCCCGCGGGACGATGCATCCGCGCCGCCGCCATTGGCCCCACGACGACGCGCCGCAGGCACCGCGCCCCGGGCCGCAGCGGTGCAAACCGTAACATTCCACGCAATAGCTGGTGGAAAATCGTGCACTGAGCGGGTGGCAAGGGCGTGGCCGCGCCTCGCCCTGGCTGCTGCCGCGGCGTGGCCGGGAAGCCACGCCCGGACCGGCCCGCTGCCCGCGAATCACCACGATCACAGGTTTGCAGCTACCGCTCGCGCGCGCAAGCAACCCGGGCGGCGGGTCGGTTTGGGGCGACCTGACGGTGCAGAACTGCGCGGGCGATCGCGTGTCATCCTTCCCGCCGACGGCACTCTGCCCAGCCCGGCGAGGAGTCGCCGGGGCCCGTACCACCAGCACCCGCAGGCCGCGGGCAGCTTTTCGGGCCGGCATGCGCGGCACGCAGCGTCGAGCCGCCACGCAGGGGCGGGCGGCGGGGGTTATGCTGGCGTTTCTTGCTGCGGCCTCAGTCGGGCAGGAGGCCGCTTGGCGGCGGCTGGGCCGGCTTCACGAGGCACACACGCACCAGTCTCTGGCTTGGTCGGTCGGGGACGTCCTGGAGACGGCGGCGGCGGGCGGCGCCGTCGTCGGAGCGCCCGAGCTGCTTCGCAACGCGTCTCTGTGCCCGCCCGACAGCGGCGCGGCCGGTGCTGGCGGCGGCGGCGCGGCGGCGTGCGACCTCAGGTACATGTGGGACCGGGCGCAGCTGGGCACGGCGCTGTTGCCGGGCGCCGTGCACGGGGCGACCACGACAGTCGTCACGGGCGCCGTCCTCCGCTCGCGGGTGCCGCTGGGCGGCCGCGGGCGCGACGGGTCCCGCGGGGCAGTCGCCGAGGCCCTGTCCGGGGACCGCGGCTTCGTCTTCTCTGCTTGGTGGCGCGGCCCGACGCTGCGGCGCGGCCTCATCGGGCTTGCAATGATCGGTCCGCCAGAGTGGTTCCACTTCGGTCACGGCGGCACGACGTCGCCCGTGATGTACCTGCAGCCGGGGACGGCGGTGTCCTTGCGCACGGCGCTGTACGGGGCGTCGACGTCGCGGCTGGTCGACAGGGCACGGCCGAACGACTGGGCTCCCTTCGTGAGCTGGGCGGGCATCCCGCCGCAGCGGGCGGGGGAGGACTGGTACCTCGACACGTGGCACCACGTCGTCATCGCCGCGGGGCCGCGAAACCGCGCGTCGGGCGGCATGCTGCTGTACATCGACGGCGCCGCTGACACGTTGTGCGCGCTCGGCCAGCCCGGATACTCGTCGTACGTGGTGGCGCCGCTGGCGGACCCGGGCGCCGAGCCGGGGCTGCCCGCCAACGCGTCTGTGGCCTGCGACTGGACAAGGGGCGAGTTCTGTTCCATCAAGGAGCACGCGTGCTATCCCGCGCGGGACGTCTCCCGGCTGCCCTTCAACGACACCCAGGTCGTGCTGAGCCTCGGCACGGACGCGTGGTTCGACCAGGCGGGCGTGGTGGCGCTCGACAGCGGCGGCGAGCTGGCGTCGTCGTCGCTCCGCTTCACCGGCGCGCCCTTCACCGCCGCGGCCCGCGCGGCGCTTCCCGAGTCGAGCCCGGCCGCCGCGGCGCACGGCATGCCCCCCGTGGCGGGCGGGAGGGTGGTCTGCGCGCCGGGGCCGATGGGCCCTTCGACCGGCGGCCGCACGGTGTGCGAGGCGCGGTGCGACGACCCGTCCCGCGTCGTGGCTCTGTCCGCCGACGTCCTCTGCGGGCCCGGCGCCGGGGCGCTGCGGGAGTCGCTGGACGGAGCGTGGGACGTCTGCAACGCGACGGGCGGCGGGCGGGTCGTCGCGGGGGCGGTGGAGTCGGCGACGGGTGTGTGGCGGCCGGCGGGGGGCGGCGGCGCGCTCTGGCTCGTCCCGGCGGTCACCTGGCCATCGCCCGTCGGCTGGTCGGGCGCCGTCGGCGCGGTTTCGCGGTGGTGGTGGGGGGCCCGGTCCGGCTCGGCCTCGTCTAGCTGGAGCGACGCCGGCAACGCGGCGTGGGCGGAGTCGGCCCCCTGGCCGGCGGTCCTCCGGGACGCGCGGGAGACGTCGGCGGGGGTCGACGTCGGCCCGGCGGGGGGCCCCCCGGGGGACGCGGCGTCGCCGCTCCGGTGCGTCGCCCCGCCCCCGCTCGCGGCCGAGCGGTGGCTGCGCCCCGTCCCTCAGCTGGTCCAGGTGTGCCTGGGCGGGCTGGCGGCGGACCCCGGGGCGAGGGACGCCGGAGCGACGCTGGACGATCTCCGCACCATCGACGGCCTCGCATCGCGCGTGCGATCCGAGGTCAGTCAGCTGCTCGGCCTGGCGGGCACGCCCGACGACGACCGGGTCAGGGTGGCCCGCGGCGGGGCCATGCTGGCCCGTGAGGCCTTGACGGCGCGAGCGGCGGTGCTGGGGTCGGAGGGCGGGGCGGCGGCGGCGGCGGTCTCGGAGCGCGACCTGTGCGCGCACGGCGCCCGGGCCGCCGTCGCCGCCGCCGGCTACGGCCCCCTGGCCGGGTGCGTGTGCCTGCACGTGGCAATCGACACCGCGTCTGACCCCGGGTCGCTCGCCGCCGGCCGGGCCCCCAGGGGCCCCGCCCCCCGCTCCGCCGCCGTCCTCGCCGCCGTCCTCGTCTCCGCCCTCGCCGCCTCCCCCGCCGCCTCCACCCCCCTCACCGCACTGACGTCAGCCTCCCCCGCCGGGGTCGTCGCCCTACCCGGCCGCCGCTGCGGCAGCGAATGGGCTCGAGCCGCCGGCGCGGCGGCCACCGGCCTCGGCCCCGGCGCCCTCCGTCTCCTCCGGACCCTCGCCGGCGGTTTCGCCGGCTCGCGCGAAGTGACCCTCCTCCCCTGCGCCGACGAGGCGACCCTCGCCGCAGCCGTGGCCGCCGCCGTCGCCGCCTGGTACGCCGCAGTCCACGGCTCTGTCAGGGCGGAGCTGCCGCCGGGCGCGCGGGCGGGCGGCGCGACGGAGCTGCTCCCGCCGACGTCGGCCGCGGTTTCGTCGGCGGAGCCCCTGATGGCTCTGCCGCCGGGGGCGACGGCGGCCGTCTTCGGCCGGGCGCGCGGGCAGTTTCGCGCCCTGCCGAGGGAGGCGCCCCGGCCCGGCACGACGGGCTCTGCCGCGGGCGTTCCCGCCGGCGTGACGTCATCCGAAGACGCCCGGGCGAGCGGGAGCGGTTTCGCCGCCGGGCCGGCGGGATCGGCGGGGGGGGCGGCCGGCGGAGGCCGCCTGCTCGGAGGCCGCCTGCTCGGAGGCCGGCTCCGCCGCCTCGACGCCGGCAGCGAGGAGGAGGAGGACGAGGAGGAGGAGGAGGACGGGGGCGGTCCGGGGACGGGTCCCGGCAGAGCCGACGTCGGCGGCAGCGGGACGGCCGGTCGGCCGGCCGTCCCCGCGGTGGGGAGCGACGCCGCGAGCGACGCGCCACACGCCTGGACAGACCAGTCGTCGTCGTGGCGCGCCGACGCGCGGGCAGAGCCGGCGGTGGCGGCGGTGGCGGCGGCGAGAGCCGGTGACGACGACGGCGGCGAGAGAGCCGGTAACCGCAACGGCGAGAGAGCCGGTGACTACGGCGGCGAGAGAGCCGGTGACCACGATGAAGAGAGAGCCGGTGGTGGCGACGACGACGAGAGAGCCGGTGACGCCTGCTGCCTCTGCTGCTCGTTCCGGTGTCCCCGGCACGCGTGCCGTGACGCCGTCGCTTTCGTCCCAAGCGCCGCCGCCGCCGCCACGCAGGCTGCCGTCGTAAGCGTCCTCGGCGTAAGCGCCGGCCGCCCCGCCGTCCTCGCCCTCGCCGCCGTCGCCCTCGGCCCCCTGCTCTGCCGGGTGGCTCTGCTCGTGGCGTGCCGGCTCGGCCGCCGTCGCCCGTGCTGCCCCCGGGCGGGGAGCCAGCGGCAGCCGGCGGAGGGGGCCCGGCCCGGCGGGCGGTGCGGGGGCCCCGGGGCCGCCTTCCTGCGGGCCCTGGTGTCGCACGGCGCGGCGGGGGGCCCGCCGCCGGGCGGGTGGCGCTGGGCCTCGGCGCGAGTCGAGTCGCGGCGGGCCCTCGCGCTGGCTCTCTTGCTCGCGGCGGGGGACCTCCGGGCCCCCCGGCTGCTGTTCTCGGGCCTCTGCACGCGCCCCGGGGCAGCGCAGGTGGTGCCAAGGGCAGGAAGAGCCGCGGCGAGAAGGGGGCTCGCGGCCGCCGAGGCCGCGGTGTCGGTTCCGTGGGCCGCCGCCTTCGCCGCCGGTTGCGTCGCCGCGCTGCCGTCGCTGGAGCCGCAGGCGTGCGAGGCGCTGTCTGAGGCGTCGGCAAGGGAAATGGCCGAGTGGATGGCACGGTCTGCAGTGAGCGCCAACGTCCTAGTGGCTCCGTCGTGCAGCCTTGTCGGGGAAGGCTTCTGGTGGGTCGGACTGCCTTGCATCGTCGGGACGGCAGTGGGGCTGGGATGGGCAGCCGCCGGCGTCGTGGGGGCGATAGGGTGCGGCCGTGCGGCGGCGGCGGGCGGGGCGGACAGGCGGCGGAAGAGCGAAGCAACGCCTAGGCCGAGCGCGCGTAGCGCGGCCGCCCCCTGAGCCGGGCCGCGCCGTGCCGGTCCGTGTGCTGCCGCGCCCGGGCCGAGGGGGCGGCCGGCGCGAAACCGCGGGCCGTGTGCTGGGGCAGAAGGGGAGTGGCCTGTGGAAGCAATCCCCAATCCTCGCTCGGCGGTCACAGCACTCATCATGCAGCGGCGCGAAGCATCGTCACCTGTCATCACGAGGCGGCAGCCGTCGGTGCCAGCCCATCGCACCGTCGGCGCTTGTGCGAGCTACGGCGCCCCGAACGCCTCGGGGCCCGCGCCAGGCACCACAACCAAGCCCTGCAAGGCTGCCTCTGTTGCCTGGAAGGTGGTGGCGTTGGTCCCAGCATCCACGGCCTCGAGCCCCGCGACCCGACACAGCCGGGTCATGTGCCCATCCGCGAGGTCGCTCCCCTGCGCCGCAGGACGGCTGAAGCCGCAGCGGATGGCCCGAAGCCCTTCGGTGAAGCCGAGGCGCCACGGCCGCCTGTCGCTCAGCTCGCAAAAGGGTGCTGCCATCGCCTCCACCGTGCCCGCCCGCTCGGACTCACCGGGGCAGACGGCGGGGATGAGACGCTTCGCGATGACCGAGCTCGCACGGCCCACCCCCGCGGCCACCGCTGCTGCCAGGGCCAGCTGCGCGTCGCTCATCCCAGACGTGTTCCGCACGACCATGGCTGCCGCTGCAGAAAGACCCGCCCGCTCCGCCGCGGTGACGTCAAGGCGGAACCCGGGGCACGCGCGAGCGCGCCAGGCAGACCAGAGCACCGAGCTGTGCATGAAGAAATCAGCGCCTGCAACCATCCCCGCAACGCTCAGCTCCGAAGGGTCCCTTCTCTGAAAGCTCGGCTCCCCTGGGACCAGCAGGTCATCAGCTGACTCGACCAGGCTCGTGCTCGGCCATGCGCTCAGCACCGGCGAAACGCGGAGAGCGCCGGCGGTCCACCCCGTGAGGAGGTCTTCGAGCGGCGCCCCGGCTTGTTCGATCGCGCGATCGACCGTGGCGGCGAGGCCGACGGCCACCGCGGGCGAGCTCCCCGTCGGCTCATCCTCCGACAGCACACCGCCCGACGCCAGGAAGCGAAGCGTCGGGATGTCGGTGATGACCGGAACCTGCGTGGTACCCCCCGCTAAAGACCGGGCGGCCGGGCCGACGTCGGGGCCCAGCATCGCTGTCATCAAAACGGGCGCGGGCTGCGGCCCCCGCCTAGCTTGCCGGATGTCAACCATCGCCACTGCGACGAGGAACGCTGCCACTGCCTGGGGCTCTCGCTCGGCTCGCTCGCCGATCCCCGCCGGCGCGTCCGTGGCCGTCGGAGTGGCGCAGAGGCACCGCACCCGCCTCGTGAGCGACAGCCCTGGAGCGTCCTCCTCCTGTCGCCACGTCACGTTCACCCTGCCGCTGAGCTCCTGCCACGCGGTGATGCGCTGCAAACCCCAGCCGAACACCCTGTGGCGCCCGGATGAGCCGCACGGGTACTGCTGCACCCGGAACGAGAGGCGGTAGCGAGGGGCACACGGAGGCTCGGCCGACACGATGTGCCCGAGTCGTCGCCACATCCCTGCGCTGTCATGAAGGGCCAGCGCGAGGAAAATCGGGGCCAGCGCGCTGACGAGAGCCTCCACGTGGTCCGGGCAGATCCTTCCCGAGGGCCGCGAACGCTGGGCCTTTGGACGGCCCGGCGCCCCATCGCCGCTCTCCTCCTCCCGTTCGCGCTTCGGAGCACGGTGTGGCAGCGCCCCCGGAACAGCCGTCGCGTGCACGGGGGTCCGCGCGGCCATTGGGTCGAAGCCCTCGACGCTAGTCGACCAGCAGTCGTCCTCCGAGCACGTGCTGCCTGCGGCAGCTGGCGAGCTCCGACGGCTTGGCCAAGTCTCGGCCACAGGGGACACGCTGCTGGCTTCGGTGCGCTGAGACTTTCCACCCTGGTCATGAGCCCCAAGATCCACATCCTCGTCCGCAGCGGCGGCATCAGCGGCTCCGTCCTGGTCATGAGCTGCAAGGTCCACAACCTCGTCCGCAGCGGCGGCATCTGCGGCTCCGTCCTGGTCATGAGCTGCAAGGTCCACAACCTCGTCCGCATCTTCGTCGTCGGAATAGTCGATAGTCGCGTCGTCGTCGGTGTCGTCGGCCGCAGTATGGTCCTGGCCGTCAGAAGGCCCGGCCACGAGGGCAACAGCGCGGGCATGGTGCACAGGACTTGCCACTGACGCTGGAAGCGGGGCACGGCGCTGCTCCGCCAGAGGCCGATGGCTGGGGAACCCAGCGTCTGGTGCAGCGAGCTGTGGGGGCGGGAGCTCGACCTCGGGCACAGGGCTCTGCGCGGCGGCAGGTGCAGCGGGATGCGGCGGCGGGAGCCCGACCGTGCCTGCAGCAGCCACGGCCCCGAGGCCTGCGTCGTCACTTCCCCGCGCCTTATTCGCCCAGCCGGCTGATGCCTGGGGCGCCGACTGGCAGGCAGCAGCAGGTCCCGGCGGGCTTGGGGCCCGAGCCTCGTTGTGAGGCCTTCTTGAGGGAAGGGGCGGCCGTGAACCAGGCGGGGCATCGCCGCCTGGCAGAATGGCCTGCCATGGCATGCTCTCGTCGTCCATCGGAGTGACTCCGGCCGTCCGAGCGCTCAACCATGGGCTGGGCGTCCCAGCCGTGGGAAGTCCAGCGGCATCGTGCACCTGCGCATCGCCGCCTTCCCCTGCGCCCCGCTTGGCCCACTTCTGTGCCCGCTTTGATTGCATTCGTTCCTGCTCGGGTCGATCAGCCTCCCCGATCCGCCGCAGAACCACCTGTGACTCGCGCTGGGTCGGCGAGAATGGCTCGCTCTGCATCCTGGCCTGCTTGGCCTGCCTGACCGGGTCGCTCTGGGGCTTGCTGCTCTTGGCAGCTCTTGGCACCGCTAGTTGCTTCACGGGTGGGGGGATGAATCGTGGCTCTGCCATGCTGACGAGTTTCTTGTAGAGCGCGGTTCGCGGGATCGATAGCCCGGTGCCTGGCAAAGCCGTCCACGCGTCGCAGGAAAGGCCGACCTCCACCGTTTTGCTGCCTATGCCACCGAGGGGGGGCAGCACCCGTCCCCAGTCAACGACGGCCACGTGAGGCAGAATGGCAATAATCGAAGCGCTCGCGCCGTCGCCAGCTCGACCGATCCCCGCATGGATTGCCGTCTTTCCGATCACAACCCGGGAGCAGGAATCCGTCCCTTCCCTAAAGCTCCGTCGCGACATGCACGAGCACTTCACGCCGATTCTGATGGCCTTGGGTTGGTGAACGAGCGAACGGATGATCTCAGGGTAGGGACCATGTGCCACCTGACACACCGCTTCGAAGGCATCAACAGCGAGATCGACTGCTCGGGACGTGAAGGAGAGGGTGCTCCACGAACTGCCGGCGAGGTTATGCCTGTGTTTTTCCCATTTAAGCGGGGTATGGCCATCGGGCGATTCCTCGGCCGTAAAAGTGATACGAGCTGCGATGAACCTCCTTCCGCTGTCAACTTCCGCCTGGAACTCGGAGCGAAACGCTTCCGACGACAATGCCGTGGCGATGCACCCTTCCGACTGTGCTGCAACCCTCGACAGAAACGGTCTGCCCTTGGCCCGCTCAGGGAGTCTGAGTACGTGCCGTGGGCCTCCCTTCAACTGTCCTCCTGGGCATTCGTGGTCGCTGATCAAGTGGGCGAACTTCTCCGCTGTGATCTCGACCCACTCGCTCTTCTCTGCGTCCCAGCCTGCAGCTTTCCAATCCGAGGTCTTCCGCAGCAAGGCAAGCAGCCGAGCGCCCGGCTTGGCTCCCGCTCCTTGAGGACCGGGCCCGCTTGTGTGGGTGCCGGGCGTCGGTTTCTCGTCTCGAGCTGTCGCACCGGCAGCTGCAGCAGCGGTAGCAGCAGCGCTTGAGGACGATGAAGCGGCGGGCAGGTTCGAGCCCCGGCTGGGGCTGGCGGCAGCGGACGAACAGGCAGCGGTGCCGGCGGCGAAAGCAACGGGAGCAGTTGCCCTCGCCGGCGGCCCTGCGCTCCCATTGGCGATACCAAGACTCTGCGACGGGCTCGCAGCCATACCAGTGGTCACAGAGGGTTCAACAGCAACAGAGCTCAACGAAATTCGAGCCGGGGGCCTCGGTGAGGGGACGCCGGAAATGCGGGGAAAACGCAAGTCTCTCCCCTATCGCCCAGGAGGACACGAGCCGGTGCCCTGATGCCAGAAGTCGGAAGGAAAACCACACCTGGCGCGGATTAATGGGCCGTGGAGGCTCAATGTGCCGTCTGCAAGGCCACGGTGAGGGGATTCCGGAATTCCGGGAAACACGCCGATCTCTCTCCTATCGCCCAGAACAACACGAGCCGGTGCCCTGATGCCAGAAGTCGGAAGGAAAAATCACCTGGCGCAAACTGGGGGCCCGTGAGGGCTTGGGGTCCCAGTGAGCGGCTTTCGCGAGTGGCGCCGGAGGAGCTCCCGATCTGAGTGGGCTGCCGACATCAGCTCGCTTATAGCTCTGCCTGCGAGGGCCAATACTTGGTTTCCCACTAATATTGAGCAGAGCCACAATTGCTGGAGCGCCTATCAACCAGTTCAGTGGCCCAGCTTGCAACAAGACCAACAGCAAGGACCCAGTCGCCCGGTAGGGCTGCAGGGCCAGGGCGCTCATGTTTCGTGGCCGGCGGTAGCCGAACAGGCTGCCGTGAGAGACGGCTGTGGGACTGTGGCCGCGGAAGGCCAGGTTGCCAGCGATGCGCATGCACCGCCGTCGCGGCGACGGACAAGAAAAGGCTCCGCCAGACGCTGGTAGGCTTTGTGGACGCATGGTGCCTGTTGAGGTCAAGGCGCAAAGCACCAAAACAGGAAAAAAAAAGCGTCCGAGCGGTGCCGAGCCGCCCATTTTGTCAAGGACGAGCGGGCATGACCACGCCCAACCTGCATCGCTGCGAGGGCTGGGATCGGTCACGAAGGATCAGCTGTGTTTGCCTGCCGTGGCCTGCGGTTTCCACTCCCGCGGATTGTGATTCCGGGGTTGAGCGCTCCACGCTCCTGGGGTCAACACGATCGTCCCGAGGCGAGGGGTGGTATGTCTCAAGTGGCTGGCACGCGGCAATTGTGGCCTCAATGCATCGGAGACGCTAAGCGCCGGGAGATGTGAGGGGTGGCGCGCCTTCCCTGCGTCTGCCTCCGGCTTCCGAGGAGGCGGGGCTGCGGCCAGCCGCACGCATTGCTCTGCCCGGGGCGAGCTCAGATGAGGCCCGCAACCCTAGCGGTCAGCTCTGGATCCTCCGGATCACGCGCCACGACGCCTGAGCTGCGATGCCCCGCAGCGAGCGTAGCAGCGGCAAGTGGCACTGTGGCGCGGTTTCGCACATGGGCGCATCAACGACGGCAGATCACACGGCCTCGTGGCACGGTTCTCCGCGCGGCCGCTCTCTTGGTCGCGGGGCGCTCCCCGCCCGGCCCCCGGCGATGGGCAGCAGCTGGGCCAGTGACCGCACCGGGACACAAGGTCGCAGCGCCCCTCCCATGAAGCCCGCCCGCTTCGGTCGTTGCTGAGGCGCCCGAGAGCGCAGGGGGTGGAACGAGCGTCGTCGTGGTCAAACGGTCGAACCGCGGCGCCGGGGAGCGTAGGCAGACCCGGCAGGCGGTCAAACGGTCGAATCGCGGCGCCGGGGAGCGTAGGCAGACCCGGCAGGCGGTCAAACGGTCGAACCGCGGCGCCGGGGAGCGTAGGCAGACCCGGCAGGCGGTCAAACGGTCGAACCGTGGCGCCGGGGAGCGTAGGCAGACCCGGCAAGCGGTCAAACGGTCGAACCGCTTGCGAAGCGCCACATGACGAGCCGCCTGCGCCGCACCCAGCCCGTGCTGATGAGCGTCCCGATGCCTGCGACGGCGGACCAGCCGTGCGGGCAGTCGAGTGTCGTCACGGGCGCGGGGTGTCGCCCGAGCAGGCACGACCCGTCAGGGCAAGCCGCGAGGCAGCGGTCGACGTCCATCGGCGTGACGGGGCGCTCGCAGGGTGCCGACACCTTGAACGCGAGAAGGCGGGTGGTCTGACCCTTGGCCGTCTCCCGGTTGCAGAGCGACGCAAACGCGCCGTGCTCGGGCAGCCACGGCACCGGCCCCGGTCGCAGCAGCACGGCGGCGACCGGCGCGCCCTCCCCTCCCGCCACGGCCATCGTGGGCGGCTCGGAGGGGTCCTCGCCACCGGCGCCGAATCCCGCCGTCACAACCGCGACGGCCGACGCCGCCAACCGTGAGCCGTCGTCGTCCATCGTCAGCAGCCACGTCAGGTCCCCCATCGCGACGGGGAGCCGCTCCACCGCGCCGCCGCTCGCCGTGACGCGGTGCTTCGGATTTCCCCAGAGCCCGGCAAGAGTGACTTTCGCACACCTCTGGGACGGCGTGTAGAAGATCCCCCCGCCGCCCACGGCCCCGGTGAAGCGAGTGAACATGTCGATGATCTCGTGGTTACTGGAAGGCCCCGCTACGCTCACGACGGCCTGCACGCGGACCAGCTTGGACGCCACCGGCTCGCGCGTTCGGACGTACCGCCTGCCCGCGAGCAGCACGGTTCCGGGAACGGCAAGAGCTTTGTGCCCGCAGGATCCCACAATGTCACGGCCGGCGGTGTCCGTCCAGACGACTGAGCCGGCGAGCCCGGGCGGACTCAGGGCGGACGGAAAGTCGGACCAAATCCGGCCGTGCAGGTGGTCGACCACCGCAGCCTCCTCCTCAGACTGACGCAGCAGACTCATACTCCCGTGCGCTCGGCCTACGAGTGCTCCCCGCGGTCCGTCACCGGCGCCCTTGTTCTCGCAAGCGCGCTTGCAGCAGAGGGCATATTTGGCTGCTTCATCTAGCACGCATAGTTGTGCTCCGATTCGCACGCCATTTGGTTGGCTCGCTCGGAAACGCCCGCGCCGGGACAACCGCACACCGCCGCTCACCGTCCGAGCGCGCGACGAATTGCAGCCCGGACATGGCCTGAGCCTGGCCGACGGCTCAATGCGCGCGCCAACGCCCCCAGCAGCGAGCGAGCCCGAGGCTCGGTCCCGCCTCTTGCCCGCTAGCCTCCCGACCCGGATGAGAAGTAACGATTCGGCCCCGTTCCGCATTACCTTCCTGGGCCTCTGCGGCTCCCGCCCGGCTGTCCCAAGGCGGCCGGTGGGCGATCGCGCAGCACGCCGCACGGTCGGCAACCTCCATGAGCACTCCCGCACCCGGCACTCGCCGGCACGGTCGCCTGCATCGGCCCCACGGGCCCTTTTTGCTGTTTTGCATCGGCACGCCTCCCGCCGGCCCATCACAGGCGCGCCCGACTCTGCCAGGGAGCCTCGGCGCCTCGGCGCGTTGGAAGCACTCAAAGCCATGGCAGCCGCCTTTGCAGCCCTCCCGGAAAGCGAAGCCGTGACGATGCATGCTGAGGCTGGTGCTGTAGATGCCTCGGCCGGACTGCCAGCCCCCTCGGGCGCGGGTGAGCCCTGGACACGCCGACTACCCAGCCGACACCGCTGCGAGGAGATTCCCCGGCGACCGAACGACGCGCCGCGCGCCACCGGCTGCAATGGCCATTGCTGCAAAAACCGCGGCAGGGCGCTGTAAGCGGAACTGCCTGCCGGGGGATCGCAAGCCCCGCGACGGTGGTTGGGCCGACGCTCCGTCCCCTCACCGCCGGCTCCCAGGCTCCCCACGAGGGCGAAATCCCCGCCGGCGCGGGGCTGGACGCCAGGGAGGGAAGGCGAGGAGAGACTCCGCTTGTGCTTGCGGCCAGGGCCGGGCCGGCTCTGCTCCCCCTGCTGCCCCGGCCTCTTGCGCTCGGCGCCAACCCCGCGGCGACGGCGGGCGGCGGCGTGTCGCCCCTCGTGGCGGTGATGGGCGCTGGGAACGACGCAGCCGCAATGTCGCTCGACGCCCCTGTTCCTGGCCGCGGCTGCGGGCAACGCCGGTCTCGTGTCGTCGCTCCTGTCGCTGAGGGCCGACCCGAACGGGTCGGGGCGAGGCCCCTGCTCACCCCTGCGGGCTGCGCTGCGGGGCGAGCCGTCGGTCGAGCGCGCTGCGCTGCTCCTGGCCGCCGGCCGGTGCGATGACGCGCACACGCCCTCGGGTCGTGATGGCACGCCCCTGTCCGTCGCTGCCGCTCATGGCATTTCCTCCGTCGCCGCCTTGCTCACGGAGCACGCTTCGGGGAACGAAGCGGTGACGATGACTCCCGAACGCGCAAGGTGCGTGCTCGTCGCCGCGTCGGGGGGACACTGGGACACGGCGCCCGCGATGCTGCCACGGGTGAAGGCAGGCGGATGGCCTGAAACGGACGAAGGGAGGCGGATGGCCTGAAACGGACGAAGGCAGGCGGATGGCCTGAAACGGACGAAGGCAGGCGGATGGCCTGAAACGGACAGAGTGCGGGCGAGGATGATGGACGTTGCCGCCGCCTCCGGCCTTGCCGCCCTGCTGCGCCGGCTCCTGGCTCTGGGCGGCGGCGACGGGGGTGCCCCGAACGAGCACGCGGGGCGGTTCGGCGCTGCCGTCAGGGGGCTCCACGCAGCAGCCATCGACGTGCTTCTCGGGACCGGCCGCGTCGGCGGCGTGGATGCCTTCGGGGCCCAAAACGGCCTGGAGTGGCCGGCCATCGCCCTCCTCGCTGCTGTCGGCTCCGTGGAGAGGCCGCCACGCCGACTCGAGCCCGGGTCGCGGGCAGAGCGGGAAATGCTCGGTGTACTCTGTCGGCTGCCGGAGGTGGGGTCTGACCCCACGATCGTCGGGCCGCGGAGCAGCCTGGTGCGACGCGGGTACAGGTCTGAAGCGGTGAGGTGGCTCGTGCGCGACGCGGCATGGGAGAAGGAGGTGCCAGGACAGGTGGCCTGCGCTGTGAGGTGGTGCCTCAGGGGCGGGCTGGTGCTGTGGAGGGGTGCGGTGGCGACTGGGCAGGTGGAGGCGTGAGGTCGCGCGTGTGGCTCGCGCTGCCTGGCACAGCCGTGGCTGGGCGGTGCGGCCGGCTGGGACGGCCGCTCGCGGGAGCCCGGGTCAGAGTTCTGGGCGGCAAAAGCAGAGCATCAGACCGATCGCAACACACTGGCATGTCCGTTTCACCGAGAATACAGCCTGGTAGCACCCGCTGTGGCCTGCATTGGCGTTAAGAGCGGAGAGGTACGTCGCTCGTCGGCGCCTGCCTGAAGGAATCCTGGCGGCATCCGTCATCGCCGGGCAGTCGCTAGGTTATTTCCCTGAGCTTCCGAAGTGCCGTCCCCGCAGCCATGGCGGCGGCGGCGTCACCGGACCCCTGCAGCAGTGTGCACCAGCACCACCAGAGCGGTCACCGCTGGCCTGCCAACGCTCCCTCCGCCGACACTGGCGACCCGTTCCGCGAGCTCCGCAATGCAGCCAGCAGCAAGAGCGGCCTCGCGATTGCTCCGGGACCCTAGCAGCCAAACAAGCCGACGCAGCAGCTTTTGGCCTGAAACCACGTCCTTCTGCACAGCAGTCCCTGTTGCAAGGCCTTTCACTGCTTCCAGTGCGTTTGCGATGAGAGCGTCGCCAGGAGCTTCCCTTGTCCTCGCCATCGCCTTCATGAGCGGCTTGATGGCTCCAGCACAAACCATCGCCTCCTAGTAATCGACATCCCCGGCTGCAACACTCACCAGAGCCGCGGCAGCATCCGCAGCCAGGGCCTCACCGCGGCCAACTGCGCGTACTAGTGCCGCAAGTGCCACAAACGAGGCCGCCAACGCGCGCCTGGACACTTCACTGCCGCCGGCGAGCTCGGCCAGCGCAGCTGCCGAGCTCGCTGCCAGCGGCTCATTGGCGCACCGGCCAGGATACATGACGAGCCGTAATCCGAGCGCTCTGACTGCCCCGGCGGACAGCAGCTGGCTCCTGAAGTCGTCGCCGGCCTGGGCCATAGCCAAAACGACGAGAGCCGCAAGCTGCGCCCTGGCATCGTGTTCCTGCGTCAGCAGCCTGACGAGGCGTGGTGCAGCGTGCGAACGCAGCAGGTTGCCTCGACAGATGCTGCCGAAAGGAACCATCCCTGCCAGCGTCTGAGCTGACACCCGAGTGAGGACGTCGTCGGCGCCCGTCTCCAGCTTCCGAAGGCACCGTTCGATTTTCTCGACGCAGCGAGGGGAGGGGTGGGATGGAAGGCGTGTGCTCGACATTCCAGCAGCTGCGTCGACGAATCCGTGGTCAGTGCCCGGGCTGGGTACCGGCGCTTCCGGCTCGTCGCAAGGGCCAGCGACGAGGCCGTCCGCACACGCCACACCCGAGTCCGCAGCTAGAGGCAGCCCAGCCGGGACGGCCCTCTCCCGGGGCACTCGTGCCCCCGTTCGGTCCCTCGATGGGAGCCTTTCGGGATCCTTGGGGTCGGCCGACGGGACGGGCGCTGAGGATGCAGCACCTGGCATGCAGATGGCGCATCCTGCGGCAGCGCCTCCATGTGGCATGCCCTTCCTGCGATGCCTGGGCTGCACGAGCCCGCCCCGGCCAGCATGAACCCCAGAGCACACGGCGTGCCTCAGGACGGCTGGGACAAGCGGCCATGCGGCCGCTGGCTCGGTGTCCATGTCCATCGTGACAGGCGCCGGCCACGACGGAGACACGCCTGGGTCGACGCCGGCCCTGGCGGCTGCCACCGTCAGGGCGAGGCTTTCCGTCCCTGCCCCGATGATCCGCAGCGCCTCGTCGGCGCTCGCTGCCTCCCTGTGTCGCTCGGAGGGGAGCATCGACGCCAGGGGCACGACCGCACCGGCGCTGACAACGGCGTGCCGAAGGCTGTTGCTCACCGACGCGACACGACCGATGACCTGGGCGGCCGTCGCGGCCTCCGCGCCGTGCCCCGAGGAGAGCAGCATCACGAGCGCGGCGACCCCCTGGGCGTCCGCCAGGGCCTGGGCACCGGAACCACCATCCGCCGCTATGCCGTGCACGGCGGCGAGCGCGCTTGTCGACACGGCTCGCTCCACCCGGGTGTCCTGCAGGGCAGCGCCGGGCCGGGCCCCGGCCACGGCGCTCCCCGTTGGGAGCAGCCGGACGAAGTGAGTCACGGCACCGTGATCGATGACGGCTGCCTTCCAAGCCTCGTCCCCGGCGGCAATGTGCTGCAGGCACCACATCGCCGGTGACGCGTGACCGGCGAACGTTGCACACGCGAGGAGCGCCACCAGCGGCCCTACGGCCCCGGCATCAAAAAGCTCCCGTCGCAGTCCGACGCTCCCGGCAGCGATGCCCCACAGCGCCCGGGCCGCAGCGGACCTCGCTCGTGGCGAGCGGTCCGGCTGCAACAGGCGCAGCAGCGGTGCGATCGCTCCGGCGGCGACAACCTCTCGCTTCAGGCCCTCGCTGCCCGCGGTGATGCTCTGCAGCGCGCCGGCGGCCGCTGACATCACCTCATCCGCGCCCGACGACAGGAGCGCGACGAGCGGGTCGACGGCGCCGCAGTCCACAACCTCCCGTCTCGTGCCTTCGTCCTCCCCGGTGATGACCTCCAGGGCCACCGCTGCTCCGGCAGCGTCCCGCCCGTGTGGCGATGACAGCATTCGCACGATCGGCACGATGGCACCCGCGTCCACCACGGCTTGCACCTCAGCGCGCCCACGGGCCGCGATGCCTGCCAACGAGAATGCCGCGCTAGCTGCGACGCCGGGCTCGACGGAGGACATGCGGCGGACGAGCTCTGCGATAGAGGCCTCCTCACCACAGAGCTCGCAGTTGCGGGGCCCCGGGGCTTTGCTGGGCATCGCACCCTCGCTGCCGTTGCCGTCATCGTCGCCATACCTGTTGCCTCGAAAGCCGGCGATGCTCTCTCGCCCGATCGGTCTACGAGCGCCGAACGTCCTTCTGAGACGAGCGCCACGGCCGCCACCCCCTATGCCGCCGCCGCTGCCAGCAACCCTGCTGCCGCGACAGCCTCCTGCAGATAGGCTCCGGCGACACCCAGCGCTGCTGCTGCTGCTGCCTCCTCCTCCTCCTCCTCCTCCTCCTCCACCACCGCTGCTGCCTCCTCCTCCACTGCCCCTGGCACCGACGCCGACAGCGCCGCCTCTGCCGCCAACGCCGCCACCACCACCACCGCTGCCTCCTCCACCACTGCCGCTGGCACCGACGCCGCCAGCACCGCCTCTGCCGCCGCCACCACCACCGCCGCCACCACCACCACTGCCGCTGGCACGGGCGCCGCCAGCGCCGGCGCCGCCGCCACCACCACCACCGCTGCCACAACCACCACTGCCACCACCAGCACCACTGCCGCCAGAGCCGCCG
>Ga0136560_1000611_pt1 | contig 18130 bp, 19 predicted proteins | sample AntRauMeHopE1497_FD_104925 | JGI IMG/M metagenome (GOLD analysis project Ga0136560, IMG submission 104925) | Saline lake microbial communities from Rauer Islands, Antarctica - Metagenome Hop E1 #497 | ecosystem: Environmental > Aquatic > Non-marine Saline and Alkaline > Saline | place... | reverse complement strand
CCTAAAGATTAGCATTCTTATACCAAAATTAATGTCAGACCGCGAGAATACTGTTCAATATCTTTTTGAGGATTATGATTTTGATGCCTTCTTAGGAATCAGAGAACTAAAAGATAAATCAAAAACAGTTACAGAGCAACCAGGTGCCAACAATAAGATTATAATATTAAACAAAATAGGCGAAATCAAACCTTTTAGTCAAGCGGGAAATAAAATATTTTTATCTTTCAATGGAACCGAGTATAAACTTTCAAGCATTATTATTCCTTTAGAACCAGGAATATATAATTTAGTATTTAGTACAGGACTTAAATTAAAAAATGCAGAACTTATCAATCCGCCTTCAAATTATGAAAAAATTGTTGCTGGAGTTGGCCCAACCTTCTTTTCAGTAAATCGTGGAATTGATATCAATCAAAATTTAATTACTACTTATACAAGTACAAAACTTGATTTACCGGATAGTATCGATTGGGCCAAACCAATATTCTCATTTCAAGTGATAAGATAAATTTAATTATTAAAATTTCAGGCTCTTTGGTCAAGACATAACAATCTACAATCCACTCAAGTAAACCAATTGGTACAAAGCTATGGGTACTGACAAAATAAAAAAAAGAGCTGGGCTAGTTGCCCAGCTTCTTTTCTCACTATCGCTATTTTCGTTTTCCTGCACAGATGATGAAACCTTGTATATAAGCAAAGATTTTGATTGGCCTGTAGAAATAACACCGGTTAAAGAAGCATATAAAGTTGGGGATACCCTAAAGATTGATATTCTTATTCCTAAAATAATGTTTGACCGAGAGAATACTGTTCAATATCTATTTGAAGATTTTGATTTCGACGCACTTTTAAGCATCCGTGAACTTAAAAACAGAGCAAAAAGCATTGCTGATCAACCGGGTGCTAATAATAAAGTAAGAATCATAAATGAAGTGGGGGAAATAGTTCCCTTCAGTGCTGCTGGAAGCGAATTGTTAATGAATTATGACGATTCGCGTTATAGATTAACAAGCAAATTAATCCTTCTAAATAAAGGTGTGTTCAACTTTATATTCAGTATAAGTGAAATAACTGGGAAAGCCAAATTAATAAATCCACCAGCGGGTTATAAAAAAATAATTGTTGGTATTGCCCCTTCCTTCTTTCTTGTTAACTCTGGTATTCCATCTAATTATCACTTATTTCCAAAATATACTGCTTCAGAGTTTGTTACATCTGACAGTTCGGATACAAAAGGAAGAAGCTTTTTCCCTTTTGTGGTTGAATAATAAAATAATTATATCAAAATATATTAAAGCAATTCAAAACGGACCTATTGACAAGACAGAACAATCTACAATCCACTCAAGTATTTGTTATGCTATAAGCCATGGGTTCTGAAGCAACTACAGTGCTGTATTTGATCCTTCTGCTGGTAGCAGACTCACTTTGCTCCCCTTTCAGACAGGTGCATTTCGGCTCTCCATAGAATCCCAAATTCCAATCATACCAATGGCAGTAATCGGGTGCCGATCGGATCATGAAGGGTGGCTCGATCCTGCTTAGTCCGGGAACAGTTCGCGTCTATTTCTCCACAGCGATGACGCCTCCCGCAAACTCAGAAACCGCTGTTCAGGGATTTTGTAAGAAAGTACGAGTCAAAATGGAAGCGTTGGTATTGATGAAGGAATAAAACTACGCAGATTCCTCAACTTCGGCCACCGCATCGCTAGTCAGATCTTCAAAAAGCACATAGACCGAAAGATAACTCACCGGAACCGTCACCAAAATACCGATCAGCAAGGCTAGCAATCCCGCAATATTCAAAAGTAACAACACCAAAACAAATCCGAAAAATTTCCACCAATTCGTATGGACAATTCGCCTGCTGTACTCCATAGACGTCCAAAAATCAAATCCTCCAAAAATCCCAAACAGGATGGCAAAAAGGTATCCTACAGCCAAGTAAATTCCAGGGATAATGAGCGCGATAATGCCCAAGACTGTCAAGATACCGCTTACCAAATTGATGGTAATCACGATCAACCAATACTTAAATCCGTCGAAGTAATTTTGGAAATCCACATAATCACCTCGATTGATCCGATTCCCCACCAAGTAAAATCCGGCAACCAAGGCCGGAGCCAGCAGTATAGTGTAGATCGAAATAAACTCCTCGAAGTACTGCACAAAAACAACCTGAATGCTTCCGATCAAAATCATAAATCCCACATGAAAAAGCGCCCGGGCTTTGAACAATACCCAGGCTTTTTCCAATATTTCCTGAATCTGAAAATCCACTCCTCCAGCTATAATCTGTTCTAGTTTATTCCGATCCATGGGATTTTTACTTCGTAAACGCTTCGAGGATATCGTGCTTAGTGATAATATGGATCTGATTCTGTGTATCGCGCACCAAAACTGCTTTTTGCTTCTCTACCATAGAAGAGAGCACATCCAGTGTACTATCCAAGGCCACGAACCTCATCGAATCTTCCATTACATCTGATACGTGAGCGTCTTTCAACGAAGGATTATCTACAATTCGAGCCAGCAGTTTGTTGTCCGTCAGGCAGCCAACTACCTCACCATTCTCCATCACAGGTATCTGTGACACACTCGTTTTATTCATCAGGCCGATGGCAGTTCGCACCGTGTCTGTCTGAAGCACCGATACGATGGAATAGCTACCATTTCGCTGCGAAATAATATCTCGGGCGGTAGAGAACGTTTTATCTTCCAAAAATCCATGATTTCGCATCCAATCGTCATTGTAGACTTTTCCCAAATAGCGCGTGCCATGATCAGGCAGGATAATTACCATCTGATCGCCCGCTTTCAAGTGTTCTTTCGCCCATTCCAAAGCGCCATGCACTGCCGATCCACAAGACCAGCCTATAAATAAGCCTTCCTCCTTTGCCAGTCTACGTGTCATCACAGCCGCATCCTTATCAGTGACTTTAACGAAATGATCAATCAGGTCAAAGTTTACATTCTTCGGAAGAATATCTTCGCCGATTCCTTCGGTCAGGTAGGGATAAACTTCCTTTTCATCAAAAATCCCAGTCTCTTTGTACTTTTTGAAAACAGATCCATACGTATCTATTCCCACCGTAACGACATTTGGATTCTGCTCTTTCAAATATTTGGCAGTACCACACATCGATCCACCTGTACCTACACCAGCAGCATAGTGCGTGATTTTACCATCTGTATCATTCCATATCTCAGGTCCGGTGGTCTCGTAGTGAGCCGCCGTATTGGATAGATTATCGTACTGATTTGGGTAAAAAGAATTGGGAATATCTGCATTCAGCTTCCGTGCTACGGAATAATAAGACCTTGGATCCTCGGGAGACACGTTTGTCGGGCAAACGATCACTTCCGCTCCCACTGCTTTGAGAATATCGATTTTCTCTTTGGACTGCTTATCGGACATGGTGAAAATACACTTATAGCCTTTGGTAATTGCTGCAAGTGCCAAGCCCATACCCGTATTGCCACTAGTACCCTCGATGATAGTACCTCCTGGCTTAAGCAATCCAGCTTTTTCAGCATCCTCCACCATTTTGATCGCCATTCGATCTTTCATGGAATTGCCTGGGTTGAAGTATTCCACTTTCACCAAGACTTCGCCTTGAATGTCTTTTGCGAGTTTATTGAGACGGATCAACGGCGTATTTCCGATGGTGTCGATTATTGAATTATAAATCATAGTAAGTCACTTTTGAAAGGACAAAATTACAGGAAATTTCTGCCTTAAGCGGAAACCGAGCCGTTAAAACAAAATAAAATTCTGTGAATTAGAGTTCCTTGAATTCCAGACGCTTTAAGATATCTAGGGTGACATGAATCAGAATAAGTGCAATAAATGACATTCCTACAGAAAGCGTCAAGAGTGCCCATACAAATTGCTTAGTAATAACGAAAGCAAAAATCGATGTGAGTCCTGCCGGTATCAACCCAAAAAGAACAATGCCTCCGATCATCAACGGCTTGATCAAAACGCGATCCCAACCCTCATCCAATCCGATCTGAGGAATCAAATTGATTCCCAAACCGGTAAGATAAAAAGCCAAAATCCCAATCATAAAACCTGGAATCACCAGCCAGTCCAAGCCTGCTATCAACACTGTGGGGACAATTAGCACTGTGCAGAACAACGTAAGCTGCACCAAGTCCAACTTGATCATATTCCAGAATTTGGAACCCCAACTAGCAGGTATCAAATAGAAAAAGGGTTTTTTCAGATCACCGATATTCGCCCTGTCTGTACCGGCAAGGAAGTAAAGAATAATAAGAATAATCAAATAAAAGTAAATCACGACGTGTGAGAACCAATCAAACAATGAAAGAACAGCAAACAAAATGCCCAAACCTGCCATGATCAAGGAGTAGATTCCAAACAAAGGATGAAAATCCTGCCTTGAAGCATGAATGTAATTACGCCAATAAAATGCCTGTGCGCCTGGCCCAAAGTCAGGCAGAGCCAGTTGCTTCTTGGAGTTTAAGCTGTACGTTCCTTCATCTACCTCCTTTTTGCCACGCACTTTCTCCAGTTGCTCCTCATTCGACTTGGTAGCTTCCAGTACATCTTCGTAGTAATAGCCCGAAAACTGAATCACCAATTTCAACACTACGAAATAAAACAAGCAATACAGCCCAACGAAAGCGGAAGATAAAAGCCAGTTTTGGTGAGACCAGTAGGACATAATTCCCCTACTCCACCCTACAATGGGAAACAAATCAAACCAAGGTGAGGCAATCCATGAGAACATGCCTTGCCAAAACTTCTCCGCCATCAAACCCGGAATTAGAATCATACCGCCTAGAAGAATTGCGAGGACGACAACTCCAATTTTGATGTATTCCAAGATTCCATACTTGGTGTGCAGCGTGTAAACCAAAAATCGAATCGGTTGAATTAAAAAGAAAAAGAAGCCCACTGACAAAACGGTGAAAAGCAAATTCCAAAATCCCAAATCCAATTGATCAGCAGCCTGACTGAGTCCATAAAAGGTAAATAATACCGCACCCCCCAATGAAGGCAAGATGGATCTCCCCATGTAGTAAATCAGAAGATTCTCAGGCTTGACCGGAGCAGTAAAAAGCAGATTGACATCGGCCATTTTGAAAAAACTGACGTTCTTTTTGGTAGCCCGATAGAGCTGAAAGAATAGAAACATCAGCGCCAGAATAGTCACTCCACCAATAATATTCTGAAGAGAAAAATTTGGCAACGGAACCCCGTTTGTATCCAATTCAGGAATCTCAGGTGTACTAGTCTCATCGCCACTACTCAGACGCAACCAATATAGAAAAGAGAAATATCCTATTACCGCGGCATAAGGAATTAAACGAAGCGGATTTCTAAGAATCAGCTTGATATTATTAAGTAAGATCAGGAGATCTTTTCTCAGCAATAGTTTGATCTCACGCATCCTTGGTCAATTCTAAAAATAAATCTTCCAACGACACACCGGCACCCTGTTCGGCCTGCATTTTAAGGTTAGCGATGCTGTCATTGCCGATGATTCGCCCGTCCTTCAAAATCATAATCCGGTCAGCAATAGTTTCCACACTGTCGATAAGGTGTGTACTTACCAAAATAGTTTTTCCCTGATTCTTAAGCTCTCTGAAAACCTGCCGTGTATTCTTTATAGCTTTTGGATCCAAGCCAATCATAGGTTCATCAAAGAACAGGACCTGAGGATCGGGAAGCAAAGCGCAGCAGATCGATACTTTTTGGCGCATTCCTTTGGAGAGGTCTCTCCCCAGTTTATCCGCTTTATCGTTCAACTCGAAAAGCTCCAGCAGGTCGTCGCCTTTCTTTTTCCAATCTTTCACATTGTAGGCTTGAGCGATGAATTGCAAATGCTCGCGCACCGTAAGAAGATCATAAACGTATGGAGTCTCAGGGATATAGCTAAAAAGTCTTTTGGCCTCCACCGTGAGATGGTCATAGCCTCCAAGTGTAATTTCGCCGGAGGTTTTGCGAAGCAATCCCACAATACACTTCATCGTGGTGCTTTTTCCCGCGCCATTGGGGCCTAGAAGACCTACTACCTCGCCTCCTTGGAGTTCAAAAGAAATATCATCGACGGCATTTTGCTTGCCATATTTTTTAATCAGATTGTTTACAATCAGCATAGAAATGAATTTGAGGCTAAAACTACAAGAATGATCGATAGGTTACATGATTTGAGTTTCTTTTTGATCGATGGATTTGCAGGAAAATTAATTTTAACTCAAAAACCAAGATAAGAGCCCTTAAACATCATTATTTCTTTAGCCCTGACGGCAATTAATTTTTATCCTCATTAACACGATTGGCTTTTTTAATTCGATCATTGTGACGCCTGTCCGAATAACAATAAAATCGTACTGAGCTCCGGCAGATTTCAAACTATGTATTCTACAATTAAGGTGCGTCTCTGGCCCTACTTATGATGGATAGAAAATGTGTATATGCGCAATTACACAAGTAAAAGGCAAAAGAGACTTAATACATGGTAAACACTACCATTTCCAATACTTCTTACGATGGCTATCGGAACGTCATCGGCCTGCCTCGCTTTGGCGGGTCTTACCTGCCTACCGGCAGGCAGGCTGCCAGAAAAGCAAAAAAAGAGGTCACTAGCATCATTGCAGATAATCAGAGTTTAAAATATAGAAATCAGAACGCAATGTTTCCTTGATTCCAACTTTTGAAGGATAACTCCATGATATTTTCCACAAGAAAAAATTGAACCAGTTTCTTAGCCTTTTGCACCTGCGAGCAAGTACAAAACCGCCATTCGAACGGCCACTCCATTTTCCACCTGATCCAAAATGATGGCTTGATCTGAATCCGCTACATCGGAATTTAATTCTACCCCACGATTGATAGGACCCGGATGCATGATCACGATTTCTTTATCCAGTTCGGAGAGTAGTTTTTTATTGATCCCGTAGTAAAGTGAATATTCTCGAAGACTTGGGAAATACTTAATTTGCTGTCGCTCCAGCTGTATTCTTAGGACGTTTGCTACATCGCACCACTGCAATGCTTTCTTGACATCCAACTCCACTTTTACTCCAAGACTTTCAATATACTTGGGCAGCAGCGTGATAGGACCGCAAACCATCACCTCAGCTCCGAGTTTTTTCAGACAAAAAATATTGGAAAGTGCTACTCTCGAATGAAGGATATCGCCTATAATAGCCACTTTTTTCCCGGCTACTTCTCCAAGTTTTTCTTTAATGGAATAGGCATCCAAGAGCGCCTGTGTAGGGTGCTCGTGTGTCCCGTCTCCTGCGTTGATAATGTTTGCTTTTACATTTCGCGATAGAAAATGAGGTGCACCGGGGCTGGAATGTCTCATGACCACCATGTCCACTTTCATGGACAGGATATTATTGACCGTATCTACTAGGGTTTCCCCTTTTTTCACCGAAGAGTTGCTGGAAGAAAAATTGACTACATCGGCAGAAAGTCGCTTTTCAGCAAGTTCAAAAGAGAGTCTGGTTCGGGTGGAATTTTCAAAAAATATATTGGCAATCGTAATATCTCTCAAGGAAGGGACTTTTTTGATCGGACGATTGATCACTTCCTTAAAGCTGGCGGCAGTGTCCAGAATGAGATGAATGTCACCTTCGGTGAGATTTTTGATCCCTAATAGGTGTTTGGTGGTAAGCTGCGACATGTTAAGGTTTAACTTTCTCTGTGATCCAAATTGCGTCTTTTTCAAATCCTTGATCCGCCCACTCCACCACGACATGTTGGCTTTCGAGGGTGTGCACTCTCACTCCATAGTAATCAGGCATAATTGGATAGTCTCGGGTCAGTTTGCGATCTACGAGCACCATAAGTTCGACTTTGGCAGGTCTTCCAAAGGCAATCATCGCATCCATCGCAGCCCGTACGGATCTGCCTTTATAGAGGACATCATCGACCAAAATTACCTTTTTGCCCTCTACCAAAAAATCAATTTTAGTCTCGTTGGCCTTAAGTGGAAGATCTCTTCTGCGAAAATCATCTCTGTGAAATGTAGCATCCAAGTATCCCGAAGGCACTTTCTGCCCTGAAATCTCTTGGAGCTGCGCTACGATCTTGTCCAATAAGATGGGTCCCCGAGGCTGAAGGCCCAACAAAACGGTATTGTCAAAATTATCGTGATTTTCGATCAATTGATGACAGAATCTCCTGAGTATGATCTCAATCTGTCCTTCGTCTAAGACTAGTCTTTTTTGCATGGGGTAGATTTGCGGGTAAATATAAAAATAAATCTAGTCCAAAGGCGCCTCCGGCTGATACAAATCCCCATCGACCAAGATCTTGGTCAAAAAGTATACCTCACGGGTTTCCTGTCCACCTGATTCGTTGAGAAAGCGAATCTTTTGCGTACCGCTGAGCAAAAAATACTTAGCATACCAATGGACTAATCGTAGACTGGAAGGATTCGTTTCCACGATCCGCTCATTTTCGTCAGGAAGTACCAGCTCAAAATCGAGGTGTTCAAATATCTTTTCACCGTTTTTGAAATAGCTCATTTTCAGCAAAAAGTCTCTTACATATATGTGATAGTACTCATCTCCGACTGAAGCTACCGCTCCAAAAGCCTCCGGAGAGGTAGTAATCAGACCTCCATAAGTAGCTGCATTATCCCATATCACTTGACCTGCTTTTGCTACTTTGATGAAATGGGCGGAAACATATTGGTACTCCGGTATGGTCTGCTGATAGACGCCTGGTGGTCGATTGAAACCGCCAGGTGCCAGAAAATCACTGACATTGGGATCATATCCGGTTCGGTTCCAAGTATTGTATCTATAGCCTGAGGTGGGAGAAAAAAGGTTGTTTCCGCCGCGCGAATTGTTGATTGAGAATTGGTCAAAATAGAGATAATACGCATCTGCAGTTTGCTGAATATCTCGTATCGCATAATAATTCCTAATCGAAGGAATTTTCTCTTTCTCCAGTTCCTTCTGCACTTCCTGATCTTTTCTATCTTTAAATTTTTCGTTTAAATAACTATAGAAATTCGGAAAATCAGCTAGAGTGTAGATTTTGAATTCAAATTCTCCATATTCATTGATCTCCATAATGTACATCCCCAGATACGAATTGCGCCGATCTTTTCCAAAAGCTCCAATCATCACATTTTGATAATTTGCCTTTTGAACTAATAATCCATCCAAGATCTCCTGACCAGACTCCCCGAAGTCTTCCACTTTAATCTCGCGAATCAGATTTCCCAAAAAATCATAGGTGTTGATACTGACCTCGCGCTCCCGATATGGCGTCCTTCGGCTGAGCACCACTTCCAGCGCCTGGATTTCAGGCAATTTTCGGATTTGCAATATTTGAGTATCGTTGCTGTAAATTCCCTGGACGGTATGGATAGTTTTATCATCCAAGTCATAAATCTGAATCACCGGACGACTTTCTCTATTGCCCATAAACAGGACCTTCCGGTTGACCACCAGAAACTCCTGAAGCTCCAGCTCCAGCAGATTGTCAGCAGCAAACTCATATCCTTGTTTCGCATCCAGATCAATATTGAGCAGGTATTTGTCAGAGCTTACATCCGCTCCTTTTTGAAATAAAATATAAAGTTGGTTCCCATCAGTGTCAAAGCCTACCATGTCAAATCCTGCCTTAACAGGGAATTCGACAACTCCATCCTGGGCATTCAAGCTGAAATCTGAGACGAAGTATTGAAATACACGATTGAAACTCAGGACTTTTTCGGGAATTGTGCGGAAAGAGACAATTCCATCTTCGATCTGACTCATCTGAAAACCTGGATCATAAAGGTCGGATTGTATTTCAAATCGGTTTACAAATTTCACCTGCGCTTGAACCTGCCAAGAAATCGAGCCTAAAATCAAGAATGCTAATAGCCTGATCATAAGCTTATTTTTAAGATGGTTTCAAATTCAGATTTGGTCAAAGCCATAACAGAAAGCCTGCTTTGCTTGATAAGCAGCATCTCGGAGAGAAGATCCTCCGACTTGAGTCGGCTCAATGGAATCGGATTTTTCAATTTATTTTTTGCTTTTATTCGTACAGCCACCCACTCACCATGTTGCGGATCAGGAAATGCCTCTTCGGCAACTTCGCTGATTCCCACTATCGCTTTTTCCTTGCCACTATGGTAAAAATAGACCAAATCGGACATCTTCATTTCCCGAAGAAAATTGCGTGCCTGATAGTTTCGCACCCCATCCCAGATGTCCTCCCCTTTTGCTACCAAATCATCCCAGGAATAGGAGTTCGGTTCGGATTTTACTAACCAATAGTTCATTTTGCCTTTTTTGAATTCGGGTATGAGGAAATCTTTAATTTCAATTTTAAGTTAAGCCATAGCAAGCTAAATTGAAACTCTATTTAATGACATTTGTCTTTCTGTCTAACGAATTATAACAATTTTGGATCATAAAACTCTACTCAAGAAACTGAAGCTGACCATTCAACTCATGGAGCTTCACGATGAAAACTCCTTTAAAATCAGAAGCTACCAGACGGCACTCAACTCGCTGGAGCGTGGTGATCAGGACATTATGAGCCTGAGCATGGACGAACTTTCTAAAGTGTCAGGTGTAGGAAAAAGCATCTTAGAAGCTATAATCCAACTGAAAGAGACTGAAACTTTCGACGCGCTACATGCTCTTTTGGAAAAAACTCCCGAAGGAATTTTAGAGATTCTTCAGATCAAAGGTCTCGGACCAAAGAAAGTAAAAGTCATCTGGGAGGAACTTGGAGTCACCTCCACACATGAACTTATGGAAGCCTGCCAAGCTGGAAAAGTGGCCAAAATCAAAGGGTTCGGTGAAAAAACTCAAGAATCGATTATCCAAAATCTCGAATTCAAAGCTTCGAATGCCGGCAAATGGCTATATGCCGACATTGAAGATACTATCCACCAATTCACATCGGGGCTTCAGACCCTTTATCCAGAAGCATTAATTGGAGTAGTAGGGGATTTTTCCCGACAACTGGAGATCATCTCGGAAGGAGAATTTTTGATTGGATTGGAATCACTTTTTGGCGGAAAAGAAAAATTGAAATCACTCCTATCTGTTGAATGGGACTTAAGTCAGTCCAGTCCCTTTTCTTGGCGTGGCAAATTGACGGCAGTCAATCTTCAAGTGCTTATTCATTTCACTACGAAAAAGGATTTTCTCTGGAAAAAGCTTTCGCTAATCGCCTCTCCCGGCCATTTGTCGGAGTTGGTGGACGAGAAAGAAAGCATAGCCGAAAAACTGGCTAAGAAAAACTATGTATCCGAAGCCGGTTTTTTTGAAGTTAATTCGCTTCAATTCATCCCGGCCGCTTTACGAGAAGGGTTTGGCGAGGTGGCGCTTGCAAAAGCACATTTGATCCCGAAATTAGTCGAAGAGTCTGACCTCAAAGGAATCCTGCACAATCACTCTACCTACAGCGACGGAAAACATAGCCTTCGGCAAATGGCGGAATATTGCAAAGCCTTGGGTTTTGAATACCTGGGAATCTCAGATCACAGCCGAACGGCCTCTTATGCGGGTGGACTGGAAATCGAAAAAGTGTTGAAGCAGCATGCAGAGATCGAAGCTTTGAACCTCGAATTGGCTCCATTCCGAATTTTCAAAGGGATCGAAAGTGATATTTTGGCAGATGGCAAACTGGACTACCCGGCAGAAATTCTGGAGAAATTTGATTTTATCGTTGCTTCCATTCATTCTATTCTCAATATGGACATCCGAAAAGCCACGAATCGACTGATTACAGCGATCGAGAATCCATTTACGACGATCTTGGGTCATCCGACAGGAAGACTTTTGCTTCGACGAGAAGGCTATCCCATCGACCACAAAGCCATCATTCAGGCCTGCGCTGCAAATGATGTGGTGATAGAAATCAATGCAAATCCTTGGCGATTGGATCTCGATTGGCGCTGGGTACGCTATGCTATGGATCAAGGCGTGAAGCTCTCGATCAATCCTGATGCACACGAAATGGATGGCTATGACGATATGAAATATGGTGTTTTGATTGGAAAAAAAGGTGGTCTGACTTCCGATATGACCTTGAATACGCTTTCAGGACAGGAAATCACAACTTACTTTGAGCAGCGAAAAAAAGAAAAAATTCGCTCAATTGCATAAAAGCTGACTACCTAAAATGAGTATCCGCAATGATGCCAGTAACCGTATCTTATTCGATTATTAGGGCCGAAGACTCGTCACAACAAGACTGGCGGAAGACCCGCCAGAGCGAGTCAGATAAAAACGCTCAATTATCAATGATGCGCCCATTAAATTTTTATATCTTTTGCGCATTGGCAAAGCAGCGGATAATCGTATTTCAAATTTAAAATGAATGAAAAAAACAGAAAATCGTGTTTATGATTTACTCCCTATCTTCACCCTCTTTGAAAAAACAACACTATGAAATGGACTGACCAGCCCGCAGAGGTACTACTTCAGCGATCGTTTATATTTGGAATCACTGGAATCGTATTAGGAACGCTTTCGATATTAAATAGCAAAGTGCTCCACTTCCAAGCACCGATGGGGCCACTCAATGGAGTGAGTTTATTGCTTCAGCTACTCGGCTTGAGCCTCGCAGTTTTAGTATTGCGAAAGCGGAAACTTGAAGTCGAAGAAAAAGAGAAATCGCAAAAAATGGTGTTGGTCCTTGGGGTTTCACTCTTGTTTTTCGTCCTTTCTATTTGAGTTAAGCAAGTATTCGCTTTGATGCATGTACGGTTCTAGAGGGAAATCATAATTTAAAATTGGATCGAATTCCTTTCCCTGTGGAACAAAAGTATTCCCGGATGTCAGGGTGAATTTGAGAAGTAAATCCATATCAAATTTAGTGAAGCGTAGGAATGCATTGCTTCATTTGGGTTTATGTATGTCCGAATACAGCTAATAAGTGTCAGTAAAATTTTCCCAAAATCTAAAAATCAAAATCCATGTCGAAAAAACTTATTATCGTAGCATTCGCTCTTTTCGTGGCATCTGCCAGCCAAGCGCAACAATCCTCAACTCCTCAGAAGGAGTTTAAAATCATCACCGTGGTAGAGTCTATCGTTCCAATGGGCATAGGTAGATCCAGAATCATTGACAGCAAAACCGAAGTCGATGCGTCTTTCTTTACCACTGAAAGAACAGACGGTAAGAAAAGTGAAATGAAAGAAATAGATCGAAAGGATATTCGTGTAAATGCAATGGAAGAAACCAAACTGCTCAACTTTTTCTCTGCCACAGGAATTAATTTTCAGAATGTGGCATCCAATGATGCGGTGATCTCATCCAAAATAAATGCAATGCTGATTGAAGGTTGGGCTCTTACCTTTGTCACAAGTGGTGTAGAAAGCGATGCGGGATCTTCCGATGGTCAGGGAATATTCATCACCCGAATGTTTTTCTCCAAATAATTTGAAGCTAATCCTAAACGAAAAACCCCGCCAATTGCTGAAATTGACGGGGTTTTAATTTTATTAAAGATCAGATTAATCTGCTTTCTCTTTCTTTTTTACGGCTATGACCAGTTCTGTGCCTTCACCTGGATAATCAGCAGTGATTACATCCCCTTCTGACAGATCTCCTTTGAGAATCTCCTCTGCCACCGCATCTTCCAGATACTTTTGGATTGCACGGTTAAGAGGTCTTGCGCCATATTGTTGATCGTAACCCTTATCTGCCAAGAATTCTTTCGCCTTGTCAGTCAATTCTATTTTGTATCCAAGGTCAGTGATTCTTGAAAACAACTTGCCTAAACTGATATCGATGATCTTGAAAATATGATCCTTTGTCAGTGAGTTAAACACTACCACATCGTCTAAACGATTTAGAAATTCAGGACTGAAGGCTTTCTTCAAAGCAGATTGAATGGTGGACTTGATCACATCATCCATGTTATCACCCTTCGCTTTATTTGCAAAGCCAATTCCAGCACCAAAATCTTTCAGATCACGTACTCCAATATTGGAAGTCATGATAATGATCGTATTTCTAAAATCTACTTTTCGCCCAAGGCCGTCTGTCAAGATGCCATCATCAAGTACCTGAAGCAGGATGTTGAATACATCAGGGTGTGCCTTCTCGATTTCATCCAATAACACTACGGAGTAAGGCTTTCTTCTCACTTTTTCTGTAAGTTGTCCACCTTCTTCATATCCTACATAGCCTGGAGGTGCTCCCACAAGCCTGGATACGGAGAATTTCTCCATGTATTCCGACATATCGATTCGAATCAATGAATCCTCCTTGTCAAACAAGTAATTAGCCAGCATTTTAGCCAATTCAGTCTTACCAACTCCTGTCGGCCCTAAGAAGATAAAGGATCCTATGGGCTTCTTCGGATCTTTCAAACCGACTCTGGTACGCTGAATTGCTTTCGTTAACTTTTTAATCGCTTCTTCCTGACCGATTACTTTTCCGGCCAGATCGATATTCATATTAAGCAACTTAGCACCTTCCTTTTGAGCTATTCGCTTGGCTGGAATACCAGTCATCATGGCGATAACCTCCGCTACATTGTCTTCTTCCACTGTAAATCGCTTTGACTTACTTTCCTCTTCCCACTTATTTTTTGCAGTTTCGAGTTGCTCAAGCAACTTCTTTTCTTTGTCCCGAAGCTGAGCTGCCTCCTCGTATTTTTGAGATTTGACTACTCTGTTTTTCTCTATTTTGATGTTCTCTACTTCTGCTTCCAGTGTGAGGATCTCTTCAGGTACGTGGATATTATTGATATGCACTCTTGCACCTGATTCATCCAAAATATCGATTGCTTTGTCAGGCAAGAATCGATCGGAAATATACCTGTCAGAAAGCTTCACACATGCCTCAATCGCTTCGTCTGTATAGTTAACGTTGTGATGATCTTCGTACTTGTCTTTAATGTTATGAAGGATTTGAATCGTCTCTTCAGGTGTAGTGGCGTCCACCAGTACCATTTGAAATCTTCTGGCAAGTGCGCCATCTTTTTCGATGTATTGACGATACTCATCTAAGGTAGTAGCTCCGATACATTGAATTTCGCCTCGAGCTAAAGCCGGCTTGAACATGTTGGAGGCATCCAAAGATCCGGATGCTCCACCTGCTCCGACAATCGTGTGTAACTCATCTATGAAAAGAATCACACTTGGAGACTTCTCCAATTCAGTCATTACAGCCTTCATTCGCTCCTCAAACTGTCCACGGTACTTTGTTCCAGCTACTAAAGAGGCCAAATCCAAAGTCACTACTCGTTTATTGAATAGCACTCTAGATACTTTCTTTTGTATAATCCGAAGTGCAAGTCCTTCAGCGATTGCTGTTTTACCTACACCCGGCTCACCAATTAGTATTGGGTTGTTTTTCTTTCTTCTGGAAAGAATTTGGGCTACACGCTCAATTTCTTTTTCCCTACCAATGATCGGATCCAACTTGTCGTCCTCGGCCATTTTGGTTAGATCTCGACCAAAATTATCCAAAACCGGAGTTCTGGATTTCTCTGCTCCCGCTTTTGCAGAGCCTGAACCGCTTCCTGATGAACCGAATAATTTTGATCCGTCGTCATCGCCGTCCTCTGCTTCTGCACGTGCTCTAGGAACAATTCCATCACCTGACATTTCCAGCATTTCTTTTACCGAGTCATAATTTATTTCAAACTTATTCAGTATTTGTGTTGCTATGTTGTCCTCATCCCTAAGAATGGAGAGCAATAAATGCTCTGTTCCGATCAATTGACTTTTGAAAATTTTAGCTTCCAAATATGTGATTTTCAGCACTTTTTCCGATTGACGCGTCAACGGAATATTTGCCATATTTTTCACATTATGATTGGCAGTACCTTTCACAGCACGTTCGATTGCATTTCGCAGTTCGTCCATGGGCACGCCCAATTTTTTTAAAATGGAAACGGCCACACCTTCGCCCTCACGAATCATCCCTAGCAAGAGGTGCTCTGTGCCAATGTAATCGTGTCCCAGACGAAGTGCTTCTTCGCGGCTGAGAGAGATCACCTCTTTAACTCTGTTCGAAAATTTTGCTTCCATTTATTTTTTTTCTGATTGTTTAATAATCCTGTACGTATGTTACCGAATTTGTTTGGAAAACACAATCCTTTTGGAGAATGTTCAGTCTTTTTTTGCAGACTTTAATAAAATGCTTTTTGCTGCGGGTCCTTCGCAGAACAACAAATCCAATATGCTGAGGTTAGGATCAAAGTCTAAGCCAAAAAGCTGGAAATAAGGCTCCGGTTGGTAGAAGGTTTGCTCTGAAAAATGCTTTTCAGGGCTGATTTGGCCTCTTATGTCCATAATACCAGTAGTATTTGAGCCTTTTTCCAGCACTCTCATCTTGGCAGATGACCCTACTAATTTAAGACAGATTGTCAGAATTTCCCAGTTCAGATCCCAAAGCGATCCCCTTTTCTGACTAAAGAGAGATTCAAAGTAAGGGAAATAGAATTCAAAAAAAGGAGCTTTCCCATATCCACTTTGAATCCCACGTAGGTGGATTTTTTGCCAATCTTGGGTAAAATCAATACGGATAAGCTCATTTGCGACTCTTGGTCTTCTTCCTACAATCGGCACACTGAGCGTTTCTATCTTATTGGCAAGTCTTATTGTAGTTCGATTATAATAAGATTGTCTTTGGTAGAGATCTTCAGGAGAAAAAATCAATTCGCCCATACCCTGTATTGCTGCAAAAAACTCCAAACTTGGAAAATAATGTAAATCAACAAGAATACGATTCATCCTACTCGATATCCTCCAATTTACCCAGTCCCTGTCTCAATATCTCCACTTCTACACCTGTACAATCCAAGATAGTAGAAGCCACATTTTGACCATAGCCACCATCGATAACGATGTCTACCAGGTTCTGATATTTCTCGAAAATCAATTCCGGATCGGTACTGTACTCAACTACCTCATCCTCATCGTTAATAGACGTGGTCAGAATAGGATAACCAAGTGCCTCAACCAGCATTCTGGGCACATTGTGATCTGGAACACGAATACCTATGGTTTTTTTCTTGCTGTGAAGAATCTTCGGCACCTGCGTACTCGCCTCGAGAATAAACGTGAAAGGCCCCGGGAAAGCCTTTTTCATCATCTTAAATACCGGCTTGCTGATGACTCGTGTGAACTGAGATATATTGCTCAAATCAGCACAGATCATCGAGAAATTATGTTTTTTAGGATTGATGCCCTTTATCTTACTAATCCGCTCCACTGCTCGAAGGCTTGTAATATCACAGCCCATGCCATATACTGTATCTGTTGGATAGATCACCACGCCTCCATCTCTAAGCACCCGCACAATTTGACTTATCTTCTCGGGGTCAGGATTTTCTTCGTATAGTCTTATAAATTCAGCGGCCATGGTTCAGCTTTTATTTTGAAAATTAAACACTTTTTTATGATAAGTATCCCAATATCGTTCCAGATGACCAACTATTGGAATGTCTGCGGGAGCCCAATCTACGGCTTTCAACTCTGATCTTGATAACCAATTGACTTGAATATGTTCTGTTAGAATAATTTCTCCTGATTTCCAAAAGGCCAAAAAAGGAATCAATCGGATTACCTTAGTCGCTGAATAGCGATGAACAAAATCCTGAAGTTTTTCTACAGTTTCAATTTCGATCCCCAATTCTTCCCGAATCTCACGTAGCATACACGCTACTTCAGATTCTCCATTTTCAACTTTCCCGCCTGGAAACTCCCAAAGCAATGGCAATTGCATCTTTTCGGATCGTTGAGCAGCCAAGACTCTTCCACTATGAAAAAGTAGGGTGCAAGTAACTGAAATCGCATTTTCTTCCGGAGAAATAGTCATAGCTACAAAGAAAAGGATTATCGTCTCAAATTGAAATACCTATTAAACGACTCGGTAAAAGTCCATCTAACACGCTAATTGATAATTCTAATTTTGAGAAACAAACCAAATCCGAATGATCCAAATGATTCTGTTCTTTAACAGAAATCCTTTTGCAGGATTGGACGAAATAAATTATGTAATCTCGGTCTAGTGTAAGTTGCCAAGCTTTTCGCTGATGATTTTCTGAAGTCACCCCGATTTTGAGGACTGCCTCTACCAGATGCGACAAAAGGAAATTTGCTCCGATTTCAATCAGATTTTGGTTTCAGATTGCGGTGTACGCTACGGAAGAATTACACAT
>Ga0136560_1000610_pt1 | contig 18132 bp, 7 predicted proteins | sample AntRauMeHopE1497_FD_104925 | JGI IMG/M metagenome (GOLD analysis project Ga0136560, IMG submission 104925) | Saline lake microbial communities from Rauer Islands, Antarctica - Metagenome Hop E1 #497 | ecosystem: Environmental > Aquatic > Non-marine Saline and Alkaline > Saline | place... | reverse complement strand
CGTTGCTCGGGACGTCGGAGCGCGGGGTGTCGACGAGGCCGGCGACGCCGGGGCGCGAGCCGACAAAGTCCGAGGCGGCCAGCCGGGCGGCCCGCGCGGCGGCGGTGCTCGGCGGCATGGCGCCCCAGGCAGTGGTCGTCTCGCCCAGGTCGGGGAGATCGTCACCGGCGTCGGCGAGCGTCGCGGAGGCCCAGGACCGGAGCAGGGGACGCCTGGGGTCGTCGGCCGCGAGGTTGACGGTGATGGCAAAGGGCTGCACGACCGAAGGGGCCTTGCTGATGATCTCCGCCCCCACCTCGGCGCGGATGATGGCCTGCAGGAGGACGAGGAGGCCCATGACGAAGAGCGGCGTCATGATCTGACACATGCAGAGCCCGCGCTGGCGGGAGATGAGGGTGAGGTTCTTGATGCAGAGCGCGCGCAGGCCGAAGGAGCGAACGATGCGGCGGCCCATCGCGTCGCGGGGCTCGTCCTCGTCGTCGTCCTCGTCCATGGTGGCAGCGCCGCCGCCGCCGCCCCGGGCGGCCGACCCGCCGGCGGGACGCCCCGCCGACGACGCGCCTCGCGCGCCGGGGGCCGCGTATCCGTTGCTGGGCCCCTTGCCGCTGCCCGCCGCGGCGACCTCAAGGGAGTCCGTCTCCGCCCCGGCGGCGGAGCGGCCCATGGCAGCGTCGGCGCGGCGGTTGACCTGCAGGAAGACGGACTCGAGGTTGTCCAGGGAGACGTTCCACTCGCGCACCACGGCCGTGGCGCCCGCCTCGCGGACGCCGTGGGCCTCGGCCTCGGCCTCGATGAGCGCCGCGGCGCCGACGGGGAGGCCCTCCAGGACGGATCGGAGGTCCGAGGTGTCCACGGGCATGCGGCCGGAGCCCGGGGCGTCGCGGCGCATGGCAACGGCGCGCTCCAGCGTCGCGCGGAGCAGGGCGCCGCGGAAGGCCGCTGCCTCGCCCTCGAGCCACGCGAAGCCGGCGCTCATCTCGTCGGCCCGGGCGAGCGGGACGGTGAAGGTGAGCGAGCTCGCGTCCCTGGACATGAGCGTCGCGGCGGGGAGGGTCTCGGCGATGTGAGCCGCGACATCGTCCTCACGCCCCTGGGCGGCGTTGATGGCGATGCGGTAGCCGCCGCCGTAGCGGCCCTTGAGGTCCAGGGAGGACCCCACGCACCACACGCGCCCGTGCCCCATGATGGCCACGCGGTCCGAGAGCAGCTCCGCCTCCTGGAGGTCGTGCGTGGTGACGATGAGGGCCTTGTCGCCGTCGCGCTTGAGGTCCAGGATCATGCGCCAGAGCTCTGCCCGGTTCACGGGGTCTAGCCCCGTGGCGGCCTCGTCGAGGAGGATGACGCTGGGGTCGCCGATGCAGGCCACCGCGACGCTGAGGCGGCGGCGCATGCCCCCGCTGAAGGTCCCCGCCGCCCTGTCGGCGTCCTCGACGAGGTTCACCTTGGACAGGCGCTCGTCCACCTCGGCGGCGAGCTCCTCCGCGCCGCCGATGAGGCCCTTGAGCCGGGCGAAGAGTTGCAGGTGCTCCCGCGCCGTGAGCTCGGGCCACTGCAGGTCGTGCTGCGGGCAGCAGCCCAGCGAGGCCTGCACGCTGCCGACGTCCGTGGCCACGTCGAAGCCGTTGACTTCGGCAACGCCCTCGGTGGGGAGCTCCAGGCCCGAGAGGATCTTGAGCAGGGTGGACTTGCCCGCGCCGTTGTGGCCGAGCAGGCCGAGGCACGTGCCGGGCTTCACCGTCAGGCTGAGGCCGTCGACGGCCACCACGTCGCCGCCGCCGCCCGTGCGCTCCTCCTTGGCCTTGGCCTTGCCCGCCGCGCGCGAGCACGGGCACCGGACGCAGCAGGCCGCGGCCCACACGACGGCGAGCCACGCGGCCGCGTCCCCGCCCCGGTTGCACGTCGCCGGCAGGCACGCGGCGTCCTGGATGGCCCCGGCGAGGCCGAAGCAGGCGCTCGGGGCGCGGTACACCTTGCGGAGGCCGGCCAGGCGGACGCGGAGGCCGGGCGCCCCGGCGCGACCGCCCGCCTTGGCCGACGCGGCGGCCCGCTCCTCCCTGACCCCCGGATCCGAGGCGACGATGACGTCGGGGTCGCCGCCCTTGGCCTCGGGCGCGAGGACGCCGCCGGCCCAGTCGAGGCCGTCGGCGGCGTCCGCGTCGTCGTGTCCGCTGCCGACGTTGATGGAGCCGGAGGCGAGGAGCGGCTCGCCCTTGGCGGCGCCCTTGCCGCGGCGGGATGCTGCCGCGCGCGAGGGCGCGGGGCTTGCGTCCTTGCGGGGGGAGCGGGAGCACCCGAAGCAGAAGCACGGGTGGGCCGGGGTCCCCTGGTCGCCGGCGAGGACGGCGTCGAGGTAGAGGGCGAGGACGCCGAAGAGGAGCATGTTGGCGAGGAGGAGGCCGAAGGCCTGGGCCGGGGCCGGGTCGTGGATGTCCATCCCGAAGAACTCAATGTCCTTGGAGACCCACAGATCATCCCAGTGGAAGCCCCTGCCCTTGACCACGTGGCCGGCGGCGACGTCCACCTCGGAGGAGCTGAGGTCGGCGATGGCGTAGAAGGCCTTGGAGAGGTGGAAGGCCGGGTAGAGGCTGAGGAGCCAGCGCACGGCGACGACCCAGTCAGCGACGTTCCCGTAGAGGAGGTCGATGAGCTTGCCGTAGGCGGAGCACAGGATGACCTGGAAGACGAAGCCGATGAGGCAGAGGGTGTAGGCGATGGACTGGGCGGTGCGCTGGGAGCCGACGAGGGCGGAGACGAGGAAGGCCATGGCGGAGAAGGCCCAGCCGAAGAATGTGAAGAGCAGGGGGGGCACGAGCCAGTGGGAGTTGGTGAAGAAGGAGAAGCCGGCCGCCCAGCCGCAGGCGGTGAGGAGGACGGCGCTGACCACGGACATGGTGCCGGCGTGGATGGACCACGCGAGCCAGAAGGCGGGCGTCTTGAGTCCCATGGTGGACATGCCGACGCGGCGCTTGGACTCCTTCTCGCCCACGAGCTCCGACACCAGGGTGAAGAAGATCACGCAGGCGGGGACGAAGAACCAGATGCCCCCGTTGGCCGCGGCCACCTGGTAGCCGTGCACGCGGGGCAGCGGGGTGGGGAAGTGCCGCCACCAGACGTCGAGCGAGACCGAGGCGCCGGCGCCCGCGCCGCCCCGCTTCGCCGCCATCTCCATCGCGGCGCTGTCGAGCGCCAGCTTGGTCTGCACCGAGTGGTCGTCCGCGAAGAAGGGGAACTGGTGCACCGAGTAGTTGCGCAGGATGGAGTAGGACTCGGTGGGGCGCGCGAGCACGTCCCCCGCGTACTCCCCCACGAAGCTGATGGCGATCTGGGTCCGGTTGGGGTACCGGAGGAGGTGCGCGTCCATGAGCGCCATGTCCGCGACGAGGTCGCACGGCTGGCAGTCCTTCGCCCACTCCCCGAGGTTGGAGAGCGTCGGGTCGGGGCACCGCACCGCCGCGTCGGTGCGGCACTGCCCGGCGCCGGGGAGGCTCGAGTTGGCGTAGAACGTCGTGTTCAGCAGCTTGGCGGGGCTCGTGGCCGAGCCGGCCAGCGCGACGATGTCGCTGCCCATGCGCAGCCCGTTGTCGGAGGCCACCTGCGCCAGGAGCTCCTCGACCGCCTGAGTCTGGGGCGCGTACAGGATGGTGACGCAGGACCCGATGGGGGACGAGCACCTGGGAATGCCGCCGATCGGCGCCGCGGGCGGGAACGTCACTGCGGGGACGAGTCACGAAGAAACCGCCGGCTTTTGAAGGCTCAGTGCGCAGGAGCAGTTGAACCCCGGCCGCCACGGTGGCACAACGCGGGGCGGCTGCTCCCGCCGTCGGGCGGCACCTCTGTGCGGGAGAAAGCGTGCAGCCGGCACGCGAACATGGCGTTCGCACCTTCCTTGTCCACCACCACGTTGGCCAGAAGCTGGAGCAACACCAGCACGATGGTCACCACCGGCGGCGCAACGAGCACGGCCACGGTCTGCTTCCACGCGCGGATGGCACGGACGGCGTTTAGCCAAACCAGAACTTTGGTTTGGCCGCACAGGGTGGAGCCCTTCTCCCCGAAGCGGGCCACCTTGCGCCCACGAGCTGCTTTGCCCATGACACCCGCCTGGGTTCTCCAGGGCAAGTGACGTGCCCGCGGTGAGTTGGACAGGCGGGGCAGCGACGTGGCCACCGGCAGATTTTCCGCGCTCTACCCGAGAACCGTCCCGGCGCGCAGCATGCGCGCCCGAGCCGGTTAAACTCGGCGACAAAGGTCTCAGACAGCGCTTTGGGGTGGCATCAGGTCAAGGCCTCGCAGAAATCCAGTCGGTCCGGCGTGCTGCGCACTGTCGGCAGGATGAAAGGGCCTGTGTTTTTCCGCACGACATCAACTTGGTCGTGTCATCCTTGGCGTCGTGCTGTGGGCCTGGCAGCCCGGGCTTCATGCCATTGTGCCGGCTGAACCCCTCTGGCGCCGATTCTCCCGGCGTTTGGTATTCCAGGGTCCGAGCACTGCAACAGATCTGCCGTGGCCGGGCGGCATTCGCACACTGTGCTGCCCGGTCCAGCGGCCGGCGATGCGGTGCGCGATGCGAGCTTTGCTCGTTGTTGCTGCTGCAGCGTCTGCATGGGGGCAGCAGAACCACCAGTACGATTTCGTGGTTTACGGCTCAACCCCGGGAGGCGTCACCACGGCCGTCGCGGCCTCGCGGACCTACCTCGCGGAGACGGGCAAGAACCTTTCCGTCGCTCTCCTGGCAAACGGGTGAGCAGCCGAGGCCGCGCTGCCCGCGTGGCGCGGGCGCACGACATGTCACAGGGTTGGTCGGTTGCCGTTCGCGCAGGAGGCATGTGGGCGGGATGTGCTCCGGCGGGCTCGGGAAGACCGACACCGGGTCAACCAACGTGATCGGCGGCCTGGCGCTGGAGGTCTTTGAGCGCAACGGGAGGCGGTACGGAAGCTCCAAGCCCGAGTACAACTTTGAGCCGCACGTGGCGGAGGACGTCTTCCTCAGCATGCTGAGCGAGGCGGGGGTGGACGTGTTCTACCAGGTCATCGCGACCTCGGTGTCGATGGGGAAGGGGGGCACGGTCTCCACGATCAACAACGCGTCCGGGACCACCTTCTCGGCCAAGGCGTTTGCCGACGCCACCTACGAGGGCGATCTGTTCGCCATGGCCGGGGCGTCCTTCGCGGTCGGCCGCGAGTCGTCCGCCACCTACGGGGAGTCCTTCAACGGCCGATACAAGTACAGCCCCGACAACCAGATCCAGACCCGCGTCAACCCGTTCGCGGAGAACGGCGACCCCCTGCCGCTCGTCATCACGGGCGACGTATCTCCGCCCGGCACGGGCGACAAGCTGGTGCAGGCGTACAACTTCCGGCTCTGCGTGACGCAGAACACGAGCAACTTCCAGCCCTTCCCGAAGCCCGACTCGTACGACCCCGAGGAGTGGGAGCTGTTCCGGCGCTACGCGGTGGTGCTCGCCCAGGAGAAGGGCGGGGTGCAGCTCCGGGACTTTCTGGGGAACACGAGGCAGGCCATCGGCTCCAAGTTCGACATGAACAACGGCGGGCCGCTCTCCACCGACTGCATCGGGTGCAGCTGGGCGTGGCCCGAGGCGCCCTGGGGGCAGCGCGCGGCCATCTGGAGCCGGCACAAGCAGTACCACCTGTCGCTGATGGAGTTTTTGCGCACGGACAAGTCCATCCCGGCCGCGGTGCGGGCCGAGGCCGCCTCGTGGGGCCTTTGCGCGGACGAGTTCACCGACACGGGCTACTGGCCCGAGCAGCTGTACGTCCGCGAGGGGAGGCGGCTCGTCGGCGACCGGGTGTTCACGCAGAACACGGCGCAGAAGGACCACGAGCAGCCGGACGGCATCGGCTGCGGCAGCTATAACTTCGACTCCCACCACTCCCAGCGCCTCGTGTGCGCGCCGGACACCAAGAACTGCGAGCCGCCCTCGGCCCAGCCCCCGGCCGGCACCAACCTCACCGGCTGGTACTTCGTGGACGAAGGAGACGTGGAGATCAACCCGGGGGAGTACCAGATCCCGTTCTGGGTGCTGCTCCCCAAGCGGGCAGAGCTGACCAACGTCATCGTCCCCATCTCCGTGTCCTCGAGCCACATCGGGTACTGCACGCTCCGCCTGGAGCCGCAGTACATGATCATGGGGCACGCCGCCGGGGCGGCCGCCGCCCTCGCCGTCTCGGGCGGCGTCGCCGTGCAGGACGTGCCGGTCGCGCGCCTCCAGAGCATCCTTCGGTCGCAGCACGCGATCCTCGACCTGCCTTCGACCCCCCGGTTGCGTGGCGCGTGACGGCGTTCCAGCAACACTGCCTGCTTGCCGCGCGCAGCACGATCTGCCCACCCCACACACCATTTTGCTGCTGCTCCTGCCGCCTCTGAACGCACGGTTGCATCATCGGCGCGCCCGGCAGGGGTTGATCACCGCAACGAACAGCGCGGAGGCCAGCAGGTACGACCCGCTGACGGCCGCGAGCAGAGCCCAACGGATGTCCTCCTTCGCAGCGAGGCCGTCCCAGACCACGCCCAGGATGGCCGGGGCGGCGCTGCCCCCGGCCGTGGTGGTGGCCACGAAGATGGCCGTTGCCGTGCCGACGTCCTCGGGCGACACTAGGCTCTGCAGCGCGGCCAGGGTGGGACCAAACCACGCCTCTGCGGCCAGGTACTCGACGGCCAGCGCCGCCATGGCCACCCAGAACGACGTGGTGAGCAGGAGCAGGGCCATTGCCCCGGCCGCGACCGCGCCCCCGACCACCGGCACCCACAGGCCCCACAGGTGGTCATTGCCCCGCCGCCGCGCGAGCCAGTCCCCGAGCCAGCCCCCGGAAAGGGCGCTGACGGAGCCGCACGACGCGATGATGGCCGCGTTGCTCGCCGCGAACGCGCCGGCGTCGTCCGGGAACGCCACGGCGACATACTTGGACAGGAAAAACGCGATGGATAGCCCCGCAAGGAAGCGAACGGTCGACGCGGCAACCAGGCCCAAGAACCCTGGGGCGCGGCACACCCGCAGCACGCGCGAGCGGCTGTGGTGCCCGCACGCCCCGGGCCCCCTGGCGTCCTCCCCTGCCTTGCTCGCCAGGACGGCATCGCTCGCGGCGGCGCCTCCCCCGCCCCGGCCGGCGTCTTGCTGGGGGTCCGCATCCCCAGCCGACCGGCCGTCATCGAGGAGCGCCGGTGAGGCGTCGGCGCCCCCCGCGCGGCCGAGGAGCGCCTCGCCTTCCGTCTCGTCCTCGAGCGGCGGCCGCCCGCGAGCCGACGCCGCTCCGGCGGCCGACGACCCGGGCGGGGCGCCGGCGGCCTCCCTACCGCCGTCGACCCCCGTGACGGCTGCGCCGCCGCTGCCGGCGGGGAGGCACGCCGCCACCAGGGCGCACGCCGCGACGCCCAGGGCGCCGACCCCGGCGAGGAGCGCGCGCCACCCCACGGCCAGGTCCAGGAGCAGGCACAGCGACGCGAGGCCTCCCCCCCAGTAGACCCCGACGGCAAAGATGGAGTTGGCCAGCGAGCGCCGGCGCGCCGGCACGGTGCGGGCGATGATGCTGTACGCGGCGGGCGAGAGCACGCTCTCCGCCAGCCCGACCACGGCCCTGCTCGCAAGCAGCGCCGCGAAGCTCGAGGCGAGCGCCTGAGACGCCGTCGCGGCGCTCCAGGTCAGCACCGCGCCGCAAAGGATCCACTTGATGCGGCCCCCAGCGCCGTCCAGCACCGGCCCCGTGACCGCCGATGCGCTCGCGTACAGCACGCTGAAGGCTGCCCCGGTGAGGAGCCCGTACTGTCCCGCGGTGAGGCACGTGGCGTCGGCCAGGCTGTACAGGGTGGCGGAGTGCTCCGTGCGGCACTCGGAGCACGGCACGCAGGCCGTTCGGGCGTCGCACGGGTCGCACTGCCTGCACGCATCCGCGCATGGCGCCGGCTCGAACGCGGCAATGTACCCGAGCACGTACCGGTCCAGCTGGGCCAGGACATTTACGAGCTGAAGGACCGCAACCACGGCGAGCCACCGCATGAGCGCTCCGCCCGAAGGGGCCCGCCGATCACCGCACGCAGGGATACCAAAGGGCTGGGCGGATGCGGGCGAGTGATTGCGGGTTATCACAGCGGGGCGCAGAGTCCACAGCCGGCGAGGCCACCATCGCATTTCTCGGCGCACACGCTGCCACGACCCAGATGGCGGCCTCCGCACGGAGGAAAGAAAACATTGATGTCGCAACGCTACCTCACGTGCAGTGGACGCTGCGGGGCTCGGAGGGGTCGCCGTGCTTCGTCGTGGTTGACGGATTCCTGCCCTCCAGCGAGGCGGCCAGCGTCCTGGCCGGTGCCAGGTCCCGGCTGCCAAACCTGAAGCACGCAGGCGTGGGGCGCGGGGACCCGGCCTCCCGTCTCGTGGCGGAGCGCGGCGACCAGCGGGAGTGGGTGTCATCGGCGGCCCTCGAGGCCCATTCCTCCGGCGCCACGGAGGGGCTGGGCGGTGCCATGGCGGCGCTCATCGAGCTCCAGGGCGCGGTTTCGGCGCGGATGCCGTGGACCGGGGTGAGCGCGCCGGCGGCCGGCCGTAGCGAAGCCCAGCTCACGTGCTACCCGGGCGGCGGCGCGCGGTACACCAAGCACCTGGACGCCTTCGACGCCGGGGCCGCGGGCGTGGGGCGCAGGCTCACGGCAATCCTGTACCTGAACCCGGACTGGCGGCCCGGGCGCGGGGGTGAGCTGCGGCTGGACGTGCCCGGCGGCGGCGGGGAGGCTGTGGAGGTGGCCCCGCGCTTCGGAAGGCTCGTCCTCTTCCTGTCAGACCGCGTGCCGCACGAGGTGCTGCCGACCGAGGCCCCGCGCTGGGCACTGACCCTGTGGATGCACGGGCCCAGGCGGAGAGCGTCGCTGCCCAGGGCGCCGGCCGCGGGCCCGCTTCCCGGGAACGATGCCGCCGCTGCGGCGTCCGCGGCGGTCGGGGCGCCCGCGGCGTCGCCCCCAGGCCCCGCCGTGCCGCCGGGCGGCGCGGCCGTGCGGTTTGTCGTCCCTCGGTCCCCGCTCTTCGGCCCAAGCCCGCGCCGGCCTGGGCGCATCTTCGTCACCGTTCCCGCGTACAGGGAGCCGGACCTAGTGCCGACGCTGCAGTCCCTGTTCGAGGCGGCGCGGGACCCTTCGCGCATCCGCGTCGGGCTCTTCGCGCAGGCCGACGAGGGCGCCGACCCGGCCTCGCAGACGCACCCCGAGCGCGCCCTGACCACCCCGGAGGCCCGGGAGTGGGCGGCCGGGGCGGTGCGCGTGTCCCGGTGCGGGTCCGCCGAGGCGGCGGGGCCGGTGTGGGCGCGGCACGTCTGCTGGTCCATGTGGATGAGCGAGCCGTTCGTGCTCGGCGTGGACGCCCACACGCGCTTCGTGGAGGGATTCGACGACACGCTGATCCACCAGCTGGAGCTCTCGGAGGCGAAGCTCGCGTGCGGGGAGGGCGCCGCCGCCGCGGCTGCGGCCGCCAAGGCGGTGTTGTCGACGCTTCCCGCGGCCTACCGCTGGCCGGAGGGCGACTCTGGGCCGCGCGCCGACTGGGCCGTCGTGGCCGACGCCGCAGCCCTGCACCTGCCGACGGTGATGAGCGACCACGGGACGGTAGGCGCCGACGGCTTCCCCCGCCTGAGCTCCTCGCACTTTGCCTCAGCCGACGTCCGCGCCGCCGTCGCCGCCGGGCGTGCCCGGGCCGACGGTGCCAGTGAGGCGCGCGGGGTCGCGGCAGAGCCGCTGCGCAGCGACTGCTGGGGCGCCTGCCTGACGTTTTCGCGGTCGGCCTTCTGGCTGGACGTGCCGCCGGACCCGCGGCTGCGCTTCCTGTTCTTCGGGGAGGAGCCCTCGACGCTGGCACGGGCGAGGAGCCGGGGCTACGCGGTGTTCGCGCCGGGTGAGCCCGTGTGCCTGCACCGGTGGGAGCGGAGCGGCCGGAACACCTTCCGCGAGCACGCCTCGGGGTGGCGCACCGCCCAGCAGGTGGCAGCGGGGAGGGCCACGCGGAGGCTGCTGGCCAGGGCCCGGGGGGAGGACCCGCCGGAGATGCCGTGGCCGTCGGACGCGGGCCCGGCGCCGGCCGGCTGCGTCGCGGTGGGGCGCTGCTCGGACCCGTGCGGCCTCGACGCGGAGACCGACGCGGAGACGCTCAGGTCTGCCGCCGGGGCGGCCAAGGACCGGGTGGAGGGCCTGGTGCGGTCCGCGACGCTGCGGGTCGCGGGGGCGGGCGAGCCGGGGCAGCTGTACGGGCTGGCAGAGGGGTTCGACGCCGAGGCCGCCGCCGCCGGGCTCGGGGCCATCGCGGAGCAGGTGGGCGCGCTGGTGCGCATGGGAGCCGATGCGGTGCGTGTGCTTGCGGGCAGCGGGTGATAGTCGCTCCGTCGTTGCAGGGGGTGCAGATCGTTTTGCGCCCGGGCCCGCCACACACACCAGACGCTGCGGACGGCGGGCCTGCCGTGGGGCGCACCTGTGCCCCGGCGTCGCTTATCAGCTGCTGGGCGTGGGGGTGGCCAAGCGCGTGCGCACCCGGGAGCTCAGCGCCTCTCGTCGGCTGGGCTGCCGTCCACGACGGTGCGTCCCGACGCCGCGGCCTGCCGCTCGACGTCCTGCTCCACCATCTTGGCCGCGCGGTCCTCCCTGGAGGGGAAGGTGTAGAGCTTCCTCGCCGTGTCGCTCATCCGGTCCCAGAGGAACTCGGCCTCGGGCGTGCCGGTGTCGAGGATGGCCTGCACGGCCCTGGCGCTGCCTTCCTCCGTGCCCGAGTCCGGGACCATGGTGGAGAGGAGGTGCTCGATGTCCGCGCCGCGGAGGGCGGCCTGCGTCCGCTCCAGGCTCACGACCTCCTCGGGCGGCGGGAGGATCCGCTCCTTGCGGCCGCGGATGCGGCCGAAGCTTCCCGGGCGCTTCACGCCGTAGAACTCGCCCACCTCGCTGAGGATCACGTCCGCGGGCGTGCCGGCCATGATGCGGAGCACCCGCTCGTGCAGTGCGTCCGAGGCCCAGCCGCCCGACGTCATCCAGTCGGCGGGAGGGGCGGCCTCGGGCAGCGCGGCGTCGAGCATGCGGGCGACGGTGCGGGCCCTGACGGCGTGCTGCGCCTCGAGGAAGCGCGTCATCTCGTACCCCAGCATCTGCATCGTCGCCTGGTAGGCCTTGGCCCAGTCCCGGCATTCCTTGGTGGCCCCCAGGGCCCGGATGACGCGGAGGACGCCGTGCTCGACGCGCGTGGCCCAGAAGTAGCGGAACTCGGAGAGGGAGTGGAGGCGCTGCACGTTGTTGGCAATGACGCGGCCCCAGGCGGCGTCCTCGGCGGCGGGCATCTCGGGGGGCGGCGGGGCCTCGAGCGGGCGCACGCCCGGCTTGACGTGCGCGGCGGCGAAGCCCATTCCCACCGTCTTGCGCTCCTGCGGGTGCCCCGTGAAGGACGGGACGGGGCGGCTCGGGTCGCTGGGCCTGACGAGGCCGGGGGAGTCCGGGCCGGCGGGGCCGCCGCCCGCCCCGGCGGAGGATGAGAGCGCCGGCCCCGGCCCCGCCCTCCGCCGCTCCGCCTCCCTGACGGCCTTGGCGAGCCGCTCGGCCGCCTCGGCCTTGTGGGCCTCTGACATCTGGGCCACCATCTCCCGGATCCGGCGGTTCCGCTCCGCCGGGGTCTCCCCCGGCCCTCGCTCCTTGGAAAACTCCGGCAGCTTGGCCAGCTCGTTGGCCAGGGCCTCGTCCCGCGCCCGCTGCCACTCGGCGCGCATCTCGCCGAGCTCCCGCCGGGCCTCGTCGGCGACGTCCTTGTCGAACATCGTCTCCAGGTGGAGCGCGTAGGACAGCTGCTCGGTCAGGGCCTCGGACAGCTCACGGCCGTCCAGCGGCTGGTGGTCGTCCGCGTCCACCGCGCGGAAGACACGGCCGTGCTTGACCGAGTCCAGGGGGCCCTTGAGGAGCTGGGCGATGTGGAGCTGCTGCAGGACCTCCGACACCGACCACTCCCTGCCCCCGTCGTCCACCACGGCGGGGACGAAGGGGGCGGGGTTGGTGACCGAGGCGAGGTAGCGCACGGCGAGCATGCGGTGTTGCTCCCCCGTGTCCCCGGCCCGCTGCGCTGCCGCCGCCGCCTCGGACAGGATGCGGCTGAGCGGCTGCGCGGCCAGCGGGCGGCCCGCGTGGTCGAGCGCCGACCCCTGCTCCAGCGGCGAGAAGGCCGCGCACGCGATCCCCCACCCCTGCGACAGGGCCTCCTCCCGGCAGAGCCCCTGCTCGAGGACCTGCACGGTGTCGGCCATGGCCACGGGGCCGAAGTCCTTCTCGCTCGCGGGGACGTTGGCCAGGACGATGTCGAAGCCGTCTAGTCCCATCCACTCGGCGGCCTGCCGCACGCGCTCCACCACGCTCTCCGGCCCGGCCGTGACGGCGTCGGGCCCGCGCCGCTGCGCCGCCGAGGGGCCCAGCGACCCGCAGCCCACCGTCGCGATGACCACGAGCTCGTCGCGGCTCGCGCCGCTCCGGCCCACGAGGCGGAGAAGGGCCCGCCGCTCCCAGTCCCGGTCCTGCGGGGAGCGCTCCTGCATGCGCGACGCCGGGTCGTGGCGCGCGTGCATGGCATCCACGTCCACCTCAATCACGTTGACGCCTCGGCGCTGCACCAGGTAGCCCATGAGCTTGGCGCGGTCGTTCGGCCTGCCCCCGAGGTCGTCGCCCCCGAACCCGAGCCTCGACACCCGCCAGCCAGACCGGGGGATGCTTCGGTAGTCCATCAGCCCGAATCGCCGCTCCATGCGCTGCGTGCCCTCCACCGTGGCGCGCCCCGACAGGTCAGCCTGCGTCTCGGGGAAGATGAGCCCCCCGCCGCTCGCGCCACGGCTGATACGCCGCATTGCGTCGGTGATTGGTGTACTCGCTGGCTCCAGTGTCGACATGGCGCGGGAAGACCCGCCGAAGACGGCTCCAGCGCCCGGACGGGCGCGGGAAAGCCTCCTCGTCGCCGCCCTGCCGCGAAGCGCAGCCGCCATGACGTCAGGAAAACGCTACGAGCCCCTCTAGAAGCGACCCCAAATGAGCTGCAGGGCCTGTTACGGGGTGGCGAGCTCGTGTGTGGCCCGCGGGTGGCGCCGTGGTAGCGCATGCGTGTTCCGGCCGAGGGCCGGGACATATTTACAGTGGCACATATATTGTCCCGCGCACAAGCTCGAGTTTCGGAGACCTTGCGAGGGCACTCGCGCTCCGGCGGCCGGGGCACGCGGCGCACCGACCGTTTTCACGCGGTGCTTTCAGCTGGCAAGGTCCCAGGGCGCAAATTACTGTCAGCGACTGGGCTGGATTGAGTTTGGCGATGGATGGCATCGCCGCTCGCATCCGCGAGCCCATGCGCAGTGATGGGGACCTAGCTGCTCTCGGACAGGCGTGCAAGGCGATACAAGGGACCTGCAGCGACCCGTCCACAGCGTGAGGCAGCGTCGCTGCTCGGCTAGCCCCTTGTTTTCCGGCCCGGGCCAGCTCCCCTGCCATTGCTCCTGAACCTTCGCTGGCAGCGCCCCCCTGATGACCATCTTCCCCAAACAGCGGGAAATTGTGATCATACCGAGCAACCTTGTGTGTGTTCACGGCGCGTGGGGAGGCGCTAGGCGGCTCGGGGCTGCTGCGAGAGTGCGCCGTTCCGCTGGTGCTCCCTCGCTCTGACCGCAGGACGAGACTGGCCGCCGAGCTCCCGGCGGCAGACCTCTGTGCTTGCATCATCGCGCTGTGCCACAGGGCGGGGCGGTACGCGGCACCGACCGCGCCAGCAATCGACCCTGCTTGCTCTGACTTTGCCTGCCTCGAAGCTGCGACACGAGTCGCGCTGCTCGTCAGGAATCTGTGCATTGCGGGCCCGGAGGTGCAGATGGTCGTAAGCCGCGGGGACGTGCGCGGCTCACCCGACCCAGAGGCCGAGGCAGCGACTGGGGCCGCCCTCGACGGCGCCGCGCCCTCCACCGTCGCCGGGGCCGCCGTTCGCGTGGCAGGGAACCCGTTCCTCGCCGTCAGCGCGGGCGAGGGCTTCCTCGCCGCGGCTCAGGCGGCGCTCCGTGCCCTGGCGCAGCTGTGCTGCAACGCCGTTGCCGGCTGCGAGGCGGCCAGGGAGGTCGCGTGGGAGCCGTCCGGGGCCCTCGCGCTCGCCCTTCTCACCCTCCCCCTGTCCCTGCGCGACGACCGCCTCGCCGCCGTGGCCTGCAGCCTCGTCCACGGCTGCTGCTGCGGTGACGGGGGGCCCGCGCGGCTCGCCGGCGCCCTGGGGCGCCGGGCCCTCCTCGAGGCCCTCCTCGACGCCTCGAGGCCCGGCAAGGTCGCGGGCGGGACCTCCGCCCTCCCGCCCGCCGCGCACTGGGTCCTCCTCCTCTCCGGGGCGGCCCTGGACGCCGGAGCGCTCGGCGTCGCCCTCCGCTCGCTGACCGGCGGCGCCCGCGAGGACGATGGCGCCGTCGGAGACGAGTCCGCCGCCGCAGGGGACGGCGTCGCGGCCGCCTCGGCGTCGGCCTCGCCTCCCGCCCCAGAGCCCCGCGACGCCGCGAGGAGCCGGGCGGCGGCGCAGTCCTCCATCCTGCTGCTGCGCATCGCGAGGGACGCCACCGCGCCGGGGGAGGGAGGCGGCCACGTCATCGGGCCCGCGGACGCCGACGAGGCCGCTGCGGCCGCCGCGCGCTCCATCCGCAGCTTCCTCCGCGGCGCCGCGGCGTCTCCGTCGGCGGTGGCGTGGGCGCTCGACCCCGCGCCGGCCGGGTCGTCGTCGTTCGGGTCGGAAGAGGCGGCTGAGGCGTCGACCGCATGCCTGGAGGGCGAGGCTGCGCTCGCTGCCCTGGACCTGACAGGCGACGCGTTCGAGGCCGCACACAGGGCCAGCGAGGGCGGAAGAGCGGCCGAGGTGGACGGCTGGGACGTGGCTGGGACCGGCGTCGGCCTCCTGCTCGCTGCTTGCTGCGACGCGCTCACGGTGCTCCCGCTCCCAGTCAAGGCGCGCTCGGACCGCGAGGCTGCCGCCACGGGGTTCGAGGAGCCCGACGGCGAGCCCCGCGCGGCGGCAGGAGCGGAAGGCTCGGCGGCCGGCAAGGGTGCCGGGGGGGCCCCAAGCCCCGGGCCGCCGCCAGCCACGGTTCCTGCCGTCAAGCCTGTGAGCCCCGTGCCAGTCGCGCCGCCGGTCCCGCAGCCGGGCCACGTGCCTGAGGTGTCCGGAGCGGGCGGGCTCAGCAGGGCGGAGCTGGCGGCCTGGGCGGCGGACGACCCTGCCATCGAGCGCGTGCGACGCTCCGCCCTTGCGCTGGACCTCCGGGCCGCGTGCGCGCGCCTCGCCGCCAACGCCCTGCACAGGAACGCGGCAGCATCCGACGCCGCCGCCGCGTGTGGCCTGCTCGGAGCGCTGCTGGGGCAGACGCGGATGGAGCACGGCATCGCGAGGCCCGTGATCCGGGAATTTTCCCTTCTCGCCATCCGCAACGCTTGCGAGAGCTCCAAGGAGGCGCAGGCGTACGTGACAAAGCTGCAGCCGCGTGCTGTGGCCGACCCAGAGGCCATCCGCGCGATGGGCATCCGTGCCGCGCGGGACGAGGCTTCGGGCCGGGTCAGCGTCTCGGCCGTTCCCGGCGACGCGCGGTGGCGCTCTCCCGAGGCTGCCGGCCCGCCGTCTGGTGCGGGAGCTGCTGGGGCTGCACCGGCCTCGGCATCTTCCCAGGGGGGAGCCGCCAGGGCGGAGGAGTCGGCTCGCAAGGTGATCGACGACGGAGAAATCCAGATGTAACGGCGACTTTTTGGTTTTGTTGTGCCGAGCAATTGCGGGCGCTGGCTCGCCGTTCACTTTCTGCGCACCCTCTCACACACCCGGAACTTTGCGAACGGGTGTCCTGGTCGAGCCAAGGGGCGGCAACGCCATGCCGGCGGCCGCGGCAGCGCCCGAGACGGGGCTCGAACGGCGTGCGGAGACGACTTCGGCCGACGAAGAAGAGCCGCCATTCTGCAGCCTCGGCGTCGTGGCGCTCTGCGTCATCAATTTCAACGAGAGCGTCGCCGTGAACGTGATCTGGCCCTTCCTTCCGTTCGCGGTCGTGGCATGGGGCGCGGCGCCCGAGGACATCGGAACGTACGTGGGATGGGTGGCCTCGAGCTTCTTTGCCAGTCAGCTCGCGACGGCAGGGCTCTGGGGCCTCTTTGCTGACGCGTTCGGGCGCAAGCCTGCGCTCATGCTCGGCCTCGTTGGGTCAGCGACGGCGATGATCGCGCTCGGCTTCGCACAGACACTCCAAGGTGCGATCGCTTGCCGCATCCTGGCGGGCCTGACCAACGGCAACATTGGCGTGACCAAGGTCATGGTCAGCGAGCAGCTAAGCCGCCGGCAGCAGGCGAGGGCGATGGCGCTGCTCTCGTTCAACTGGGGCGCCGGGAGCGTCGTCGGGCCCATCGCCGGCGGCTTCTTGACGGCCAAGGTCCTTGCTGAGACGACCGGCTACCGCTCCGAGTTTCTCGATGCCTTCCCGTACGCAATCCCGTGCTTCTTCTCCGCGCTGGTCTCCATGATCGGCCTGCTTCTCGGCGGGCTTTACCTGCCCGAGAGCCAGAAGTGGCTGCAGTCCCGGCAGGCGCCGGCCGCCGGCTCGTCCCGGTGCGCGTGGCTCCGCAGGCGCAAGGGGCAGCCGTACGCCCACGTCCCTGTGTCAGCGGCCGAGGCGGAGGACGAGGACCCCAAGCCCCCGGCGGGCACGGACGCCCCGTCCGCCTTTGCCCCGCTCACCGCCCCGACGACGGACGAGGAGGCCCCCGCGCAGGCGCCCAAGCTCGATCTCGAGCTCACGGAGCTCAACGGCAGCCGGGGCGCTCCCGGGAAGGCGCGGCCCGACTCCCCCGCCTCCGTGACCTCGGTGGCGACGCCGGACCCCGGGCCCGCCAAGGCCGGCGCCACGGTCGCGGCCGCGGACCCCGCCCCGCCCGAGGACGCCGCCCCGCTCGTTCCGGTCACACCCGCGGCGCGCCGCGGCTGCCTGGCCCGCGTGGTGCCGCTGCCCGGCTCCCCGCTCCGCAACGTCCCCCTCGTCCGCTGCATCGGACTGTACGGCTCTCTCGCCCTCGCCACGGTGCTCATCGACGAGCTCTTCCCCGTCATCGCCAAGCTCTCCGCGGCCAGGGGCGGCCTGGGCCTGACCGAGGCCGAGATCGGGCAGTGCCTGGTGATCCAGGGCGTGTGCCTCGTCACCTTCCAGCTCTTCGTCTTCCACCGCCTCGTCGCCGCGGCGGGGGAGCAGCTGCTGTTCCGCGTCGCAGCCACGGCCATGGTAGTCCTCTACGCAGCCTTCCCGCTCCTCCTCGCCGCCGCCACCGCCGCGGGGCCCGCGTCCCTGTGGCCCGTCGTCACGCTGGTGATGCTAGTCAAGACCAGCGGCCTCGGGGCCTGCTTCAGCCTGACGTTCGTCTTCATCAACGCGGCGGCGAGGGGCCACAGCCTCGGCGCCGTCAACGGCATCGGCCAGTCCGTCGCCTCGGCCATGCGCGCCCTCGGGCCTACCATCGGCGGCGCGGTGTTCTCCGCGTCCCTCCGGCTCGGGCCGGTGTGGCTCCACACCGGGATCGTCTCCATCATGATGGCGCTTCTCATGATCGTGACCCTCGTCAACGTCTCGACGCTGCCGGCCTGGATCACAGAGTCCGGGCTCGACCGTGGCCGCCCCGCGGCCGCCGCAGCCCACGAGTGACAGCGCGCGCGCTGTGCTGCCTTGCGTTGTGTGTGCGTAAAGCGACTCTGTGCTTGTCCGTGCGATTACGTTCGAGCCGCGCGCCGCCTTCCGCGCTGCCACACATCGCTCCTGGCCAGCCAAACCTTTTCCAGCACGTACATCCCGATCTTGTACGACTCGGACTCCTCAAACGCGTGCAAGTAGTGCCAGCCCACGATGGTCCCGCACCCATCGCACGCAACGTCAACAACCGTGTGCAGGCCGGTCATGAGTACTCTGTTCTCCGGAGGCCCGTGCGCAACGTTCTTCCTGCGGGCGGCCGGGTTCGCGGGGGCGCGCTCTGGGCTCGGGGCGGCGGTGGTTGCTGCGGTTCGGTCCCGCGTTGTTCCACGGCTTGCGGCTTGTCTCACACGCCGGCGATCAGGTACGCGTCCCCGTTGCGGCCGTGAAACGTCTGCG
>Ga0136560_1000609_pt1 | contig 18148 bp, 31 predicted proteins | sample AntRauMeHopE1497_FD_104925 | JGI IMG/M metagenome (GOLD analysis project Ga0136560, IMG submission 104925) | Saline lake microbial communities from Rauer Islands, Antarctica - Metagenome Hop E1 #497 | ecosystem: Environmental > Aquatic > Non-marine Saline and Alkaline > Saline | place... | reverse complement strand
CAGCGATCCGATACCCTTGGTGAACACTCCGGGCCAAGCTGAGCACGAAGAATCGTACTTTTTAAGCGATATGCCATGCTACAGACTTCTTACATATATGAGACCAGAATCAGCACCTAAAGCGCTGGCACAGTCCTTTAGATAGGTGGCCAAGCTTGTATTCCGAGAGAAAGGCTAGTTCAGGCGAATCAAGAATTTGGGCGTTAGACCACTTGCATTTCCTCTGAGGCAGGAAAAGGATTATTTTAATGATGCAAGGTTTGTTGAGTGTTCGTATGATGTGGCACCCGGCGGTCTGAAAGAGGTTGAACGAGCCCTGCGAGCCGACCCCTAGGTACTGCGTTACATGCATTTTAAGGACACGTCAAAGCTGGCAGCATTTAAAAGAGGCACGCAAAAACGAAAGACATAGCCTGTTACAGCATCTATGGTTGCTAAGGGTAGGCTGTTTAATCCTGAGACCATGCGTGTTGAGCCGTTATGAGTTGCTTGAATACTAGTATCATCTAAATGCTTGCCAAAGCAATGCCAGTCAGTCGCGCTGAATTAGTTCACATAACTGAAGTCGCGCATCCACGGCATCATAGTAAACGTCCTGGCACAGTTTCCTTGATTGCTCGCTGCGAACTTGAGCCCGTTCCGTGAGCCGTAATCTCATCACCTGGGTTCGAGAAGACTTTCTATCCCTAATCTGAGACGGCGGCGAAACCCAAGCCAAGGAACACAACAACGAACAAAATGGACGCTAGCATCTGTGCCCCGACGGCCAATCGAGTATACCATCCGGAGGGATAGACACTGCCATACCCGGTTCCAGTAAGCGTCGTGACCGAGAATGCCATCAGCTCCGGAACCAGTCGAGCGAAAGTTGGTATGTCTACGGCTAGCTAGGACTACGAACCAAGCATATCGACACTGCCCCTATCAGCTGTATCTGGTGATAATCTCGGGTGGGGCTGTCTTCGATGGCCCGCATCCATCGCAAATGCAGGTTGCCCAGGGCTCATCAGGTACAAACCAGCGTACAAGCTTCCGAAGAGAACTGCAACAGCAACTCCAGATTCCAGCAGGAACCGTACACCAAGTGCCTGTAAGCCTCTACGCTGCATGGCTATGCAGCAGGGCATCCATGGGGCTCGTTTGCGTGACTACCGAGGGCGCTCTGCCTAGGGGTATGACCCGCCGGCTCTTGAGGAAGAAGAGACAGAAGAAGAAGTAGAACAAGGTGCTGAGGATCCGTGGGCATCAGGGTCTCCCAGGAGGGCCAGCGTTTCTCCGCGATCGACACCGTGTGATATGGCTGCAGAGGCACTTACTCCTCCTAGTAATGCAACTGCAAGCCCTACAACCCATACTGTGCTCAAAGTCTGCAACACAGCCCAATGTATAATGATGCTGAGACTCCACACACCGGATTGCAACGCGTGATTTGCTCCTAGCAGCGACATACCAACAAGCTGCACTAGCTAGAGCGGAATAACGACAGCCAGCGGATGCTCAGGCAATGCCTCAAAGGTGGTGCCAGCGCTGCAATCCCAAGCACACCGTGCCCAATTACGGGGCAACGAGCAAGTTGCGATCGGTTGCGCTCGATTTAGCTCGAACCCTCTTCCACTGGCATCTACTCGCGCCTTCCCACTAGATATCCGTTTAAAAGTACTCTCAATGACTGATACTGTGGTCGAGCCGTATTGGCCTCCTCCTTGGTTTCGTCTGCCTTGGTGAGTCTATATCGAACTTCCCTGATCAGGAGTCTCGTTCAGACTTTTCGACGTGCCCTGTCCTTGGTGAACGACCGCACTCACATGAATAGGGGTTTCTCCAGATTCTGTAAGGGATTGGATCGATTGAGATATGATTCCAACTGAGTATAGCACACCGCTGACCGTCTGCGACCCAGCAATGACCCTCGCTGCAATGCTGGATGGCGCACATGCTCCGTAGCCGACCAGGGTTTGTATGGTCACTGACAAAAAGTAGAAGGACGTGGGATCATCTTCTGCATCCCTAGAAAGCAACGGTCGATCGAAAGTGAATGCTGTGCTGTCTAATTCAGCACAGACAAGGTATAACCCACCGAATGCTAACACGGTTGACGCGTAGAACAGTAGAGCACTCTGCAGAGTCGGCAAAACTCCCCGAGAGACTAGGCCAATTGTTGCGATCGAAAGTATGAGCCATTGTAATGTCGTCAGAGCGAACGAAACTGCCAATTTTGATGGCAAGAATCGAATCGCAACTACAAGTCCTATTTGTATCAGCACTGACGATGTAAAGAGAAGCTGGGCCCCAACAAACAAATGCAACGATCTTGTAGTTCCCATGCAAGTTATAAAAGTTATGATATCACTGCATATGCTTTATCTTAGGCAGACGTTCCCGCACAGGTATACGTGGATATCTGCGAGCTGTGGGAGGTTGCACCTGCCAGTTCCGGTTTACAGGCTCGGCTCGAGTCGTCTGCCACCGAATATTTTCGAAATTATCAGAAATTAACTGGCTACTTTCATCCATCAATATCCTCTTCTTCCTCTCCTTCCATGGCAGCATCGCCCTCGCCCTCACCCCCGGCCGCCTCCGCTAGCCGCTTCCCTTCGGCAATAGCAGTAGTCGCACTAGCACCTGGGACGATGCCGAACTCAGGCGAGTCTTGATTAGACCCCACGCAGATCCAAGCCATCTCTATTTCCATGGGCTTCTCCTTCGAGTCGTCATGCACCGTATGTAGCATGCGTGATAGCTCAGGCAACACTTCCGCCGATGTCTTGGTCCACAACCGCGCCTTCTCGACTTCGGTCTTGCAAGTGCGAGCCCCCTTGCCAATTGCAGTGCCAAAGTACCGATGAAAGGTGCCATCCACTTCCACCATGTATAGCTCCCACCCGGCTTCTGCAGATCCGCTTGCCTTTTCGGCATCGAAACCAGCAACCAACACCTGCGCCCCGAATGGTCGGTAGCCACCGCTCGTCGTGTACGCATACATGACGTCAGCCAACTGTTCTGCCAGCATTGCCGGAGCAATAGGCTCGCCCCAATTCTTCCTGTAGTTTGAAGCAATCCGCTGAGCGTATAGTACAATAGAACGCGCATCTCCTGCTAGTCCAGTCACAGCTAACCCAACATGCTTGTCGATAGGAAAGCACCTCCGGTCACTCCCTTTGACCAACAATCTAGAGACACGAAGTTTTTCCACTGCCAGGACGACGCCATCTGTACAGCGCACCCCAACAACGGTACTGCGATGTCTTAGTGCATGACAATCGACAACGAAACTGAGGTGGGCATTTCAGTGTGTAGTGCTGCGAGACATGCTGGTTGTTCCTCACCCTGAAGCATCTACTGCTTTCTATGCATACTCTAGCTGTATTACTTTGCCTTCTGGTGAGATCACGTTAGTCGAGTAGTCATACTGCGTGCGAGCAAAGAGAATCTAAGGTTGCCACATCAATTACGTACTACTTGTACGTCGCCTACACTATGAGGACATACATCTGTATTAGATTCAGCTTACACCGGCGGCAGTGCTTGCCATGTTGGCCCCGAAGTCTGCTGGTATGACCTTGAGCAGCTCTTGGAGAGAGCGATCCCACCGTCATGACTTAGGTTCCGTAGATATGCGTGGCGATTACAAGGAGAGTTTCATTTGGAGACGGGATAACTGGCGCACCAGCCTACATCTATCTAGATTCGAGGCCAATTCTGGATCATATCAAGTAAACCCTAGGCACAGATTTATCTTGAAGTTGGTATGTCGGGTCTAGACTTTGGAGCTTCTGGAATAATTGCCTTGCTGGATGAAGAGGACGATCAACTTCGAGTGAGAGGTTTAAGCGAGCATTGTTTGGCTGCGTGCAAAACATCATACACCCACAATACGACTAAAGCTGCAAGCACGAAAACACAATCGTACAATGCATCGACAACTACTGGGTCTGTAACCATGTCCTTGCAGGTATTTGCGTTGAACAAGCTGGCGAGTGTGATTGACCGTCACTGGGCAGAGGTCTCGGATAGTCTTTTGCAGATCGAGGAGTTGAGTGAAACTGACGACTTTCCAGGGCAGGAAATTGCTGCATTCGTCGCCGCAAAGTGTCATTTTCATCTGGAGCAGTATGAAGATGCATTGCGATTCGCACTCGTAGCCGGGAGCCATTTCGACGTTACGCTACGAGAGGACGAGTTCGTCGATTGCATGGTTGCCCAAGCAATTGACTAGTATGCTGCGCTGAAAAAACGTGGCGCAGCTGTGCCTGATGCCGGTGTCGATATTGATCCAGCGCTTGAACAAGTTGTGAACTAGATGTTTGCCCGGTGTTTCGCTGACGCCGCCTTTGAGCAAGCTATAGGGATTGCACTAGAGTGCCATAGGCTTGATATTGTCAAAGACTGCGTCGCTAGAGCCGAGAATGCCCGCGCGGTGACATCCAACGAGAAGGGGGAAAGTCTACTGAGGTACTGTTTCGATTTGGCTCAAACGAAAGTGCACGGAAGGACTTTTCGACACGAAATCGTTCGCGTACTGACAGCCGTGAGTCGCCAGATATTTCATGAAAATTGATCGGCGTGCATTATACTCTGTCTCTATTTTGCACATGGTATGCCCAATGTGTACCTGCCATTCCTTTGATCGCAGCTGCATCGTGAACAGGCTTCGATCGACCACCTAGCTTTGGTGCGTTGCCTTGAAGCTCTTGGCGATGCAGACGGTATCGCTGCTCTGCTGGTCCGACTTATCAGCACCGGAGAAACTGATGAACGAGCTCATTTGGTTGCGTACCAGGTATGTTTTGACCTTGTTGAGGACGGTGATTAGCGTCTGTTGGTTGCAGTTCGAGGGGCACTTCCAGATAATGCGCCACCATCAGTGGCTCAGATTCAGGGCGAAGCAAACGACGCAGGAGATCAAGGCGTCGCTGCTACAGGGGGCGGCCAAGGTTCTGCAGTCGACGGTGCTACCGATGCAGGGCAACTATCAGAGTCTGCATCCCGGGCTTGCGAAGGTGTCGACCTCCCCTCCGATATGGAATCACCCGTGTACGGACGGTTTAGGCAAGCCCGCTCAATTCTGAGCGGTATTGAGTCGTTACGATTGCATCTCCACGTGCTCCACAAGCTTAATAATGCAGACCCCCTCGTGCTACAGCGCATTAAATAGTCACAGGAACGCTTCAACCCTGTGACTCACCAAGCATCATTTGGGGCCCATGCATTGATGTACTGCGGAACTACTTCGGATCGGTTCCTGCGAGAGAATGTAGCATGGATGGGAAAAGCGTCGAATTGGAGCAAATTTGCGGTTGTGGCCGGAATGGGTGTGGTTCACAAAGGGAACGTGGAACAGGCTCTGACAGTGTACGAACCATACCTGCCCAACCCACAGCGTGGAGCAGCGTCTAATCCATTCGAAGGAGGAGGCGCGCTGTACGGCCTTGGGCTCGTATTTGCAAATTGTGGCGGCACTGGGGCTGGTGATACAAAGAATCGATTGCTGCAAGAGCTCAATAGTAGCGTCCACACCATGCAGATGCAGTCTGCTCATGGAAGTGATGCTCCTGGACAGCAAAACGGCGGACTTCCTGGCCATGTAAGTTCAAAAGAAATTGCGTTTGTCCCTCTGTAGAATTAATGCAGAGTGCCTCCGCCCCCTACCCCCCTGCCTTTCTTTTCGGTATCCTCATGATGATTTCCCGCTGGGACAATTGCTGACTGAAGGCTTCCGCCTGCTGCAGATTTTCTCACTGACGTCTTCTGAAGGTTTTTGGCTCGTTGTCGTCATTTTCTGTATCTTTGTATGTTCTGAGAGCGTGGCACCACCCTGCAGTCGGATTTCTGTCCTACGTTTATACCGCAGCAAGTAGCTCACGGTGCGTGCCTTGGTCTCGGTTTGGCCTGCATGGGAACGGGGGACGCAGAATCCCTCGAATCGCTCCTTGCAGTTTCAAAGATGGAGTCGGCAACAGCTGGAGAAGCTGCTGGGTATGCCCTGGGCCTCTTGCTTGCAGGGAGTGGCATGAGCAGGGACATGTCGGGCCACGATGCAGGCATTGGTGAACCCACCGCTCGAGAGACGTTGCTAGACCTCGCCCAACGAACTAGCCACGAAAAGGTGACACGGGGGCTAGCGGTAGGCCTGGCGCTTTCATGCTATGGACGGGAGGATGAAAGTGATGATTTCGTAGAACAGATGTCATCTCACACGGATCCTGTGATTCGATATGGTGGAATGCTCGCAATCGCCATTTCGTACAGCGGCACCGGCGATAGAGATAGAGTAAAGCAGCTGCTTCACGTTGCTGTCAGCGATGTATCTGACTAGGTCCGTCGTGCAGCGGTGATTGGGCTTGGTTTCCTTTTGTGCCGTTAGCCGGAGCAACTGCCCCCGCTTGTAGCATTGTTGGCTGAATCCTTCAATCCCCATGTTCGTTATGGTGCTGCTCTTGCTACGGGTATAGCATGTGCAGCAACCGGAATGCCACAAGCGATGGCGTTGTTGGAGCCCCTTCTGGATGATAGCGTAGACTTCGTGCGGCAAGGCGCATATATAGCGGGTGCAATGGTGCTGCAACAGGAAAGCGAGGCTAGGACTCCCCAAGTGAAAAAGTTCAGGGCAACTATTGCAAAAGTGTCTGCAGATGCCCGGCTACACCCCACAATGGCCAGAGTCGGTTCTATTCTCGCATCTGGTATCATCGATGCCGGCGGGCGAAACGCATGTGTAGCACTCAGGTAAGTCAAGTTGTTGCCTACCCGTCGAGGGGATCGAGTCTGCGATTAGGCTAGGCTGCACATTCGTCCCCATTCCAATCTATTGATTTTTCGTATCGCAGGTCTAGGGCGGGATTCCAACGTATGCCTGCCGTATTAGGCATGGCTCTCTTCGTCCAATACTGGTACTGGCTACCCCTGACGCACTGCCTGTCGCTTGCTATGCATCCAACTGCTCTGATTGGACTGCACAAGTCGTTGAAGATTCCCAAGTCATTTGAGGCCGAGTGCTTGTGTAATCCAGAACTGTTTGCATACCCAGAGGCACTCCATGTGAAGAAGGAGGTCGAAGACAAGAAGGTGGAGGTAGTTGAACTCTCAACGTCTGCTAAAGCTCGAGATCGAGCACGTCGCAGGGCGCAACGGAAGCACCGATCCGGCGATGGTACTGCATCTGAGGCATCCACTCCCTCTGGCAAAGCAAGAACACCATCTGCCCTTACACCTCTGTCTGATGGGGGTCGGGGAATGAGCGCTTAGTCGAATGTGTCGATGGAGGACGGCGACACTGAGGAGACAGAAGGTGGAGAAGCCGAGAGCCCGCCCTCGACTGAGTTAGCCAGTTCACCTCCTGGTGTACCGGGAAAATCAAAGAAGCAGCCAGGCGCCAAATCGTTTGCTCTTAATAATCCGTGTAGGGTAACTCTGCCTCAGCAGAGATTTGTTAGGTTTCAGTAGAAAGGCAGGTGGGTGCCAGTTCGAAAAGATGCTTCTCTCAACCTAGGTGCCGTTATGCTGATGGATAAAGCCCGTCCAGTCGATGGAGGAGCAGTTGGTTCTAGTACCGACGAGGATCTAGAAGAGGTGCACGTACCGAAGCCTGGAGAAGAAGAAGAAAAGGACTACGAGCCACCGGAGGAGTTCGTGTGGGTTGTTGGGGATTACGTTGATATCTGAAGTAAGGGTCTGATTCGGACTTTCGCAGTTGCAACTGTGCATAGATCTTGGATTGTGCCCGAAGTTTCCCATGAGCACACCATCGCCGTATGGATAAATCGCGACACCTGTACAGATTGCCGGCAATTTGCCTCATCCACCCCTCGGGTATCCCGAGAGGGAACGCCTTTGCCGCTGGCGGAAGAGGCGGCGCCGGCGCCGCCGGAAGGAAGGAAGGACGGAGGAACGAACCTTCCGTGGCCTCGGCAGAACGGTGACGAAAGAACGTTGCTTTTGCATTCAGCCTACCATAAGGCCTACAGCAAAGATATTAGATGCTCGGCAGGAAGGTATTTAACAAATTCAGAGGGCATACTTTTGTTCGAGCTTCGGCAAGATGCTTCCATGAGAATGCAAGCGGAGTGCTGCGATCAACGAAGATAGTAGTGTGCGGGTCTGGATCGTACGGAACGGCGATTGGATCAATCCTAGCTAGACAAGGCAACCACGTGGTATTACTTACACGACGAGAATCTGTTAGCGACCACATCAAGAAGCACCACCGAAATCCGTCATATCTGTCACGTGAGAAGAATGAGACCAGGGTGCGACTGTTCTGTATTGAGCGCGATCAATCTTTATACTGTCGCAAATGTCGTCGTCCGGCGTGTCTTTATCCGGCGAGAAGTCTGCTATGATGACTCTGGTTCTTTCACGATTCCTTAGAGGCTGAATTGTAGATAGGATCTTCCTAGCCCAAAACATCGCAGAGTATCCGCTGCCATACAATCTTACGGCAACTACAGACCCAGAAAAAGCGTTCGCAAATGTGCAGTCCATTGTCCATTGTGTGCCTGTACAGTCGAGTTTCGAGTACTTTCAAGACCTCAAGTCCATTATCCCGGCAACAGTGCCCATCATCAATACCAGCAAGGGTTTGCACACTGACAAGTTGCAGCTCATGACAGAGCTCATTCCCGACGCCCTTGGTCGTGATCAGCCCATCGTATGTGCATCAGGGCCAAGCTTCGCCAAGGAGTTGATGGAGGGATGGCCCACTGGCTTAGTGTTTGCTTGCGAAAACGAACAGCTGGCGCGAGAGTCTGCCTCCCTCTTCAGCTCTCCCGTTGTGAGGACATGGACTACCACCGACGTAGTAGGGGTCCAGCTCGGAGGGGCACTGAAGAACGTGTACGCCATAGCTTCAGGAGTTCTGGAAGGGCTTGGGCTGGGCCTAAACACGACGAGTTTGCTGATCACTCGAGCCGTGGCAGAGACGAATCGATTAGCGACTGCCATGGGATCTACGGAGCCTACACTCGTGGGATTGGCGGGTATCGGCGATTTGATGCTCACTGCGTTCGGGTCCCTCTCCCGCAACCGGACGGTAGGGGTTAGGCTCGGTCGCGGCGAGACTCTGGACGAAATCATGGCAACCACGAATGAGGCCGCTGAGGGTGTGGCAACAACACCTGCTGCACTTGCCCTAGCACGGTCGCACAACATCGATGTTCCCATCATAGAAGCAGTAGATGCACTCCTTCGACAGCAGACCACACCGGTCGATGCTTTACTTAGTCTCATGGGGTCTGCTGAAGGCCCGCAACAGGTCAATCCGGAGCGAATCTTGTGATCGCGGCATCAAGATCTGACAGGGATCGATCGGATCGGGATCTTTAGATACTGATCAGGTGGATGAAAGATGAAGGTCGGAGGTGGCACCATTGAGCTTGCGTTGCGGAAATAAGTGTGAAAAATTATTTTGGATACACCAGTTTAAATGGTCGACTCTAAATGATTAAAATGGACAGCTTCTTGAATGTCCACCCGCGTAGACAGCCCACTAGATGAACTGCAGCTCTCTATGCACAATATGCAGTATTAGCAAAATAAATGCTCGCCAACTGAGTCCTAGGCTGATGCTCGTAATGGCTCTCAAGTGGCAGCCCGAACGTTTTGTGGTTCCCTGTTCCTGCCGCGTGGATGGTCTGCAGCCCGAGCTTCGCCCCTGGCCTCGAGTCCTCGCAGGCCTCGTCTGGCAAGCCACCGCAGTGCCATCAGCACAAGCATGGACGCTACTATCCATGCAGTCGCGGATGACTCGCGGCGGCGGACATACTTTATCCAATCGGCATCATTATCACCCCCCGCATGCCGCCCATTCTGTGGCGACATCGAGGGGGTGGGCATCTCGCGCCCTGCAAGTCCGTTCACTATCCAATCCACTCCACCGGCGCCATATTCCAATGCGTTGGCTAACCACCGAGTTGAAGCTCTCCATGCCGCTCGTAAGTCGCGGTGGAGCGAAGCGGGGGGGCGCCTGGCACTATGTCTCAAATTGAGCACACTCTGCTCAGCCAGACGTGCAAATGAGCCTGATAGGTGCTATTGCGCAGTACTTGCCTTCGGCTGCCGGCGGCGGCTACCCACTTCACGTCGAGACAAGCCATCGTGGGTGGAACTGCCAGTCAGGTCCCGTTCAGGATACGACGATGTCTACTTGCCGGCACCTGCACTGCCACTGTCTAATACAGGCTCAATCGCTTCACGAGATCTAGTGGCATGGGCAGCTTGCACCAATAGTCTTGCAGCAGAAGAGTCTGCAATCCCGCTTTGCCTGACAATCCAACGCAACCAATACTGCGCATAGCTTCCTGCTCTGTCTAAAAGAGATGAGGCCCGCCGATGTTGTGGCGACCCAGCATCTACATCTAGCTCGTACACCCAAGCACTGAACTAGAGCCATGCAGACGATGACCGAGCAGGCAAAGCGGCCGGATGTGACGTTAACATCCCCCCAAATGCTCTGTCTAGTGGTGTAACTGCTCGACCCCTTTTCTGCCCTCCAGATGCCACAGCGGCGTGGTGCGCGCCGGCGATCGCCTCTGCTGCAGCCGCACTCTCATCGTAGAATCGCTTCGCAAGGTGCCAATCGGGCCTGCGCATGATTGAACCATCCTATAGCCCAAGCTCGTGCAATCGGCCGAGCTCCCACAATGCACGAGGGCCGCGCCGTGCCGCAGCTGCCCTCCATCGACGAGGCGCTTCGGCGCTAGCAGGATGCAACCCTGCCACGGCAGCTGTAGAATAAGCCGCTGCAAGCACTTCCAACCCGGTACTTGAGGTACTCGGGGTTCCGGGCTGCTCCAGCGCCCCGTTAGCCTGCGACAGAGCCAGCAGACTCTTCGACTCGGCTGCCTCAGCTGCATGCCTGTACACATCGAACGCTGTCATATTCTCGATTGCCTTGCTTATGATCAAGTCGAATATCTCTCGCCCAGCGATACTCCAAACAATCTCAGAATCGCGTGTAGCTCTCACGGAAGCATTTGCCATCCTTTCGGATGCTTGAAGTGTACCAACAGGTAAGCTGCTGTGAGCAGCAGCCGCACGCGCCATGTGCTGCCCCAGCTTGAACGATGTGTTCTGCTGACTGTCGGACGTAAATATTGAAGGCGTACTGGCGTCGTAAAGGATAACCACTGCCTCATCAGAAGAGGTCGGGCGAAGTGATGGCACGGCGCAGTACCCATCTTGGCAGGGTAACAACTACTGCTCATGATCTGCGCCAAACTACATGCCAAGGGCTGTCGCTACGTGAGAGCCTAGGCTTCCTGGAATTCTACCAGATCCTATATCAAGACCTATACTACGCCACAGTCGAGCGAGCCAAAACCCAGCAGAAGAACACCTTCGCCAAGCAGTATCAGCGCTTGAATAGCTTTGAGAAGAATCGCTTCGCTTCCGCAGCTACTTACCAAGCTATGACAACAACAAACCAAGGTTCCATGTCGATGCGTGGTACTCAGCTCCAGAACCCCACGGCTCGCCGAGAACAACGTCGCCTCCACCAGAGAGTGCCCCGCCGCCATTGAGCATAGGCCCACTTCTGTCCGAGGTACCAACACCTGCGCCTAGACTGCCGCGCGCCCACGCTAAGAGCGATAGAGTTGTTTGCCCCACAGCCAGGCGACGAACTCCCTCCCGAGCAGCGAAGGCGTGCTACCCTCGGCGCGCAACTGCCGCCAGCATAGTTCCAGCGCCCTAGCACATCCTTGACCATGAATCAGATTCAGACCCACCTATGCCCCGCAGCCGCAATTCTGCAAGAGCCTGCAATGACGCTAAACTGCCTTGCTTTGCCGCCGATGCCCACGCCTCCCTTGCGGCTTTCAAATACAGCCGACCAGCCTTCTGGGGAACGATGCCTCCAACCGTGGTATACTAGTCGATATCCGTAGACGCAGACTCAATCGTGGCCAGATTCACCAACACTTCATCAGACCACGTACTACGCCTGAGGATGTCCTTGAGAAGTACTTCACCATTCGTAGAGTCAACAGGAGCTGCTGCTCCAGATGCAAGCAAATGCGCAAGAACACTCAGCGCTTCTGCATGCTCTCGTGATGCGGCAAACGTAATCAGATCTAAACCTCGACCTTCATCGGGATGAAGAAGCCACTCACCGGCGGTAGAGCCAGAGTGTCCTCTGAGCCAGATACCGCTTAACCTAGCCTAGCCTAGAGCGGAGGCTGCCGAGAGATCACCGCGCGCAACTGCAGCAGAGAGCATGCGCAACCCGGTGCGAATACTCTGGCTGGCCTCCTCCTTACTGATTAGCAAATCGGAAGCCCTGTCTAGTGGAGCTGCAGTGGCCCAGTTCATCCGTATGGCGGCTGACAAATCATCTTCGGCCTCTTGTGGCTTCACACTCCAGAAGTCCCTCCGAAATTCGGCGAGCGGATCGCCGCCAACGACACTTCCAAACCATTCGCTGAAAGCATACACTCCTTCTGTATCCTACTGCGGTCGGTTCAGTTCGAACCAACCTAGCCCGTGCAGCATCTCCATCCCACCAAGGTAGGTGACCAGAGGCTCTTTGCCTGCCGAAACCCACCCCCCTACTGATGATAATCGAGGCTCTTTAGCAGAGAAAGATAACACGCTGGATCTGATTGCCAGGTTCCGAAGCAAAGACTAACCGCCATCTCTCCTCGCCAGACTTTGGCTCCGTCTACTGGGCACGCCTGCTAGTGACAATCTCCCAGCAATGCTCAGTGCTCCAGCGAACCTACGGCGAGCTTGCTTCACCCGCTGCTGGGATTCTCTCCTAGATGACTATGACGAGCTGTCACGGATATCAGATGACTCGTCGTCGGGGTCAACGTCCGCATATGTGCCCTCAATTGACTCAATGACATCATCGACAGAACCTAGATCGGCCAACTCACCACCACCATCTGCATCGAGCATGCCAACTACCGCTTCCTCTGCAGCATCGAAAGCTTCCTGCAGCGGTTTCCAGCCTCGTGTTGGTCCTGCGGCCACAGCTCCGGCTAGACGCTGCCCGGAGAAAGCAAGGGCGTGGGATGGGTTCGAGGACATTGAGTGCTCCAAGAACGACCTCTACGTTGACTCTTCAGCCAGCATGTCCTGCGATTGCCCAACCAAGCCCAGCCAATGACCCACATCAAGTTGGTCGGACTACTGAGGAGATACCAGCGCAAACTTGCCAGCATACGACGGGACATGCAGTGGAAGCTCCATTGGTGAACTAGCCCGGATGGACTACATGACTCCTCTAGCAGCATGTTGCAAATGAGCTGAAGCGGCAGCACATCGTGCAGTCTATGGTACTGTGCTCCAGGAGGAGGTAGCCCTTCCAGATGCGGCAGCGCTACCTGGAGACCTGCGGGGCAACCCTGTCGGTGCACCGACATTTTCCATCTATGCCTGACCCACAGCCAAGCTTGCCAGTGCAGAAAAGGCGGATGGAGACTAGCTATATGCGGCTGGTCCCGTTGCGTTTGCATACAGGATCGCAGGTAGCGGGACTACTCCCCGCCCTGCAGCGGCGAATGAGAGCAGCGACGCAGACCGACTGATAGACCGAGGAACTCCCAATATTCCATGTGCATACATGGCTGCCACGGTAGCTTGCGCACTTGGATCACCGAGCGCCGCAGCCCTTCGCCAGTGTAGCGCAGCCAGCTGGGCAGACGGCAGCATCGCGTTTCTGGCCAGACCAGGCCAACGCGGTCTGGTGCCCGGGCTATATGTGGATGCAACTTCGAGCCGAGGTTCGATACAAACCGTGCCAGGTGCTTGCATGGGTAACAAGTTCATCAAGTGCGTCCACCTCCCGCTGCCTGTAGCAGTCCCGTCTTCCTTCCTCGTCACTAGTGTGATCCACTCCGGACTGAGAGTGTGTTGTCCGCCGTGAGCATCCGCTGCAGCTGCGGCTACTTGTTGGCTGGACTTAATTGACTCCAACGCAACGCCTCCAGTCAAAAACTACTGAGGATCGGGATTATGTTCAGACTCAGCAGCAATCGTGTCGCTGCCTGATGGTGCTCCGATGTGGCCGGCCGAAACAGGTACTTGCACAGAGCTCGTGCGGCTACAGTCGCCGAGCACAACTCCATGCTCGTATGCCTGGGCCAGGAGAGCGTGGCTTGTAGCTGCAATCATGATTAGATCTGATCGACGGCTCGCTGGTGAATCAGGGCCGGGTGTCATCGTTTGATGCTTTGCAACAAATTCCTCAAAAGTGAATGCCACTGTTGCAAGCCATTGCAAAGCTGGTCTTGGGGGTATCAACCTCGAAACAGCTTTCGTGTGATATATTCTATTCCATCTTTGTCGTTCCACGAGATCTTTAGCATTCGAAAGCGATCCATTCGCTGCTCGCAAAGCTGCATTCGCTATCACTCGCCTCGCCACGTCGGCCGAAACAGATTTCTGTGCTAGAGGAGGACTGCGATCACCATGCGCACGCAACTCCATTATGCTATTTGTGTGCTCATCTACGCTCGTTCCCAGCGATTGCGACAGCCCTCTCTCAACAGATACAAGTAAAGCTGCAACCGCGCCATTTCTCACAAGCAGGTCGCACTGCAACAACGTGTCAACCTACTCCTATTGTCCTCCATTAATGTCCAACGACCGTGGTTGGCAGCCCATAAATGAATGAGCTGGCGCTCTCTGCGAAATGCTTAGGTACTCTGAATCGTCCATTTTGTTTCGAGCTGCAACCAAGCCTGAAAGGAAACACACCAGTGGTAAGATCTTGACTGTTGTATTCGGATAGCTTCGAGGCATTTTCCAAGCCCGCATGTGCTTAGATTTCAAATCTAGTTCGCAGTTAAAGTATACCGGCCCTGAAAGCAAGGTGTTCCGGAAACGCCACGTGTCCAACAATTTATCGAATGGATCCCTTTGTGGCGGGCCACTGGCCGCCAGTGACTGGCGGCGACCTTCCAAGGTTCCGCAGCGCACGCGGCGCGGCGTCCATCTGGGTTGTCCACCGCTGCTTGGTACGAGGCCGCGCAGTAGACACCAGCACCTGGTAGTGTGCGCGAACCCTTTGGGACTGACTCATGTGGCGCATGGTTGTCGATAAAAGGAGGCAGCATGCTGATCCTATGCTATGGTTGATCACAATTCATGGGCATTTGTCATCCCCATCACTTTGGTCTGAGCCACCAAGATCCATCGCAACGGTCACTGTAGAGGCCACTGCGCTGGCAATCCCGAACGCCGCAATAAGACAGTGAATGATCCATGCAAACGCGGTTGGTTCGCTCGCAATCATAGCGTCTAAGTCCCCGGCAGAGAAGCCCCTCGCTGTCTCAGCAAGGTCCGGCGTCTGTTCCATACGATTCCCCATCGTATGGAACTGCGATGGGGGAATGCTGCAGTGATTCGTATGACTACTCGCATACCGGTGAGAAGATCCGTCCATCACATCGCTAGATGACCTAGATCGCCGCAGTCCCGCCGGGACACTCTCCTGCTCACCCACGTCACGCGATTGGTGCATGGACGCTGGACTGGGGCCCGTCCGTAGGCTATCGAGACTTCTTGATCTTATCGGTTGTGCTTCAACGAGGATGAGCGCTAGCCGGGCCACCCGTCGTTTTGCTAGTAACCAGATGAGACTTGATGCCGCGTATCCAATTGTGCAGTTAACACCGCCTCCAACTAGGGCAAGCAAATCCCCGAAATCTGGTATGCTGAAGGCCAGCAAAAACGCCATTAGCACCAACATTACTCGCACGGTCGATCGAGCAGCAAATTCATCCCACTTTCCCTGCCTCTGCAATCGCATGCACAAGGAGCAAAAACATGTGGTCAAAATGCGTCGAAATGAACATGGCAGGGAAGGGTCGACCAACGTCGTCGTATGCATGTGATCAGGGCCTGCATCCCGAAGTCTCTATCGCTCCTATCCATGCAGAGCGCGCATGCCCCCGATAAAGAATCGCTCTACCACCTGTCTCCCGGCTGCCAGCACCATGGGCGCCGTGAGGAGCAGGTCAACGCACAGTAAGCCTCTAACGATCTGAAGCACCCAGCCTGCACTCAGAGCATCTAGTACATTTGACGGTGTATCTGCGCCAAAAAGCATGGCAGCTGCCAGCCCGAAGGCTACGTTGCTCACAGTGACGATGCTGAAGCTGATGCTGAGTGAACGACCAGCCGACGCGGCATCAGCTTGTTCCGATAGAATAGGCAGTGTGACGATATGGATGGCAAACAAGAAAGCTATCTGACCCACAGCCCGAGGAAGTCCAATAGGGTTCAAGTGCGGTAGGTGATTCCAAGAGGCAGGTGCAACTGCGTCCGTCGTCGCGCCTGTAGCCCCTGCTATGAGCACTGCAAGCGCACCTGCTAGCACTGCCACATTTCCAAGCGTGGATGTCCATGCAAGCCAGTGAAACGAGTTTATTTGGGCCAGAGCAAGTATGAATGGTGCAGTCATCAGGGCTGCCGCCTGCACCGATAGGGGTCGCGCGGTACCGGGCTGCTTGCCCGCGCAAGCTATATCAGGCAATGTTGAAGCTATGAAATCAATATAAACAGCACAAACTCCTACTGATGTGAGTAAAAGCCCGAAGTATAGACCGATTTCCGCCAGGTTAATGCTCGTGCTCGCCCCCATGCTAGTGCTATCGGTGGAGACTCGGCGAACAGACTGGGAATGGACAGCAACTGCTTTGGATGTATTGGTGCCATACGCAGGTGCAAGTGGAGCCGCTGCTGCACGCTACGGTAAAGCTGCAGCGGTGGCAGCAAGCGCTTCTCGTTGATCTGCTGCTACATCATGGCTATGCCTGCCACTGTCAGCTTCAGTAGCGGCATGCTGCGATGCCATCTCGATCTTCAAGTCCAAACTTTCAGATTCCTTCTCGAACGACTATATCACTGCAACGGCCACGACTGAAACAGAGCTGGTAGCCACCTCTGTCCCTGAGGATGGATACTCAAATGGTGTATACCTTCTACGCAATGCTGTGGTAGCACTGCCTCGGCTCTGCTTATGTGCCGCGGAGTTCTCAGGCGTCGGCGGGACGTATTGTGGTGAGGAATTACTGCCTCCCGCCACTATCTGGTTAGGATACTGCGAACCTGCAATGATTTCTCCAGGCAACTTACCCTTTATGTCACTGGTGCTCACCTACGTGTCATTTTGGTTAACGGGAGCGGCAACTTTAGGTGTTCGTGACGTGCAGAAGTGGCTGCAAGCTACTCGACCCACCTCTGGCAATGTTAATCGACTGACTACGACGGAAACACCACGAGAGCGCTGCCATTGGATAGCACACGCAAGCTAGTGACAAGAAGCCTCAGCATCGGCAAGCAGATACATTGTGTACGCAGATAAAGCACCGAGTGCAATGGTTGCAACTATTCCGCCGGACAGACCTGCCATCAAGAAAGCTGCTGGTAGAGAAAACGAGCCAGCTCCTACGGCACATTTTATAATATTGAGTATTGCAGCTGACAGCCCTAGTGTCTGCTAGCTTCGTTCGACAGCTATACTTGGCATCTGCCTAGATCCAATACCTATCGGAACAAAGCTGCTCGAAGTTGCCTTATCTATGGCAAGAGTCAGTTCACTGCACCAATACGCCTCGCCAGATTGCTGTGCGAATAATTCGGCCGAGCCAGCCGAGAATTTTCTTTTGGGACCCACAGAGCTGGTTCAGACCCCTAGATCTGTGGTGCATAGGGATCCACCTGATTCTATCGATGGTGAATAGGCTTAACGCCATGGAAACGCTGGCGCCGCCGGTACGGCATCTAGACAAACCTCTCCATGAAGCTAGTGGTCGGCTCGTGACCGGCGACTAGTTCACGTTAAATAAAACGCGGGTAGTATTCATGGAAGCTGGGTGGGGCTGCGTTTCTCAATCGGATCTGTATCCCCCAATAAAAAGCCCAGTGGAGGTTATCCTTTGCTAAAGATGCTTTGAATTCCCAGTGTGGTTCCCTACCCCAGTCATTGCTTACGCTCAACCCTAATTGCTGTAAATTTAGATTTACATGTGATTTGGTGTTTTAGCTTGGATAATATTGCCCCTATTGGGACTTTTGAGTTCACGCTTCGTAGGCATGCAGGGTACAACCGCCAGTGCATCTTGGGCAGCTTGGTAACAAGCTGGTGGACAGAGTCATATGTTGGGTAATGACTCATTTGGAATCAAAACGTGGTCCGCGTTAT
>Ga0136560_1000606_pt1 | contig 18182 bp, 6 predicted proteins | sample AntRauMeHopE1497_FD_104925 | JGI IMG/M metagenome (GOLD analysis project Ga0136560, IMG submission 104925) | Saline lake microbial communities from Rauer Islands, Antarctica - Metagenome Hop E1 #497 | ecosystem: Environmental > Aquatic > Non-marine Saline and Alkaline > Saline | place... | reverse complement strand
TGGACGGGCGGCGGGGGCCCGGGAGGAGGGCCCGGGTGAGCGGGGCGCCGGGGGGGTCGGGGGGGGGGAAGACGGAGGCCGGGGGGGGGGGGGAGGGGGGGGGGGGGGGGGCGGAGGGCGGCGACAACGACGACGAGGATGCCGCGGCGGGGCTCTCGGGCACGGTGCCGCGTGGCCCGCTGCGGCGGCCGTTCCGTCTTGCGATGGACCCGCCGGGGGTGGGCCTGACTGGCGGGGCCCCGACGCCCAAGGAGCTGCGGCAGGAGCAGAGGGCGTCGGCGGGGCGGCGGCGGGTCCGGTACGAGACGGGGCGGGCGGAGGCGAGGGGGGCGGCGGCGCTGCGGCTGGGGGACGGGGATGCGGGGAGCAGCCCCGGCTCCCCCGGGGACGAGGCCCTGGGTGCTGGCGCGCTAGCGTCCGCGAGGGGGTCGGGCGGGTCGCCGTCGTCGGGCGGGGCCGGGGCGTCGGCGGGGCTCGAGCCGGTGCCGCGGCGCCGGGAGACACCACCCCCCGCGGCGTCGCCCGTGGCGCGCGGGACAGCCGGGCGGCGGTCGTCGCTGCGCGGATCAGTGGTGGGGCGGCGCGGGTCGGTGGGCTTCGCCCGGCCGGGTTCTCCGGCGGAGAGCGACGGGGCGGTGGTATCATGGGCCCGGTCGCCCGAGGGGGGCAGGAGCCCCGACGACTCCACGGTGTTCGGGGACCGGAACGCGGCCGTGGAGGCCGGCGCGGACGGCTGGGGGCCGGGCGCGGGCGCGCTCGCCGGAGGGGCGCCCCTCCGCTTCGACGCTGACACGTCATCCGGGTTCACGTCCGTGGGCCCGGGCGCGTTCGGGATCGGGCAGCCGCTGCGGCAGCACCGGCTGCAGGCCTCGAGGACGCTGGGGGAGGACGCCGTCGGGGGCGGGGCGGACGGGCACAGGGTGCCCGCGGGGATGCGGCGGCCGCCTAAGACGGGCGACATCAAGGCGGACGAGGAGGCCGCTCAGATGGCGGCGCTGCGGCAGGGCGGGGGGGCGGCAGAGCTCCGGCTGTCCCTGCGGCAGCGGCTACGGCAGAGCGAGATGACGTACGGCGCCGGGCCGGGCGGGGAGCGGATGCGAGGGGTCCTCGCCTTCTCGGGGGCGCGGGCGGCGCAGGTCCGGACCCGCCGGGCAGAGCTCGAAGGCGACACGGGCGGGGAGTTCGGGACCGCGTTCCGGCGCAGCACGCCCAGCACAGGCCGGTCCAGCGCGAGGTCCGGGTCCGCCGGCAGCAGGCGCACGCCGGACTCGCGGCCTCGGTCGGTGGCGGCGGCAGCGGGGCTGCACGCGGGCGGCGCGGCGGCGGCGGCAGAGCTTGCCGAGTACGAGGACGACGACCCGCGCTACACGGTCCACAGCGGCGCGGGGAGGGACGTCGGCGCGGTGAGGGAGGCAGAGCTGCGGCGGAACACCCGGGCGGTCGACCTCGTGCCGTCCAGGAGGCCGAGGATCCCGGCGGCGCTGCGGCCGCGGAGGCGTGAGCCCGACGGGGGCGGGCGCGGGTCGGCGCCGACGCCGCGCATGCGGGCTCCTCGGGACACGGCCCTCACGGCGCCCGACGCGAGCGTTCACCGAGGGCCGCCGCTGCAGCCGACGTCGGCGCTGGCGCGGGACCGGGCGGAGATGGACGCCGAGGCCGCGAGGCTGTCCCGGCGGGGCCGGCGGTCCGCGGCGGCGGCGGCGGCGGACGAGGAGGCCGCTCCGGTGAGCGACGACACGATCTCCTTCGCGCAGCAGCACGCCCCGACGCTGGTGGCGGTGCTGAGGCACGGGCGGGAGCTGGCGCGGATGAGGGAGGCGCGGGGCGCGCCGCCGGTGCGGCTGTCATCGTCGGCGCTGCAGGAGGCACGGGCCGGTGCGGGCGGGGTGGGCTCGACGACGCTCTCGGTGCCTCGCGAGACGTTCGGGGACGGCGTGGTGGACGAGGAACGTCGCTTCGCGGCCCTGCACGAGGAGCCGCCCGGGTACGAGGAGGACGAGCTCGGGAGGGCGGTCGGCCCGGCCCCGCGGCCGCACGACCCGGCGGCGCGGGAGCGGGGGGTGCGACGCATGGAAGAGCAGGCGCGGGAGAGGTGGGCGGACCCGCTGCAGGGCGGGAGGCCGGCCATGCCGGCGGTGGGGGCGGAAGGCCCCGTGGGGAGGGTGCAGGGCGTGACGGGGGCGGGGACGGCGGACCGTGCGGCGCCGCTGGTGTGGTGGCGCATGGAGGGGGGCGCCCAGACGGGGCAGGTTGTCGACCACGACCTGCACCGCCGCCGGCTGGACGCCGCGACGACGCAGCAGCACGGCGGCGGGATGCCCCTGCAGAGCCCGAGGGACCCGTACAACCCGCCGGTCGGGGGTCGGCTGGTGCCGGCCGGCCGACGCTTCGCGCCCGAGCACAGCGAGACGGCGTTCCTGCTGCGCCCCACGGTGCCGCTGGACGTCAAGGGCGTGCCCGAGCCCGACGACGTCGTGAGGCAGGGGCGGGAGGACCGGAAGGCGGCCGGGCGGCGGCACGTGTACGTGGCGGGGCAGCGGCCCCCGGCGGACCTGGACGAGCAGGGGGCGGAGGCCGCGCAGACCGCAGCGGGGTGGACGATGCTGCGGGCCGGGGCGGTGCTGGTCCCGGGCGCGAGGTACGCAGAGGCGCTGGAGGGGTCGGCGGCGGACGGGCGGCGGCGCTTCCCGCCCCCGACCGCCACGTCGGCGACGCTGGAGGCGAGCCGGCGGACCAAGCGCGAGCTGTCCCCGCGCAGCGACCTGGGCGCGGCGGACAGCGCATCGAGCGGGGGAGCGAGCACCGTCGGGCCGGCGGGGGACGAGGGCGGGGCGTGGCGGGCGGCGCGGCGCGAGCGCGTGCACCCGCTGCTGGTAGCCGAGGCGGCGCGGCCGGACGACGACGAGGAGGCGTACGCACGGCCGTACGGTCCGGGTCCGGCGGCGTCGGCCGGGCGGCGGGTGTCGCTGGCCCTGGACGCCGCTGACCGCGGCAGCGTCGACGGACGTGGGGGCAGGGCGGCAGGCGGCGGCGTGGCCAGCGGTGGCGGTGCGCTCCCGACGGCCTTCCGTCGGACAGCCGCGCGCCAATCGGCTGACGCGGCCGTGGGCGGCCTCCCGATGGCGCTTCGGCCGTCCGCCGCGCTCTCTGGGGTCGCCGGAGCAGCGGCGGAGAGCACGCCGGAGCTGCCGCCGCGGCGCCGCGGCCGCAGCAAGCCGCTTGTGAGCGAAGTGCGGGGCGTGCCGAGGCTGGGGATGAGCGATGCGGGGACGGCGGCGGCCGCGAGGACGCAGTCCGGGGAGGGGCGCCGCGGGGACCCGTCGGTGGTGGGGGCGCCGGGGGGTCACTTTGCGCCCCGGCCCCAAGCCACGGCGGGATCGCGGCGGACGGCATCGTACGCCGAGCCGGACGGAGGCATGTCGGAGCTGCCCCGGCTGTGACGATCGGGAGCAGCCGGCTGAGCAGCCGGCGAGAGGGCGAGTCAGAACAGGACAAGGGCCCTCAGCGTCGGGTCGGAGGCACAAGCAGCCGGTCTGGCAACTCTACAATACGGCAAGGACGGCCCGGGGCTGCAACAACGGCAGCCATTGGGCGACGCACAGTGAGCGCTGCTGCCATGTGATTTTCCTGGCACACCTCGGAGAAGCACTCGCACTTGCGCACCGTACTCACGCGGCGCTTGGAGAACAGCGCTTTGTGCGCATTGAACCAGGCATGGCAGCCCCAGGTGAGGCTTGCGCCCGTTGGACCATACCTTGGATTTGGGGATGGTGAAGTCGGCTCGGCCGCCAGCCTGGCTGCCAATGGCTACTCCTCGTGTCGATATGAGGTACGCAGATAGAGCCTCGCAGATGCACTACCTGCTGCGCATGTCTCGCATAAGATCCTGAAGCCAATCTGGATACATCAAGCACTCGAACAGCTCTTTGGACCCGCTGTCAGCAACGCGGCGGCGATGAAAAACAATTGGACAGTCCGCGCGGCAGTAGATTGGCACGAGCTTTACAGTGGGACTACAAGAGTTTGCCTCACGAAACCGCAGCCAGTGCTGGTGGGACGCTACCACTTCTGCATCCAAAGTCCAGTTCAGCGGCGAAAAGAGCGGCTACAGTACCAGCCATTGCTGCACTCATCACACGCTTGAGCCCGTCAGGACAGAAAGCCAAGCATCTCAGGCTTGCCGGCTGTGCCCAACTCAAGCGCGGCGCAGCGTCGCTGCTGCCGAGCGCGGCGGAGACCCGCCTGGTCCCCATCCAATTTGCACCAAGCAATCCTCTCCCACACCGGAGCGCGCCAAGGTTACTTGCTGGCGCATGCCCGTGCGCTGCAGCGGGCTGTAGTCGCGACTCCATTGGCCGCGATACCTGTCGCAGTGCTTCAGGGACATTGCCGCAACCCAGCGGCCCGGAAGGCCGAGCTCCAAGGTGTCCCATGTTGCGGCAACAATCGCTCATACAAATTAAGTGTCCTCCTCGCAGCAGTGCTCGCGGATGGCTTGCCGCCGGAATCCAGACCACGGGAGGGAATGCGACCCCACCACTCCCGAGCCCCTGGCGCGCCCGCACAGCAGCCCGATTCCCAACGCTCCAGCTGCATCGCCCGTGGTCACGGCCACGAGCCGGGCGGGGTATGCGGGGCTCTGCGACATTCCCGCAGCTGCCCTAGTCTATCAGCTGCGCACCAATCCCGCGAGCCAGACCCCAGCACAGGCACCGGCCACAACCCTGAAAGGTCGGGCCGGGGCCGAATGGACGACTACCACGTGGACAATGAGATCGGCCGCGGGAAGCACGGCTCCGTGGTGTACCGCGGGCGAAGGAAGCGGTCTCTTGAGTTTGTGGCAGTGAAATCGGTGGACAAGTCAGAGGCGGCCAAGGTGAGAGGCTGCCCGGGGGCGGCGGTGCAGGGGCGTCGTGCCGCCGGGACAATGAGCGCCGTGCCGTTGTCACGCCCTGGGCGCGCCGCAGATCCAGAACGAGGTCTTTGTGATGCACAGGGTCAGGAGCAGCAACGTCCTTGCCTTCCACGCGTGGTATGAGACGCGGAACCACCTGTGGGTGATCACGGAGCTGTGCGCGGGATGTTTGAAAGCCATCGCGTCGGCCGACGCGCCCCTTTCGTCGGCCGCGGTGAAGGTGAGCCGTCCGGCGGCAGCTGCGATAGCCGCGATTGCTCGTGGGTGGGCGCGCCCGGGGATCCGCGATGCACGCGTGCCGTGCTGCGCATCCGTTCTCGCAGGTGTTTGCGTCGGACATCCTCTCGGGCCTCGCGGCGCTGCACGAGGCCGGCATCTGCCTTGGCTCTCTGTCCGTGTCTGGTGTGCTGGTGGACGAGGAGGGCGCGGCCCGCCTCGCGGCTTTCCCTCACGCCCGCGTCGTTCCCGTCCCCGAGGCCGGCCGGGCGGCGTTTGCCCGCGCGCACGACGACGACCCTGCCGCCCTGGCGTGCGCGGCGCCGGAGCTGCTCCACCCGGACGGCGACGGCGTGCACTCGACGGCGTCAGACCTCTTTGCGGTGGGCTGCGTCCTCTTCCGCCTCGCCGTCGGGACGCCGCCGTTCGGCCTCGTCGACACCGGTCCCGCGGTGCCGCTCCGCGACCGCCGCGCCTCTGCGGCTACGGTGGCCCGCCGCGTCCTGGGGGAGCCCGCGGACGCGTCGCCGGCATTTGCCCCCCGGCGGACGGAGCGCCGCGCCGGCGCCCCGGGCCGCCGATCCCGCCCCACGACGGGCGATGGGCCCCAGCCATCCGTCGGGGGCACGTCGCCCGCCCGTCCCGGGGCGGCCGCCGCCTCATCACCGTCGCCGGCGCTGGCCTCGGCCTCGGTGGCTGCCGCCGCCGCCGGCTCCGCCGCTGCCGCGGGCCTCGCCGCCCCGCCCTCCCCCGCCCTGCTCGACCTCCTCTCACGCCTCCTCGCCAAGCACCCTAGCCACCGCCCGTCGTGGGCGGACATCGTCGCTCACCCCTTCTTCGACGACGCGACGCGCCCCCGCGCACCGGCCACCCTTCCGGCAGAGCCGCTGCTCCGGGCCTTCACCTTTCGCCACCCGGCTCCGGCCCGGCCGCCGGGCATCGTACGGGGGCGCGTTCCGGCGCCCGAGGCCGCGGGCGGCCGCACCCTCGCGGCCGGTGACGACGAGTCAGCGTGGCTCGTGCCGGCTCTCAGGGTCCCGTCCCGTCCGACCGCCGCCCCGCGGGCCCCTGTCCTCCCCCTCCCCGGCCCCACCCTCGCCCCTGCCGCCGACGGGGCGCGTTCCTTCCCCGAGCCCTCGGAGACGCCGAGCAGGAGGGGGCGCGCCCAGCCCCGCAGCGGTCACCCCTCCCCGACCGACGCCCCGCGGCACCGGGCGCGCGGACAGGATGCCACGCCGGGGATGGGCTGGGCGCGGGCGGCGGTCGGGGCGAGGGGGGCGGAGCTGGGGGCCGGGCGCGACCCGGTCGCGACGCGGCCAGGCCCGGGCAGCGCGGGAGGCGGCTCGAGCGACGCGGGGAGCGCGGATGACGAGGAGGAGGACGGCGGCACGGTGGGCTCGGCGCCGGCAGGGGCAGAGCCGAGGCTCGTGGTGAGCCCTGCGGCGGACGAGGACCGCGCCGGCGACTCGCTGCTTGCCCTGTCTGCAGTGGCGCCGTGGGAGGAGAGCGCGGGCGGGTGGGAGGCGGCGGGGCTACCGAGGGCGTCGGCGGCGTCGCTCGCGGCCGAGGGGGCGGAGGGGGGCGGCGGCTTGGCCTCGCTCGCGGCCCGTGTGGGGCGCCTGCTCCGTGCGGGGAGCGAGCGTGTGCCCGCGGCGACCAAGTGCGCGGCGCTCCGGCACTGCATGTGGCTCTGCTCGCCGGAGGCGCAGGAGGCCGAGGCCGAGGCGGCGGGGGCGCCCGACGTGGACGGGGCGGACGCGAGCGAGGCGGCGTGCAACGCGCTTGCGGGGTCGGGCCTGCTCCGTGCGTGGGCCGGGGTGGCTGGCCGCGGGCCGACGCCCGAGGTCCGGGGCCTCGCCGCGGCCTGCGTGGCCGTGGCGATGCGCGGGGCGACGGCGGTGCCGCGCGGCCACGTGTCGATGGCGGTGTTCGAGGGGCTGGCGGCGGCGGTGGACCGGGCCGAGGCGGGGCCGTCAAGGGTGCGCCGCGCGGCGTGGGCGGCGCTGGGCGAGTGCGTGTTCTACGCCGCGACACAGATGGACGAGGACGACGACGAGGAGGCCGAGGGGGAGGGGAAGGAGGAGGAGGAGGAGGGCGGCGCGCCGGCGGCGGTGGGGAAGCGGGGCCGTGCGCTCCTGCCAGAGTGGTGGGCGGCGCGGCTAGTCGGTGCGCTGGACTGGCGCGGGGCGTGCGCGTCCGAGGCGGGTGGCATGTCTGCCGCGACGCGCCGCGAGACGGCGGCGGTGTGCTGCGTCATCGCCGCCCGCGCCGCCAGCAACGTGCTGGTGCAGGGAAGGCTCGCGGGGCCCGCCCTCGCGGACCGTGACGACGTGGTGTCAGCGCTGCTGTCGTGCGTGTCCGACCCGCCGCCGGCGGCGGGGGAGGACGAGAGGAGGCGGGCGGCGGCGGTGGCGGCCTCGGCGGTGGCGGTGGCATGCCGGCTCAGCCGCCGCGCGGCGGCGGCGGTGGCGGCGTCGCCACGGGTGCTGGACGCGTGCCGGCGGCTGCTCGGGTGGTGCGTGGCCGAGGGCGGCGGGGCCGGCGCGGGGGGCTCGGGGCTTGCCCCGCCGTCGGGCCTCGGCGGCACGCTGGCGGCGGCAGGCGCGGACCGGGTGGGGTCGAGATCGGCGCAGTGGCTGGGGGTCGGGCGGGAGGCGCAGGGCGCCGCGGTGGCGCTGCTGGCGGAGGCGGCGGAGGCGGCGGCGAGGGGTGAGGGCGGCGGGGCCATCGCGACAGCGGCGTGGGGACGGTCGGAGCCGGGGGGCGCGGGCAGGGGCAGGGACGCCACCGCGTGCGGGCCGGGTCTGATCGTGCCGCTGCTGCGCTGCGCCGGTCTGCGGCACCGCGGCCGACGGGGGGGCGCGGTGCCGCCCGGCGGGGACGATGACGGCGACTCCCTCGACGCGACGGCGGGGACCCTGGAGGATCTCGCGGGGACGCTCGAGGAGGGAGGGGGCGGGGGCGGCGCGCGGCCGCCCGACGTGTGGGTGCGGGTGTCGGCGCTCGGCGCGCTCTCGCGTCTGCTGGACCTGGGCCCGAGGCACGGGCGGTGCGGGGCGCTGGAGGATGCGGCGGCGGTGCTCGCGGCGACTCGGGCTGGGGCGTTCCTCGACAGCCTGGGAAGGCGGGCGGCGGCCGCGCGGGCTGACGGGGCGGCCCTGGTGGAGGCGTGGGGCCAGACGAGCGCCGCTGTGGCGTCGGCCGTGTGCGCGGCGGTAAGGGGGGCGTGCGGCGAGGGCGACGAAGGGCGGGGCGTTGGAGGGCCGGCCGACGCGGCCTCGGCGGCAGGCGTGACCCAGGCAGCGGCCGCGCTGCTCGCGTCGTCCACATCCCTCCGTGGGGCCGGGGGCGCGGGGATCGCGGCGGCGGCCGTGGCGGCGGCCTTGGCCGCGGCGGCGTCATGCCGTCACCACGACGGCGCTGACCCTTCGACCCTCGCCGCGTCGCTGGCGCTGTCCGCCGCCGCCGTGGACCTGGGGGCGCAGGCACCCGCCCCGGCACCCTCCCGGCGGCGCGGTGCGACACCCGCGACGGCGCCCCGCCTCGTCCCGGCGCTGTGCCGCGTCGTCCTGGCCGCGACGGGCGACCGGACGACGCACCTGCCGGGCAGGGGCGCCGGCATGCCGCCGTGGCCGCCCCGCGGCACGTCCCCCGCCCCGCTGCCCCCCCTCGCGGCGTCACAGGGGGACGCCGCCGCCGCCGCCGCCGCCCTTCTCCACGACATCGTCCTCGGGCCCGACGTCGGGCTGGCAGAGCTCGCCGACGTCGCTGACGTCGCCGGCGCGTCGCTCGCGTCGCTCATCCGCCGCTGCGGCGCGGCAGCCACACCCGAGGAGCGAGAGGCCGCCGACGCCGGAGCCGTCCGGGCTCACGCCGCCGCCGCTGCCGCTCTCCTCCGCCTAGGCTGCGCCTGCGTCGACCGCGCCGCCGCCGCCGACGATGACGGCGGCGCCGGCCGGCCCTCCATCCTCGATGACGTCATCGGCAGGCTCGGCGCCCCCGGCGGGTTCTGCGCCGCTGCCGTGGCTCTGCTGCCCCAGCCCGCCGCCCCCGCCGCCGTAGCCCTCTCCCGCGCCGCGGCCGCCGCGCTGACGTCCGTCGCGGTCTCTGGCAGAGCCGGGTCGCGGCTCTGCGCGTCGCTCGTCGGCGAGGAGGCCCTGCTCCCCCGTGCGCTCGCCGCGATGGCAGCGGCCGCGGCCGTTTGGGCACAGGCTTCCCGCCGCGCCAGAGCGACGGGCCGGCGGTTCGGCGACGGGGCGGCTGCCCGGGACGCCCCCGCGGCGGGGCCGGGGGGCGGCGGCAGCCACTGGCCGGCGGAGCGGGCTGTCGCCGTTGTGGCGCCGGCGCTGCCCCGCGCGGGCCTGCCGGTGGCGGTGCAGCCTCACGCGTCGGCTGTCGCGGCGTGCGTGGTCTTGCTCGGCGTGGCGGCGGCGGCGGCGGCGGGCGAGGGTGTGGCGGCGGCGGGGCTGCGGCAGGGCGGGACGGTGGTTGCCGCGGAGTCAGTGCTCCGCGGAGAGCCGGAGCCGTGCGCGCTGGCCGCTGTGCCGCTCCTGCTGTGCGTCGCGGCGCGGGCGGCGGACGCGGGACGGCAGGGCGTCGACGGGGCGGACGCGGCGGCGGGAGCGGCGCTGGCAGCGCTGGCGGCGGGGGCGGCGGGGCTCTGCGCCTCCGCGGCCGGCGGACGGCCAGGGGCGCACGGCTGGGCGGCGCGCTGGACCGCGATCACTGCATCGACGGCGTCGGCAGTCTTTGGCGCAGCGGGGGCCGCGGTGCCCGCCGTCGTGGCCTGGGGGGCTGGAGGCGGGTGCGAGGGCGAGGACGAGTGGGCGGGGGGGGGCGCCGCAGCCGCCCTCGCGGCATGCGCGCGGGCTCGGGACCTGGTGGCGGCGTCCCCCGTCGCGGCGTGCGCCGATGCGGCCGTTGCGATGCTGGCCGGCGCGACGGAGCGGCCCGAGACGGTCCCGGCCGCCGCATCGGCTCTCGAAGCCCTCGGCGCGCTGCTCGCAGCGTGTGGGCTGGCGGGCGGACCCAGCCGGGACGCCGCCGAGGCCGACGGCTTCCGTCCCGCCGCCCTCAGAAAGGTGCTTGCGGCGGCCGCCGGCGTCAGGGGCTCGCCCGGCCCGCTCATCGACGCGGCCGCCGCCCTGCTCCGCCAAATAGCGTCCGTGTGAGTGAGAACGAAGCACGACGGTCCGCGGGGCCCCATGCCGGCAAGTGCGGCAAGCAACGCCGGCGGCGGCCACCGTCCGGCCTGACCGCAGACCGAACCACCGGCACCCCCCCTTGCACACCCGGGACAACCGGGCGTGCGCGACCCTGCGGGACACGCGGGCCCTGTCATGGCCAGCGACGCACCCCCTGGCGGGATGAGCTTCATGGTGCGCCCGGGTGGCGAGGCCGCGCCTCGGCGCCCGGCACTCGAGCCCGCGCCCGCCGCGCCCCCAGCGCGGCGCCCCGCCCTGGAGCTTCCGGCACACACGCCCCCCGAGATCCGCCGCGCGCTGGAGGCATCGGTCGGGGAGGGAGGGTCCGTCACGGTCAGCCGCGAGGCACTGCTCGAGGCCATCGGAACAGCCGGGCGCAAGGAGGCGTTCCGCCGCGCGTCGATGCCCGTCGTGGCCGGGCGGACGGGACCCGTGCCACAGGATGCCGTGTTTGGAGGCACCAAGGCGCCTCTTCGCCCGCTGCCGGCCGTTGGGAGCAGGCCTGCAACGCCGCAGCAGGATTCCCACCCCGTGTCCCGGCGCTCGAGCCAAGCGAGCATGGGCTCCGACACCTCGGCGGCGTCCGCGATCCTGCGGCGGCCCGGGGCCACGGCGGCCCAGGAGTTCGCCAAGGCCATGGAGAAGGAGGCGCGCATCGCGGGCAAGGCGGGCGCCGACGCCGCCGTCGGCTTCGTTCTCCAGCAGGCCCAGGCGGACCCGTGGATCCTGCGGCGGCTGCAGTCGATCGGGGACCTCAAGGGGAAGAGCAAGCTCAAGGCCGTGGCGTCGGCGGTCATGGTGGCCATGCGCCGGAAGCTCGCGGGCAAGCGCTCGAGCGCCCCGGCCGACTCGGTGGCGCGGGTGGCGAGCGGCTACCTGGGGGCCGCGGACAGCGATGCCGGCGAGCTGGAGCAGGACGGGGCGCGGACCCCCGCGGGGGAGGCTTCGGACACGGTCGAGGCTCGGCCATTCTCGCCGCCGCACTCGCGCACCGGGGCCGGGGCGAGCGAGGGCGGATCCTCCTCCCGCCGGCACCTCCGCCGGCGGCACAGGGCGTCCATCGCGTCCCGCGTGGCGGCCCTCGACAGCGTCCCGTCCGCCCAGGGCACTGCCGAGGAGGAGGCCGCCAACGACGAGGCAGGCACCATCCGCGCCCTAGGCGAGTCGCTCGCCTCAATCTCCACGCCCGCTGCCGTCGGCCCGGGCCCCGGGCACGCCCCCGCCCCGCCTTCGCCCCGGCAGCACGCCGCGACAGTGGTCACCTCCTGGCCGGAGCCCGCCCCGCTGTCCCCCCGGCAGGGTGCTGCCGCCGACGTCACGCCCGCGCCGTCCGCGCAGGGCCCCAACGCCAGCCGCCGCGTGGACGGCCTCGCCTCCCTCGCAACGGGCGGCGACGCCTGGTGCGCCGGTGCCGGCCTCGCCCTCGCCGGGGCCGCCGCCGCCGCCGCCCCGCTCGACCCCGCGCCCCTTCCCTCCGTGTCGCGTCTCCGCGCCGAGGCCATGGCGCTGCGCGGCGTCGGCTCCTGGCTCCGCTTCGACATCCTCGAGGCGAACCGCGCCCTCACAGCGGCTCTCACCGGCTCTACGGACGCGCCCGACGGCGGCACGGCCGCGGGCGACGGGGCCGAGGGGCTCGGGCTCCACCGCTTCGGCGGCTATGACAGGACGATGCGCGGCCCCGACACCCAGCCGGTGACGCGGAGGCAGGGCGAGGAGATCGCCGCCCTCGCGGCGGCGGAGCTGACGGCCGCGTGGGAGGCGGGGCGCGCGGCAGAGGCCGCGGCGGAGGAGGCCGGCGGGGAGGAGGACGCCTCGCCGTTCTCCCGGCCGGGCGCCCCCGCCCCCCCCCCGGCGGGTGAGCTGCTCCTCGGCGCGCTCTGGAACACCGAGTCGCCGGCGGCCCTTTGCGGCGGCATGACGGCGGAGTCAGGCCTCACCGGGTGGGGCCGGGAGCTGCTCGAGGCCCTCGCTTTCCGCTCGCTGCTCGAGGCCGCGGCGCCGCCCGCCGACGTTGCTACCTGGGAGCGGAAGGCCGTCGCGGCGCTGCCCGCCGGCGCGGACCTCGTCCCCGGCGGCGTCCCCGCCCCCGACGCCCTCGCGCGCGTGCCGCTCCCCCCCGCCGTCGCCCGCGCCGTCGCCGAGTGCGACTGCCTCCCGGACGACGCCGCCGCCGCCGCCGCAGGCTTCGCCGGCGCCCTCCCATCGTCCCCGCCCCCCGCCGCCGCGTCGTCCGGCGTCACGGGCACCACGGGGGCGGCCTGGCCGTGGGAGTGGGAGGCTGACGTGCACCCCGCCGCCGCCCGCCGCCTCGCGTCGCTCATCGCGTCGCTCTACCGGGGGAACCTCTACCACTCGGCTCTGCACGCCGCCGATGTCCTCCAGGCGACGCGGCACGCCATGGTGTCGGGCGGGCTGGGGGCGCGGCTGACCGCGCAGTCCCGCGTCGCCCTCGTCCTCGCGGCCGCGGCCCACGACGCCGGACACCCGGGGGTCAACAACGTGTACGTCAGCGCCACGGGCCACCCCCTGGCCCTCCGCTACGGCGACACCTCCCCGCTGGAGCGTATGCACGCCGCCAGCCTGCTCGAGCTCATCCACGCCCACCCCGACGCCGACGTCTTCGCGTCCTGGTCCGCCGCCTCCCGTCGCGCGGCCATGCGCCTCGCCTTCAGCTGCATCGTGCACACGGACAACGCCGGTCACTTCGCGATGGTTGACAAGCTCCGCGCCCGGGCCGCGCTGGCCGAGCCCGACGCCGAGCACGACCCGAGGAGCGGCCCTCTGTGCCTCGAGCCCGGCCACGACGACGAGGAGCTCGTCTGCCAGGCCGCCCTCCACGCCTCGGACATCAGCAACCCGTACCGGGCGTGGCACCTCAACTGCCGCTGGGGAGACTTCGTCACGCACGAGTTCTGGCTCCAGGGTCGCCGGGAGCGGGCCGCGGGGCTCCCCGTCGGCCCCGTCAACGACGCCTCCTCCGCGGCCCCCAAGCCCTTCGTGCAGGCCGGGTTCGCCAAGATCTTCTGCCTCCCCCTCCTCGAGGGCCTCGGAGGCCTCGGGGCCGTCGACGTCGCGCCCTGGGCCGCGCAGCTCCGGCGCAACGTTGCCACGTACGAGGTGCTCGCCCGGCACGCCCGCACCGTGCTGGAGCAGGCCAAGGCCCGGAAGGAGGACGAGGAGCGGGAGGAGGCCGTCGTGGTCATCGCCGCCGACGACGCCGCCGCCCTCGACGCCATTGCCGAGATCGGGGACGCCGACGAGGCCGAGACACCCGCGCTTCCGTCCAGCGCAGCGGCAATGGCCCCGCCGCCCATCTCGGTCGCACCGCCCGGCGCGCCCGGAGTCTGAGCGCCGCGCAAGATTGATCTGCCTTACACAACGACCGCATCCCTCGCCCGCCCGCGCCCTCCCCCCCGCGAGCCACACGACCCGGCAGGCACTATCGCGCCTTTGCACGCGCCAAAGGCACGGGCGCGGCGCGACAGAGCTGGACGGCGCGAGCTCATCGGCTCGAGCACTCTCGCGGGGCTCCGGTCCGGCCGCGATGGGAGACTTCGACCCCGTGTACATGGAGTTCGTCCAGGGACGCTCGGCCAAGTTCTATGCCATTGAGGTCCACGGCGACACCGGTGAGGGCTCCGCGGGGGGCCGGGAGTCATGAGTGCTGAGACCGCACATCGCCGGCGCTCAGACCCCCTCCGCGGCCCCGCGGCGCTCCCGCGCAGTCACGCTGAGGAACGGCCGCAACGGGTACGCAGGAGTCCTGAACGAGAAGACCTTTGCGTCCCCAGACGCCGCCGAGCGGTTCGCCAACGCGCAGCGGCGCGCAAAGATCGGCAAGGGCTACGTTCCCAGGTCTCCGCCCCGGGCCTTCTGGGACGGCGCGGCGGGCGGCAAGCACGCGGCCCCGCTGGGAAGCAGCCGCGACCGTGAGGAGGATGGCGACGAGCCGGCCCCACCCAAGCGCCGCCCGCCAGCCCGTGCCAAGGCCGGAGTTGCCGCCGCCGGGGCGCGCCGCAAGGGTGCGCGTGCGGCAAAGCGCGCCGCTCCGGAGGAAGAGGAGGATGACGAGGAGGAAGAGGAGGATGACGAGGAGGAAGAGGAGGAGGCGAGGCCTGCGCCCGCACGTCGCCGCGTGGCGAGGAAGCCAGCGCTGGCCAAGCCGGCGGCCAAGCGTGCCAAGAAGGCGGCAGCCAGCGGCGGCAGCGACGAGGAGCACGAGCAGCCGGAGGCCTCGGACCCGGACGAGGCCACGGCAGCGGCGGCGGCTGCCCGTCCCCGGCGTGCGATGAAGACGCAGTCGGACGCCAAGGGCCCCGGTGCCAGGCCCAAGAGCGCCGCGGCGAGGCGTCGGGTCGAGGCGGCCGAGGCCAGGGCGGCGGCGCGCCTCGCGGCCAAGGCGGAGGCCGAGGAGGCCGCCGGGGAGACGGCTGCCCGGGCGGTCCGCGCGGCGAGCGCTCCGACGGTGCCGGCCGTGGACACGAGCGTCACGGGCGCACGGTCGTCCGCGGGGGGCGTCAGCGCGTTCATGAAGCGGCCCGATTCCGGGGAGTGGTGGTCGGTGCGGCTCCCGTCGGGGGCGTCGGTCGAGGTGGTGATCAGGCAAGGCGCGGAGACCGGGCGTGGCTCTGCCCGGCGGTTGGTGCTGGGCAGCCGGGAGGAGGCGTTCGCGGCGGCTGTGGGCGAGGCCAAGGCAGCGGCGAAGCGGGGGCTGGTGCCGGCAGTGCCGGCTCCGCACTTCTGGAAGGGCGGCCCGGGGCGCGGCGTGGTGCTTAGGGTTGCGGTGGAGCAGCTGCGGCGGGAGGCGGAGAGCGGGTCGGACGAGGAGGACTCGGACTGACGGCTGCTTGCGTGTGCGGCGTGCGAACGAAGGCGGCGGCGTTGCGACGGGCGCGCGCTTGGGTATCCCCCCCGCACTCAGGACATGATGTCGCGGGCACCAAACTCCACCGTGAGGAGCTGCTCGTGGGCGCGGGCGGTCCAGGAGCGGACGGCGCCGGCGAGGCGGCCGACGGACTCGCGTCCGAGGGCGCGGGGGCGCACGTAGTGGACGTGGACGACCTCGTCGACGCCGTCGATGGTGGCCTGGATGAGGCCCTTGGCCGAGGCGCGCATGACGACCCACTCCACGTCAGTGGTGTCGAGGCCGCAGGCGTCGGCCAGCTCCGCGAAGCCGAGGCTGCGCTTGGACGCGGGCCGCGCCGCCGCCGTGGCCATGATTGCCATGAGGACGGTCTTGGCCTTGAGCTCCTCGGCCCCGGCGGCCAGGGCGGGGTGCCTCGCCATGTCGGCGCGGTGGGCCGCGAGGCACGACGCCACGCCGTCGACGTCTCCCCGGTCCGCGGAGCGCATCAGGTCGGCCAGCCAGGGGTCCGCCACCTCGATCTCGGCCTCGTCGGCGGCGGCGGAGGAGGAGGAGGAGGAGGAGGAGCCGGCCGCCGAGGCGGCGCTGCTCCCGCCGGCGCCGGACTCCACCGTGTCCGCGGTGGCGGCGACGGGTCCGGCACCGATGTGGGCCGCGATGGGGTGCTCCAGCACCTCGGCGAAGCTGTACACGTCATCCGAGAGCAGAGCCGACACGGCGAGGTCGACGGCGAGCGCGGGGCGGCCGGCGGCGGCGATGTGCTCGAGGGGGGTGTGGGTCAGGAAGCGCAGGCTGGCGTCGTGGAAGGCGGAGGGCGGGCCGGTGGTGCGGTACAGCTCCGACGCCACGCGGAAAAAGGTTGCCGGCACCAGGCTGTCCGCCTCCTCCAGGTCCTCCACCGCCGCCGCGTGCTTCTCGACCACGCGCTTGCACTCGGCCGTGTCCCCGAGGCGGAGCTGCATCACCGCGACCTCGAGCTCCGCAACGAGCCTCGCCTGGTCGTGCTCCTCCCCCGCCGCCTTGACGCTCAGCACCTCACCCATCATTGCCTCCGCCCTGGCAGGGTCCGTGGCAAACACCGGCTGGGCGCAGATGGCCGTGAGGTGGGCGAACTTGACGGGGTGGAACCGCCTCCCGGCAGGCTTGATGTAGCTGTTCCAGAGCTGCGGGGTGGGTGCGCGCGGCAGTCGCGGACAAGCATGGCGGGCTGCGCGCGCGGCTCGCAGCGAGATGCGGGCGGCGGCGCAGGGAGCGGCGGCGGCGGGGTATGTGCCGATCCTCTCACATCCTCCAGGTTGCTCCCGCGCGAGTTCGCGGGGTCCCGCACAAACTTCAGCAGCACATCTGTAGCCTGGTGCCACAGCCTGCGGTGGTCGAGTCGCGGGGCCGCGGCAGTGGCGTGCCGGCGGGCAGGCGGCCGTTCTCGGCTTCGAGGCCGAATGCTCGGGCTCACTTGCTGCCGTACAGCGTCGCCAGCTTCCTGTAGGTGGGGGCGAGGTCAGGGTACTTGTCGGCCTCCCGCTCGGCGAACGTGATGGCCATCGTCGCCCGGGGCGCACGGGGCTGTGGGGGGGGCTCGGCCCGGCTCGCGTGGTGGGCCGCCCCGTTGGCTCTGCAATCGGCCTCTCGCGCGTCAGTGCCGAATCCTCGCCCGCCTGGGCATCACTCATCAAGCCCAGCATGTGAGAGGTGCCCCAATACGCGAGCTAGTGCGAGCGCCAGTGGTGGGGCGTGCCGCTGGTCGGGCCATGAGCGTGACGTCCCTCGACGCTTCGCGGCGTCAACGCTTCGCGCCGAGCCTCCAGTGCATGATTGCCGCTCGCCGGACGCTGATCATACCCCCGCAGCATGCTCGCTCGCGCCTTCACCGCCGTCCGCACCTCCGTGCCCACCGCCGTCCTGGTGCGGTCAATGTCCGGCGCCGCCGCCGCCAACCCCCGCGTCTTCTTCGACGTGGCCATGAACGACAAGGACCTCGGCCGCATCGAGTTCGAGCTCCGCGCCGACGCCGCCCCCACGACGGCCGAGAACTTCCGCGCCCTCTGCACCGGCGAGAAGGGCGTGGGCCAGTCGGGCAAGCCCCTGCACTTCAAGGGCAGCGCCTTCCACCGCATCATCCCCGGGTTCATGGCCCAGGGCGGCGACTTCACGGCCGGCAACGGCACGGGCGGCGAGAGCATCTACGGCCGCACGTTTGCCGACGAGAACTTCACCGTCAAGCACACCGAGCCGCTCCTGCTCTCCATGGCCAACGCCGGGCCCAACACCAACGGATCCCAGTTCTTCATTGTGAGGCGCGCATCGTCCCGCCTCCGCCCCCACACGCGCGCCCGGCCCAGCTGCCCTGCCCCGCCTCGGCAGCCCCCGACGCCGCCGCGACCCGGCGCGTGCCTCGTCCCCTTGCCCTCGCGTCGCAGACCTTCGCGGAGACCCCGTGGCTCGACGGCAAGCACACCGTCTTCGGCAAGGGTGAGGTCACGGCGCCGGCGGGGCAGCGGGTCACGGCGCCGGCGGGGCAACGGGTGCCGGGGCCGGGGCCGGCGCCCCTGCGCCGTCAACCGGGGGAAGCCCGTGCCAGCGCGCGCTGCCACCGTGCGCGTCGCCGCATGCCACCGCAACCACCCCCGCGTCACCATCGCTCCGCAGTCGTGGCCGGCGACAGCATCGTCCGCGAGATGGAGGCCGTCGGCACGCAGGCCGGCACCCCCAGGCAGGTGGTCGTCATCACCGACTGCGGCGAGATTGAGCGCGCTTGAAAGCCTCGCGCCGCCCCAAAACGCTGGAAGCCCGACGCGTCGCGGCGGCTAACTCGCGTTCCCCATCCATGCAGGCCCGCTTGCCTGCACACGTCCCCCTGTGGGCCATCCACCGCGGAACCGACCACCTCCTGCCAGGAGGTGGGGAGGGGGGGGGGGGGTTCGGTGCCCCCGGGACCCGTGCCGGGGAAACAAGCCAGCCACGGTTTGGCCTGCCCTCCCCACGT
>Ga0136560_1000605_pt1 | contig 18184 bp, 15 predicted proteins | sample AntRauMeHopE1497_FD_104925 | JGI IMG/M metagenome (GOLD analysis project Ga0136560, IMG submission 104925) | Saline lake microbial communities from Rauer Islands, Antarctica - Metagenome Hop E1 #497 | ecosystem: Environmental > Aquatic > Non-marine Saline and Alkaline > Saline | place... | reverse complement strand
TGACTCATAATCAGGTGGTCCCTGGTTCGAGCCCAGGTGGGACCACAAGGAGAAGTCGTAAAGGCTTCTCCTTTTTATTTTGCGCCAATGCCATCTACCTACATTCTGCACAGCAAAACACTCAACAGATTTTACGTCGGTGCCTGTCATGATGATCTGGCGGCCAGAATCGAGAACCATAATTCCGGAAAATATGGCCTGAACACCTTCAACTTGTGGTCTATGCCCTTGACCCTATCGTTTTAGATATGTCCTATGCCAAGTCTAAGAGAACTATAACACGGGTGTCAATACAATATTCCTGTAGGCCACATTACCATGGTCTCCCTGCAAATAAATAGGTCCGGGCGCAAAAACATCCGAGCTCATGGCTCCTCCGGTAGGCCCGTCTACCGCTTGGTTGTCTATAATCTTTTTTCCGTTTAAGATGACCGTTAGATGGCGCTCAACTAGGGTAATGTCCAACGTTTGCCATTTGCCACCTGGCTTTTCTGCAGCTTCCTTTGGGGTAATACGGCTATAGAGCGCGCCCATATTGTGGCTGTCAAGCGCTGATCCATAAGAATCTACCACCTGTATTTCGTACAAGCCCTTGAGGTACACCCCGCTATTGTTGCCCTTGGGGACATTGACCTCAAGCTTTAGGTTAAAATCGTTGAATTCTTCTTCTGTACGCAGGTTTCCGTAGGAGAGATAGGCTCCATTTTCGGGCTGTACAGGTTCATTTTGCAGGGTGCCGTTCACCACCTTAAAGCCATTTGCCTTGTTGGGGTCAATGGGTCGCCAACCTTTTGTATCCTTGCCATTAAAAAGTTGTTTGGGCTTTCCATATTTAATGGTGCTCAGGTCGGGAGCAGCGCCTACAGGAGGCATCCGTTTTCCTTTAAAATTATTGATTTGTTCCCCAGTACCGTCCCAAGAAGGCCCGATCATGGTGCCTATAATAGCATCACCTGTTTTGGTCATACGCAAGGTCCAAGTCCTTATATGTTTACGTTCTTTTTCCATGTCTCCTTTTTCATGTACCCTTTCATCGGTACGTGTAACGACCAAGGTATGTTCATCCACGGTATAAATATGAGAGACAGGCAACACACTACCACCGATCCATAATAGTTCTCCGTCCAAAAATCCTTGTTTTTCGTGTACGTGAAGCCAAGCAACGCCGCCGCCGGCAATATCCATGCCCCACATACCTAGAAAGCTATTTTCCGAATCAGCGGATGATTCACATGGGAGATTTGCAAATAGGGTAGTACTCGTCAATAAAACAGCTACAAGAGTACCTAATGATTTTTTCATGTTTTCGGTTTGATTTACATTTTTGGCCAGGGTATGCACTTTGCATACTGACCTGTAAAAGTAAGGTTTTAAATGTTATCTTGTTTTGCAATAAAGTAATTGTTGGATAGCTAGAATTCAACCAAAGATTTGCTTGGTTTGAACACCGCGAAGACTTAGATGTTGTTAACGAGTTTCGGGTATCTTGTTCCCATTGGGTCATCTTATCTGACCCGAATTCCCTATTTTAGGCAAAAAGTTTGGATAACGCTAACAAATCACCATCCCATGAAATACATTTTTTTCATCCTTGCACTTCTGTTTAGCTCCGGCATACATCTGATGGCCCAGACGAATAGTACCAAAGTAGTCTTAATTACCTTGGACGGACTACGTTGGCAAGAACTATTCTCCGGGGCTGATCCGCTTTTGGTCGCCAACAGCAATTTTGTAAGCGATACGACCGCCCTGAAGGAACAATTTTGGAGGGAGAGTGCCAAGGAACGCCGGCAAGTCCTCTTGCCATTTTTGTGGAATGAAGTTTCGGCCATGGGTCAGCTCCATGGCAATAGGGATTTGGGAAGCAAAATGGATTTGAAGAATTCCATGTGGTTCAGCTATCCCGGTTATAACGAGATCCTTACCGGAAAAGCTGACGACGCCCGTATTACGAGTAACGATAAAATACCCAACCCTAATGAAACCATTTTGGAAACGGCCAATATAACGGGAAGGTACAAGGGTAAAGTAGCGGCTTTTGGGAGCTGGGACGTATTTCCCTACATCGTAAACGAAACCCGATCTGGTGTACCTGTAAACGCTGGATTTGAAATGGCCCAAGACGATAATCTCACGGATCGGGAAAAATTCCTAAACCAGATACAACCTAGGATACCCAGTCCTTGGGGTTCTGTCCGGTTAGATGCCTTTACCCATTATTACGCCGTAGAGCACATGAAAAAAAACCGCCCGGAACTGATTTATATCGCCTATGGCGAAACCGATGATTTTGCGCACGATGGGGACTATGCCGCCTATCTCAAATCGGCTCAAAATACCGATGCCCTGATCAAAGAACTCTGGGAACTGACACAGAGCGATACTTTTTACAAAGGCAATACCCTATTCCTAATTACAACGGACCACGGCCGCGGTACACTGCCAATCGAAAGCTGGAAAGGCCATGGCTGCTCCGTAAACGGTGCCGGGGCAGTTTGGCTCATTGCTTTTGGAAAGGGCGTCCTGGAAAAGGGGGAGGTCTCAAAGTCCGAACAGCTTTTTAGCACACAGATTGCGCCCACTGTCTTAAAAGCTTTGGAATTAGAGGAACAGGCTATGAATATGGAGGAAAAATCGTTGGATTTGGGTGTTAATTAATACGTCAAAAATAGGCACATGCACGCTGGTAGGCCCATTATAAACCAAAGCAACGGCACTCTGAAAATGTGTTATGTTAAAGGGAGATGTATTATTTAGATCCGAATAGTCGTTTTGTTGCTCAGGTTAATGTCTTCCAACATCGTATCCGTAAACTTATAGTGGCCTCTTGTAGTAATAATGCGAAAACGATTGGACTTCATCCGGCTTAAGGTATCCAAGAACAACCACTTCGATTTCAATAAACTTGGTTTTTCCGATTTTAGACTAATATCAAAAAAATACTTTCTTCCGTTTTTCATCGCTACGATATCAGGCGTAATTTTTGTATCAGCCCCTTTGCGCGTGTAGGATTTTGGGGTTTCATAGCCCTCCATGTCCGCTTTGATATCCTCAAAGCCGGTGGCCTCTAAATGGTGAATCGATTTTTCTAAAAATTCCGTGTTCTCTGTCTTGTCTACTTGTGTCATATTCATTAAGATAGCAAAAAAAACGACAAAACCAAATTTTAACTCTGATTAACAACAACTTAACGTATTCGCGCTTGTTAAAAACTGTATGAGGCCAATTTTTTCAAGAATCGTAGAAAGCATGATTACACAATACGGTCGGTTTCAAGGAATTCCACATGTATTGCAAAAAGCGTTGTAATCGGTAAAAGGGCTCAAAAGTGCTGTACGCTGCTCAAAAAGGCATTCAAAATTATTAGCGAACCGCCTATACAGTCTAAAAACAGTGCTAAATCAAATGTTTTGCAAGGCCGTTTTTTAGCAGGAAATCCAATCGAAGTATCAGATTAACCGGTGTTTCCGCCTTGTTTTTGGAGGAAATATAAAGATATCCCTGCGTTCTATGGTTCAGTTCCCTTAGTTTCAATTTTCCGTGTGCGGTGTCATGGGTATCAGCATAGTTTGTTAATAAGGCTTCATTAATCCCTTTCTGGCTTAAGACATCGATTAACTTTTTACGGTTTACCAGCGTTATTTTACAGGAAGTAAATATGTTGGGAGCATCGGAATATATGGCCGTAATAAGGGAGTAGAATTCGGTTTTTTTATCGGCATCAAAAAGCCACCCCTTTTTTAAGACACCTTCTTTCTTATAGGAAATTTCAAAAGCAAACGTAGGTAGGTCCTCGTTTATATAGTCGAGTTGTGCTTTTTCGTCCACAGAATACCTTTGACCGGTTTCTTTATGTGTCAAAACAAGGTCTATGCCCGCAAACTGACTATTGTTGTCCAGCTTTCGGTCAAAATTATACTGTTTAAGATGTTCGGAATAATAGGCGTCCAAAAGCGCGGCAAGTTGTTGCTCTTTCTTTATATCTTCTTTAAAAGTACTTTTTAAGGCCAAAATATTAGGGGTTTATTTGTTCATGGAGTGCTTTTCCTATCTTTTCTACCACGCCGACCACTAAGGCATTTCCCATAAAAAAAGCACGTTTGGTGTCGCTCATGCCCTCTAATTGGGTGTGATTGTCGGGAAACATGTTTAGGCGCTCCAGTTCCACAGGTGTCAAACGGCGCAGTCTTTTATTGTCTTTAACAACATGCTTAAATCTTGAAGGTGTCTTGCCGCCTTCCCCCGTAATAATCGTTCTAGAGGCATTGTCCAGCGCATCAGGAAAAATCATTCCGCCTTCACTGTAGTTATAGGTAAATCCGCTTTTTGCGGTACGCACTTCTTTTTTGGCACCTTTTAAATAATCCCACTTTGGGTAGTCGTTAGGCGAAATATAGAATTCCTCCGGTACATCTCCCTGTATAAGAATATCTTTAAGTACGGTTCGTTTTCCGTCATAGACCACCGTTGTTTTTTCTGTGTAAACGATTCCATTTATAAAAACCCCGCTATTTTCAAAGGGCGATAATTTTTGTCCGGTATTAAAGGTTTCCGAAAGTTGCACTAGGTCATCCTTTATTTCAAATCCCGTCAATTCGACATCAGTTTCAAAGGGGGTCATGTTCTTGGCCACGCTTGCCACAGGAAAAGCCGCCGCAAAAGTACCTAGTTCATGCATCCAGTCGGATGCATTAGAAGATTGCAGGTTTTTATATATCTGGGTAGCCTTGTGATAACCAATAAAAAAGATACGCCTGCGTCTTTGGGGCATTCCGTATTCCGCCGCGTTAATGACACGCCATTCTACGGCATAACCCAAATTATCCAGACTTTTCAACATAATGGCAAAATCACGTCCGCGCTGGTTGGAAGGAGATTTTAGTAAACGATCGACATTTTCTAGAAACAAGTATTTTGGAGGGTTCTTTTTTTCTGATAGAATACGGTGTATGCTCCACCACAGCACGCCCTTTTTACCAATAAGTCCCTTGGAATTATGTAATGTGGTGGCCACGGAATAATCCTGACAAGGAAACCCGCCTACCAGCATGTCTGCATCGGGAATATCGGCCGTAGGCACTTCCGAAATATCCCCGTTGCAATGGCCTTTCGCCCCGAACCGTGCTTCGTACACCAAGGAAGCATGCTGGGTTTTTGTGCTGGGCTCCCATTGGTTGCTCCAAACAATTTCGTAATTTTTGGTTTGTTCCAGTCCCAATCGAAATCCGCCTACCCCGGCAAAAAGCTCTATAACCCTCAGTTTCTTCATCAGGTGCTAAAGTAAGAAATTTTTATGGCTAGATTCAACCGTAAAATCCAATACCTAAAGAGTATTATGTATTTTTACCCAAAACAGAAACCATGGATACAAGATTTGGGTATATACTGCTATTTTTAATGCTATGTGCGGGTTGTAAGACCGAAATAACTTCGGAAAACATAGCGCAAATACATATAGATGCCCTTCAAAAAGAAGTTGCACCTGATAAAAGGGTGGCGGTTTTCCAAATTGAAGCACAGCAAAAAACCGACACCTATATCTTAAAAGGAGAAAGCGATCAACCCGAAGGTTTACAAAGATTATTGGACTCCTTATCTTCCAACAACATTTCGTTTGTAGATAGTGTTACGGTACTGCCAACGGCGGAATTGGGGGACAAAAAACATGCGATCATTAATATATCCGTAGCGAACCTGAGAAGTAAGCCTAAACACAGTGCGGAGTTGGCCACACAGGCTACGCTGGGCACACCGGTAAAAGTGCTTAAAAAGCAGGGCAGCTGGTATTACATACAAACACCGGACAAGTATTTGGCATGGGTAGATGCGGGCGCGATAGCACTTTTTACGGAAGTAGTCATCGAGAATTACGGTTCCTTGGATAAAATCATCTACACCAAAACATACGGTCATGCGTATGCCGGGCCGGATAAGGAAGAAATCGTATCCGATTTGGTCGCAGGAAACGTTTTAGAGGTACTGAAATATGTTGATAAATTTTATATAGTTCGATTTCCCGATGGAAGACAAGCCTATGTAGCCCATGAAGAATCCGAGAAATATAAGGACTGGTTGGCCGGTTTGGACAGCAGTTCCGATGCCTTGGTGGCCACTTCCAAGCGTTTTATGGGCGTTCCCTATTTATGGGGCGGCACCTCTACCAAAGGAATGGATTGCAGCGGTTTTACAAAGACTATTTTCTTTTTAAACGGGATGATCATTCCTAGGGATGCCTCACAACAAGTACACACTGGAAAACCGATTGACGATACTGGAAATTTTAATTCCCTGGAAGCTGGGGACCTGCTCTTTTTTGGCGTTAAAGCAACCGATTCCACCAAAGAAAAAGTAGTCCATGTGGGCATGTGGATCGGTAATAATGAATTTATTCACGCCTCCGATATGGTAAGGGTGGGCAGCGTTGACAAAGCATCCAAAAATTATGATGAATACAATGTAGACCGATACCTACGCACCAAACGCATTCTAAAAGAACGGGACAAAGATTTGATTGATTTAAGGCGGGTATCGATGTTTAAGTAAGAGTTATTGCCACGCTATCTTCCTTCTCCCGAAGCCTTGGTCGCGCTCAGGATGACAGCTCGCAAACCCCTCACAACCTCACAGTCCTCCCCGTTCGAAAAGATTCATCAGCCGCCAAAACGATTCTTAGGCTATTAACGGCATCCCGCAAATGATCGCTCAAATCCAAATTTTCTTGTATCGCTTTGAGGAAATATTCCTGTTCTAGGACGCAGAGTCCGTCATGGTCGGGTTCATCGGAAGTGTCAATAAGTTGATCCGGCTTTGTAAATTTCCCGTTGGCATCCATGGCACTATGATGTAATTTTAAAGCCCCTGTTTTGGAATGGTCGTCCACACTATCCGAATCGCCTTTGGCTTCATCGATTATTGAGACACAACCTTTTGGGCCTACAACATCCTTTACAAAAAAAGCGGTTTCGCTCATCATAGGTCCCCAGCCGGCCTCGTACCACCCCACGGAACCATCTTTAAAACGGACTTGCAGTTGTCCATAATTATACATTTCAGCATCTATTTCATCGGATAAGCGTGCCCCAATGGCACTCACGCTCACGGGAACGGATTGGGTCATCAAGCACATCATGTCCACATAATGCACCCCACAATCCACAATGGGCGACATGGAGCTCATAAGTTGTTTGTGCGTGTACCAATTGTCGCCAGAACTTTGTTGGTTCAGGTTCATACGCATCACCAAAGGTTTACCCAAAGTACGGGCCACTTCTACAAATTTTGTCCATGCCGGATGCACCCTAAGAATATAGCCCACAGCCATCTTCTTTTCCTTTTCTAGCGCCAAATCGACTAGGCTTTGTGCATCTTCCACGGTCAGCGCCAAGGGTTTTTCCACAAATACATGTGCATTTGCGTGTAAAGCGGCACGAATATAATCGGCATGGGTATCTGGGTAGGTGTTGATGGAAACCGCATCCGGTTTGGTTTCCGCCAAAGCCGCTTCATAATCCCCAAAAGTGGGATACCCTCCCAGCTCGGCCGATAGCTTTTCCCGACTTTTCGGTTTTCTGCTAACAAGTCCAACGATTTCAAAATGTTTTAATTTGTGGTAGGCTCTTGCATGGGAGGTGCCCATATTTCCACAACCAACGACCAATACTTTAATTTTTATAAGCGTTGTTTTCATTTGGCAGGAGTATAATTCCGCAAAGGCAGGAATCTCTTTTGATGATTTATGTTATATTTATAGCAACACGCAATCTTGAAAATTAAACAATGAAAACCACATCACCAACCTTGAGACCCAACTTCTTTCGTATCCTTTTCATCTGTTGTGCCTGCCTTGTTTTTCTTTCTGGGAGCAAGTTCGAAATTGTTGACGGAAACACCGTTCATGCAAGTAGACCAAATATTTTATTCCTGATCGCTGACGATTGGTCGTATCCCCACGCTGGAATATATGGCGACCAAACCGTAAGAACGCCCACTTTTGATACCTTGGCCAAAGAGGGTGCGCTATTTGAAAACGCCTATTGCGCTGCGCCTTCTTGCTCTCCCTCAAGAGCCAGTATTTTGCTGGGAAGGTATCCCCATGAAATAGAAAGTGCGGGAAATCTTTGGTCCGTCATTCCCAATAAATTTCCGAACTGGGTTTCCATTTTACAGGAAGCGGGCTATCATACAGGAAAAAGTCGAAAAGGCTGGGGGCCCGGCGATTTCGAAGCTGGTGGTTACGAGGACAACCCCGCGGGAAAGGAATATGTTGATTTCAGCACTTTTTTGAAGGATAGAAAGGAGGGTCAGCCTTTTTCGTACTGGTTTGGCAGTACGGATCCACACCGCACCTTTGATACCAATGCCGGCGTACAAACGGGCATGGACCCCGATCAGGTTACCGTACCGGCATTTTTTCCCGATACGCGTTGTGTCCGCAATGATCTGCTCGATTATTATTACGAAGTGGAGCGTTTTGACCGTGAATCGGGCAATATTATTGCCATGCTTGAAAAAGAGGGATTGCTTGACAACACCATCATTGTTATGACCAGTGATAACGGTATGCCATTTCCCAGGGCCAAGGCCACGGTCTACGATTATGGCGCGCGAATGCCCTTGGCTATCTATTGGAAAGGTCGTATTGAAGGGGGTAAACGCATTTCTGATTTTATGAACTTCATCGATTTCGGCCCTACTTTTTTGGAAGCTGCCGACATAGAAATCCCTCAAGAATTCAGCGGAAACAGTTTATTGGAACTGTTCTCTGGAAAAGACGAAACATCCGACCGCAGCAAGGTGTTCTTGGAGCGCGAACGCCACGCCAATGTGCGCAAGGGAGATTTGAGCTACCCCATTCGTGCCGTGCGCACCAAGGAATTTTTATACATCCGAAATTTTGAACCGAATCGTTGGCCGGCCGGCGACCCTACAGTGCACCAATCGGTAGGGCAGTATGGGGATGTGGACAATTCCATCACCAAATTTCAGATGATGCAAATGGAGGGTAAGCCAACCGATAAGGATTACTTTAAACTCGCCTTTGGGAAACGACCTGCGGAAGAATTATATGTTTTGTCCAACGACCCTTATAACCTGAAAAACGAAATAGAAAACAAGACTTACGAAACGGCTTTGAAAAACCTGCGAAACGCGCTCCAAAGCTGGATGGAACGCACCAACGACCTACGCGCCACAAACCCTCAAACCGACTACTGGGACAAGGTTTTGTACACCCCGGATTACCAAACTAAAAAATTTGATTTGGAGGCAGAAATCAGGGGGTATAAGATGTTGATTCCGGATGGGGGAAGCTTGATTGAAGTGTCCTGTGAACAATAGAGGAAAATCTGATTTAAATATTTTCGGTTAATAATTTTGGATAAATCGACTGTGGCAAAACAAATAAAATGATGTCGTTTGGCTACATTTGGAAAGACAACACAAAATGCTGCTAACGATGCTGGAAATGATAAAAAACATTGTAGAAACCATAACCGAAAAAGACCTGCTTTCGCATTCGGAAATAGCGAAGGCGCAGGAAATTTACAGGAAAGGCAGCCATGTGGTCCTTAGTCAGGGCAAAGAAAAAATAACGGTCTTGATAGAGCACGGCGAGGGGCATGAAATACAGATTGTGCTTGAAGGGGAAGACCGAGTGCTCCCCAAGATCGATGGAAAGCTTACCGAATGGGACAGTATCGGCTTGACAGCGCTTTATGTGATAGAGGACGAATTAGAAGGTGAAACCTTAGCTGAAGGCATCAAATACACTCGTGAGGGCATGATCAAACGGGTAATGGAAGAACGACAGGACAAGGCCAAAAAGGCCGAGTATAAAGTCCAGTTGGCAGAGAACCTGCATGGTGAGCATACCTTGATCAACGAAAAAGGCAAGGCCTACAAAATTACCCTTCGTGATTTCGAGAACAGAACAGGCTATATCAACAATATCGACTGGCGCACCAATAAGCTGGGCACCACCAAACATATTATGTATCTGTTCGATTATTTGGAAGAGAATCCGGCCAAGAAAAGGAAATTGGCGTTAAACTTTCCGTTCATCGAGATTTTTACCGACCCGTTGAACGCGTATAAAATTTCTTGGTTTTTCCCCGAAGAACTGGAATCCGAAGAAAAACAACTATTAAAGTCCTATTTTGGGGACAAAAACTATATTGAAGACGCCCAAATAGTTTCGTTCTTTTCCTTTATCCACAAATCAAGAGATTTGGAACGCATCAAGATCAGGGAGGAGGTTTATGAAAAGGTAGAAACCTACTTTGAGAATAATGAACTGCAACAGCTGGGCAATAGTGCGGAACTTGACTTTTCTGCCATAAAGGCCGCCCTATATCCTTACCAAAAAGAAGGCGTTGAATTTGCCGTCTTCAAGAAAGGAGTAATTATCGCCGATGAAATGGGATTGGGAAAAACCTTGCAGGCCATTTCGGCGGCAATTCTCAAAAAGGAAATCTTCAACTTCAAAAAAACACTGGTCATCTGCCCGGCATCGGTAAAAAGCCAATGGAAAAATGAAATTTTAAAGTTTACCGACGAAACGGCAATAGTGGTGGAAGGTTACCCCGACCAGCGCAACGGACTTTACCTGAACGACCCGTCGTTTTTTCATATCATCAACTATGAGACCGTGTTGCGTGACCTACCAATTATCAACAAGGCCGGTTATGATTTTGTGATACTGGACGAGGCTCAGAAAATAAAGAACTATGAGACCCAGACCGCCAATGCAGTGAAGGCGATCAAGAAAAAACATGCCTTGGTAATTACGGGAACGCCCTTGGAAAATAAGCTGCTGGATCTTTATTCCATCGTACAGTTTTTAGACCCCTACTATTTGGCTCCGCAGTGGGAATTCTCCTATCAGCACTGTATTTTCGATGCAAACTCCAAAAACAAGATAGGGGGCTATTATAACCTGCAAAACTTGAAATCGCGCTTGGCTTCGATACTTATCCGAAGGTCAAAACAGGAAGTTTTCGACCAGTTGCCCAATGTGGTGCAAAAGAATGTGTACGTTAGCCTTTCGGACGAACAGGCGGGCTATCATGCCAGTTTTGCTAGGGGCATCGCCTCTATCCTTGCCAAAAAGTTCAAGACCACATACGATTGGCAAAAACTGATGCACCTGTTGACCAATATGCGAATGGTGTGCGACTCCACCTACCTAATCGACAAGGAGACGCATATTTCGCCCAAAATGGTGGAGCTCAAGGACATTCTGATCGACAAACTCGATATCAGGAACAACGATCGCAAAATCATTATTTTTTCGGAATGGGTCACCATGCTCAAACTGATAGGCGACATGCTCAAAAGCGAGGGAATCACATATACAAAGCTTACCGGAAAAGTGCCGGTAAAAAAGAGGGGGGCATTGATCAAGGAATTCGAGGACAATTCCATTTGTCGGGTTTTCCTCTCCAGTGAATCCGGCGGTGCGGGGCTGAACCTTCAAGTGGCCGATACGGTCATTAATTTTGAACTACCTTGGAACCCTGCCAAAAAGAACCAGCGCATCGGCCGCATCGACAGAATAGGCCAGAAAAAACAGAAGTTGCACGTTTTCAACCTATTGTCGTACAATAGTATAGAAATGAAGATTGCCACAGGACTGCTGTTGAAACAGAACCTTTTTGAAGGTGTGCTAAATTCCGACAGCCTTACAGATGAAGTCGATTTTTCCGAAAAAGGTAAATCGCAGTTCATCAAACAGTTGGAAGAAGTGATGGAGAACGACGGTTTTGAACCTACAGAACAAGAAACCCAAACCGCCCTAGAAACACAGGAGGAAGAAGAACTTCAAGAAGTATTGTCAGAGGCGGTCTCCGTTGCTGGCAATGGGACGGATAAAGTAGGTGAACAAAATTCGGGAACAACCACCGCCAATAGGAACGGCACAGAAAAAAGCCGGGGCGCAGGTACCGTCGGAGAAACCGATTTCGCCCAAATGGAAGAGGTCATGACCAAGGGCATGGATTTTTTGACCGGTATTTACAAGATGAGCACGGGGAACGAGATGGCCGCATCCGGCAAACCAAAAGTCAATGTGAATAAAGAGACCGGTGAGGTTTCCATCACTTTTAAAATGGGGAGTTGAACTTGCGAACGGAGGCTTTAACCTCGCACTGCTTTTTTCAAAGACAAACACAAATACAAAATCAACAGGTTGCTAGGTGTAGTCAGGATAAGAAAATCGTTTGAAAATCACAGAGTCCTAGTATCCAAGGAAAATTCAGGCTAAAAAAACAAGCTATCCGTAGACCAAGTCATCTCCCCGCTTCCGCAAAGCTGAACCACCCCTCTTACTAGTTAGAGGGGAGTTTTTGGCTTTGTGCAAGTTTTTATATCGTAGCAACAGAAAAAATGGTTTCTCCCTCACGATACCTACCTGCGACGGTGTCTACCCAAAATATTTTTGTATAGTATTCCTGCAAGCAGTATAATAGGATGCCCCAAACAAGTTCAAATGCACCAGCAGATAGTACAATTGATAGCTATCATTTCGTTCTTTTTCACCGCCTATTTCCGGGTAATGTTCAGCATAAGCTTGATAGAAAGAGATGTCGAACCCTCCAAATAGGCGAGTCATGGCGATATCAACTTCATGATGACCATAATACGCCGCTGGGTCAATCAAGTAAGGTGTGCCGTTTTGGGCAATGAGGTAGTTGCCGCTCCATAAATCGCCGTGGAGTAGGGATGGCTTGGTTTCTGGAAAAAGGAGTTCACAAGTTTTCAGTAATTGTGTTTCCGTTGGGATATCTGCCGAAGAAAGTAATTTTGCGTCCTGTGCCATTTTCAATTGGGGCAGCAGTCTTTCCGAAACATAGAAGTGGGTCCAATCCGAATGTGTTTTATTTGATTGCGGGAGGCTTCCGATAAAATTGTCCGATTCCCATCCAAAAGTTTCGGAAGAAGAAAGCTTATGAAGTGCCGCCAGTTGATGGCCTAGCAGCTCCATATTTTTTTGCGCAGGGCTTTTCGATTCTATATATTCCATTAGCAAAATACTGCCTGTTTCCCACTTTTCACATACGAAAACCTTGGGTGTAGCAATAGTTTTCGTCTGGGCGATAGCGGACAATCCCGCCTTTTCAGCTTGAAACATTTCAAAAGACGAAGCATCTAAATTGACTTTACAAAAAAAGCGTTCGGTAGCGGTTTCGAGCAGAAAAGCTTTTGAAATATCGCCGCCGGAAACGGGAATTGTGCGCTCTATTTTAACACAGAGCAAGTATTCTATATGGTTTTTTAGATTTTTGTTCATTTGTTTTTTTGGTTAGAGTTCGATTTTTTTGATGCTGATTTGAGTTCCCCTCCTAATGCTAGGAGGGGTGGACGCCTTTGGCGGACGGGGTGGTTAGGCGCAAGCCATTCATAAAGCTTCGGACCTTGGCTAAAAACAATTAACAATTTATTCTTAGATTAATATTGAAGAGCTTCGTTCTAATGACACAACCACCCCTTTCTTCCGCAAGCGGAATTCATTCCCCTCCTTGATCAAGGAGGGGAGCTTAAAAACAACTCAACTAACTCTGGCAGTTTTGTTTAAATTATATCGGCTTACGTGCTGTTTTACCAATTGACATCCTTATCAAAATTCAAGGAAAAATTTTCAAAGCTCCAATTTTAAGCCCTTTTCTGCAATCCCAAACCCTTTCTTCAAAACCTCTTTAGATTGTTCACTTGCCACATTCAACAAAGGACTGGTATGGTTAAAATGAATAAAATGGATTTTCTCCTTTTCAGCAGAGGGAATATTTTCAAACAACCCCATACTCTCGATCACAAAGGGATGCGGTATTTCCGAAATATCCCGATTGTTGATTTCCGCGGCATCATAAAATGTAGCATCTAAAAAGGCATAATCCACCTTTTCGATTTCCAAAACGATAACCGTTTGCCATTTCTCCCACTTATCGATATCTGGAATGAAGAGCGCGCTTTTGTTCGGCCCTATGATTTTGTAGCCCGCGGTCTCCGAATATTCATCCCGATGCGGCACCATAAACGGGACAACTTTCAAGTCGGGGGTAAGATGGCTTTCTTGCTTATCTTGTAGCGGTTTTAGAACGATATTCTGATTGGAAACCAACTGGCCCCAAGGCCCATTATTCTCCAAAAACCTAGCCATTTTTGGCATGGCATACACAGGAACTTGTTTGGCATTTGTTGCTTCTTTGCCCAAATACATCAAGCCTGTATAATGGCCAATGTGGGCATGGGTCAAGAAGATGCCATCGGGAATATCGGTGTTTTTGAATCCGGAATGGGTGCGCAAATCTCGGAGTTGGACGGCCATGTCCGGAGTGGCTTCAAACAGAAAGGTTTTTTTGGCTCTGGCATCCACTACACCCAAAGAAACCACCTTCCGAGATCTAATTTGATTTTCAAACAAGGCGGTACAACATTGCTTTTCGCAAGCAATATGCGGCGAGCCGGCATCTTGGGCAGTACCCAAAATAACCAGTGACACTCCTTTATTGTCCGAATTATTGGATGGAATAACTTGTTCAACTGTTTGTTGACCAAACGATAAAAATGTCACGCAGATGGGAAAAAAGAAAATTAGGAACTGTTGTAAATAGCGCATTATTCCGCCGTTAAAAATTCCCGAATGTCTTTAGAAAGTTTAATCAAATCCGGTTCGTGGGTGTACATCATGTGGCCCGCTTCATAATAGGCCATTTCAACCCGATCTGTGACAATGCCGTTGCGCGCAAAGGTATATTCGGCATCAAAGAAGGGCGTAATCAAATCGTAATAGCCGCTGGCCACCAAGATTTTCATGGCGGGATTGCGACGCATGGTCTCGCCTAAATGTGGCGCGGTATTCACAGGCATCGGCTCCCAATATTGACCGTCCGGAATCGTTCTCCAGCGCCAATTGCTGCCACCGCCAGAAGTGATATAAGGCCTGTCCATTTTTACCTTTAGTTCAGATGCCAAGTAATGGTTCAAGGAAGCGGTATAGGCAGAACTGATCTGATAGCTGGCGGCATCACCCAAATGTGGCCCCTCGGAAACCTTATCGGCTTCATCGCCCGTAAATCTACCATCCAAACGGCCAATGGCCAAACCTTGGTCTTCCAATAATTTCTTCTGAAACCGACCCATGAGTATCCGCAAGTTGGACTGTAGGATGTATTTTTTATCAAGTCCCGTGAAATAGGCCAATTTTTCTGCAAGGGCTTCTTTTTCTGCATCGCTTAACAGATTTCCCTTGTGCAATGCCGGCGTATAGGTGTCATAAGTAAATTTTCTGCTTTCCTCTACAAAGGCTTTCAAGGTCTTCCCTTGCCCTGCTTTTTTGTGGTACCATGCCGTAGCTGCCATGCTAGGCAAATAGGTCACATAAGAAGTAATATTGTGATGCACGGAGGTAGAACCCGCATAATCCAAGGCCTGCGAAATCAAAATCATTCCGTTGAGTGCCATATTCTGTCCAGAACCTTCCAAGGCCTTGCCCAAGGCTGCGGCTCGGGTAGTGCCGTAGCTTTCCCCTGCCAAGTATTTAGGGGAAAACCAACGCTCGTTTTCCGTAACCCAAGTGCGAATGAATTGCGCAAACGAGTCCACATCTTCCTTTAGGCCATAGAAATCTTTGTCTTTTCCCTTGCCTACCAAACGGCTGTATCCTGTGCCTACGGGATCTATAAAAACCAGATCGGTCAGATCCAACAAACCGTAATCGTTGTTGATCAAAGTATAGGGCGCGGCGCCATCGTCTATTTTCGCATCAGAATCAGTTCGTACCAGTTTAGGGCCAAAAAAGCCCAAGTGCAACCACATGGATGCAGATCCGGGCCCGCCGTTAAAGACAAAAGTAACGGGTCGTTGACCCACAGGCCCCATGGGCGCTTTTGTATAGGCCACCGACCAAAACGTAGCAATGGAATCGCCATCCTTGTTGGTCAAAAAGGTTTCTTTTGCCGTAGCGGTATAAAAAAGGGACTTGCCACCAAACACCCCTTGATGTTTGGTTACGAAAGATTTCGCTTCGGGAATAGGTTTAATTTCCTCTTTTTTATCTTCTTTTTGGGCGTGTAGTATTACGCCAGCTAGCAGTAGTATGGGAAATAGTATCTTTTTCATTTTGGGTTCTGGGTTTCTTGCGGTTTCACTACGAATTTAGGTTTTTCTGATCATATGTTGTACGCCTTGTGCCATTCGCTTTTCGCTATGCGCTTTGTGCTTTGTGCTATTGCTGATTCTATGGCTGTATGAAGTTCTGTGTTTAAAAGCTCCCCTCTTGTTGTAAGAGGTAAATGAATTCCGCTTGCGGAAGAAAGGGGAGATTTCTGGGGGGTTGCTTGGTTAAGGCTTGGTTTATATGACAAGGCGGCAAAGCAGTACGTGGTAATCCCTCCGACAAGCTCGCTTCGTTGCTTGCCACCTTGTGCCTACCTCTCACTCATACTTCGTTCGTCGGAGGCAAGTGAAAAAGGGAGGAGCTTTTGCCTTTTGCCACAAAGTGAAAATTAGGCACACGGTAAAAAGCTCCCATCTTGTTTTAAGAAGGGTGGTTCAGCTTAGCTGAAACGGGGAGATAACTTGGTCTGCGGGCGAGTTGTTTTAGGCTGGATACTTTTAAGATGTTACGGGACACTAACCCTTCTATCAGACTTGCTTCGCTGCTTGTCATTTATAACTTTATTTTTTGTAGCTGTCAAAAAGCTAGCGTACAGCGCAAAGCAATTTTAAAATCCAAGCATTTCCTTCAGCTTTACCTCATACCCCAAGGCATACTGCTCCATTCCCAAATCGTTAGGGTGGGTGCCGTCTACAAAGGCATCATTGGAGAGGTTGATTTTATTTTTTGTGAGCATGTAGAGGTTTCGCACCCCATTTCGTTGCAATTCGGTAAAAATATCGGTAGTCCATTTGTTTAGGGTTTCGTAAACACTTTTTCGGTCGGTATCCACTTCGCCATCGCTATAGCCCGCATGTTGGGTCAGCAGGATTTTGGCTTGCGGCCTTTTCTCGCGGATGTGTTGGATACTGTTACGCAACCGTTTTTTGATTTCTTCCTCGGTGTGTGTTTCATTCGGACGCAAATTGGGCAAGCAATCCAGCACATAGATTTCGGCTTCTACGTCCGTTACAAATTCCAGCACTTCTGGCTCTAGGCGTCCATTACCAGAAAAGCCTAGATTCACAATAGGATAGTCCAACTTTCTGCCTAAAATATTTGTCCATGCCATGGCAGGTCTAGAAGCACAGGCGCCTTGGGCGATAGAGGTGCCGTAGACCACAATCGGTTTGTCCATGCGCTGTGGGAGAAATGTAAGACTGCTTCCCTCCGGAACACCCACTTTCAGATTTTTACAATTGTTGTACAAGGGGAGATACAACTGATACTCCCTACCTCCTTCTGGGCTTTTTTCTGTTTTAAAACGGAATTCAACGGTTTCCCCAAACGTATTTATGCCCCGATACCAAAGCCAACGGCCCGCGGCGTCCTTCCCATATAGATCTACCCCACTTACGCCTGTGGCCGGCATGTGGTTCATGGCGATATTTCCGTCTACCTCATATTCTATTTGAAGGCTGTCCGCATCCGTGGTAAAACGAATGGAGAGACCCGCGGCATGTCTAGATAGTGACCAAACAGGTTCTCTGACCTCACTTTCTGCAGTACTTGGTAATCGGTTATAGCCAATGTCCTGCCAACCTTGGCCTTCTATTTTGTTTAGGGTTTCCAAGGGGTTGTGCCAAATGTAAGGGTTGGTTTCTTGGGCTGATGAATGAGAAATCCATAGACCTAATATTAAAAATAGGAGGGAGTGTTTTTTCATTTGGTTTATGGTTTTTTGCTGTGTTTTGATTCATTTTGCATTGTCAAAACAGGCTGTTTTATTCTAAATTATAGTGCATTCAGCCATTCAAGATTTCTTCTATCCATTTCGTTTTGTGAAATCAATCTTCCATTTAATATGTCGCCTTCATTCATTTGCAATATTTGTTTTTGCTCGCCTAAAAGTTTAACGATTTCACTTCCCCACGCACTAGACGAAATATGGGTGTTAAGAGCCTTTAAAAACTCCTTGTTTTGGATAGTTAGAATTTTGTCAATCAATCCGTTTCGTATGTTATCTATTGTTGCCATTTTATTTTCTATTTATATAAATATCTTAACAATTGATAGGTTTTACTAATGTTAAAT
>Ga0136560_1000604_pt1 | contig 18229 bp, 8 predicted proteins | sample AntRauMeHopE1497_FD_104925 | JGI IMG/M metagenome (GOLD analysis project Ga0136560, IMG submission 104925) | Saline lake microbial communities from Rauer Islands, Antarctica - Metagenome Hop E1 #497 | ecosystem: Environmental > Aquatic > Non-marine Saline and Alkaline > Saline | place... | reverse complement strand
GGGGGGGGGGGGGGGGGGGGGGGGGGGGGGGGGGGGGGGGGGGGGGGGGGGGGGGGGGGGGGGGGGGGGGGGGGGGGGGGGGGGGGGGGGGGGGGGGGGGGGGGGGGCGGAAACCATCGGGCTCGGGGCAGCCTGCCGGCCGTGGCTGGGGGCTCACCACGTCAACGCCCACGGCACAGGCGGCGCCGAGCGGCAGCCTGGTGATGCCGAGCTTGCCGACGATGGCGCTGATGTCGGGGCCGGCGTTGCGAAGCGCGAGGAAGCGGTAGCCAGCGGCCTTGCCGGTGGCCTTGGGCCCGAGTGGAGGCATGGCCAGACACCTCCACGCGTCGGGGTCGTGGAGCAGCTTGGGCCGGAGCCGGAGCGCGGTGAGCTGGTACTCGTTGTGAAGGCGCACAGAGTCAGGGGTCTCCTTCGCCTTCTTGGGAACCCTGCCGCCGGGCTTGGGCTGGACGAACATTGTTGAAAGCTTGAGGGCCCAAGGCCCGCCCGGCACCTGACCTGAAACCTGCTCGGCTGCGGCCAACGTTCGCGGACACATCGGAGCGCGGCGTCAGTCAGTGCTCGCTCCAGCCGCAACGTAAGGCGCGCCAAGAGCCTGGCATTCGTGTTGCTGGAGTTTTGCCAGCAGGAGCAGGCAGTGCGGCACCTCATGCCGGGCGCACGAGCTCACCTCCCCAGACCGCGCCATATGAGCCCTGCCCCAGCTTCTCCGTCAGCCTCCACGGCCCGACCTCCATGCCCGACACCAGCTCTTTGGCGATGGCATTGTCCTCCATCGTGGCGCACCCAGAGTGCACGGAGGAGGCCGTCGTCTGTTGCAGGTGGCAAATGACGGGCAGAGGGCTTGATCCTGTTGACTGTGCCGGCACAGACGCGCACGCAGAAGCCATGGCTGCTTCAGGAAGCGAGGAGGGCGTGCTTGTTGTCGGGAGCTGGTGAGCTTTGACCTCACCGAGCCGGCGTGTTGGGGCCGCACCAGAGCTCGTGACTGTTGTCATTCCGCCGAGCGGCCTCGCAGCAACGCCGACCTCTGCGCGTACACGCCACGCTTCCCTGCTCCGGGTGAAACGATCATGGGCACCGACTTTAAGCAGGGCTGCGGGGGCAAAGGGGCGAACCAGGCGGTCATGGCCGCCAAGCTCGGCCTGGCGCCCGTGCGTTTCCTCGGCTGCGTGGGAGACGATGCGCAGGGCAAGATGATGAGGGAAGGCATGTCCAGCGCAGGCGTTGACACAGAAGCCCTGGCGACGGCCGAGGACGACACCCCATCGGGCGTTGCAGCCATCCTCATTGGTGAGCGCTCACGTGCCGCGGCCAGCCCGACAGCGATGCGTCCAGACGGCCCTCCATGGCAAAGTGCACGTGCCGCTCCCTGCGACTCCCGCCCGGCGCAGACTCCTCGGGGGAGAACTGTGTCGTGGTGGTGCCGGGTGCCAACGCCAAGGTGACGCCTTCCTTCGTCGCCGTGCACGGGCCGCGCGTGGACGCTGCCACCGTCGTGGTGACCCAGAACGAGATTCCCCCCGAGGGGACCAAGGCAGTGCTGGCGAGAGCGGCGGCTGCGGCGGCGGCCTCGCCACGCGGGCTCCCGCTGACCGTATCCAACCCGGCCCCCGTCCCGGCGGAGGCGTGGGCGGAGCTGTTGGAGTGTGTTGATGTGCTCGTGCTCAACGAGACCGAGGCAGCCGCGCTCGGCGGCTCTGCCAGCGACAGCTCAGGGGGCGACTCTGCCCGAGCGGCCAAGGCCGCAGCTGCAGGGCTCCGTCCGGCCCATGCCTCCCGCCCTCGAGTCTTGGTCGTGACGCTCGGCGCTCGAGGCGCTGTGGTGGCCGTGGTCCCGGCAGGGGGTGGCGATGCGACCACGCGCTTGGTGGAGGCGCCGGCCAGCGACGGGGCGGTCGTCGACACGGTGGGCGCGGGAGACGCCTTTGTGGGCACGCTCTCGGCGGTGCTGGCAAGCGCGGCTGACCCTGCTAGCATCGTGGCGTCGGCTGACTCGATGTCTGAGTGCGTCCGAAAGGCGTGCTGCGTTGCAGGCATGACAGTTCGGGCCAAGGGCACGCAGACGAGCTACCCCGGGAGAGACGAGGTCGCGGCTCTGCACCCTGCCGTCTTGGAGCCCGTCGTGTGACGCGGCCGGGCTGAATGGTCGAGGAAGACTGGAGCACAGGACGCGCAGGCTCAAGCACCACCCAAAGGCAGCTGATGGCGTGGCTGGGCTAGATTTCATCACACGGGAGGCCGTGCAGCACTGCCAGACGCTATGCCGATGCAGGGTGAGTGAGCGACTGCCGATACTGCAGAACACTGTTCGCTCTCCAGCGGAGCCGGCATGCAGGCGGAGCACTGGCCGTGTGACCGTTCCAGCATGCCTTGTGCAGACGAGTGTCACCGAACTGCGCTCGTCGAGACACCTCAGTCCGCGAGCGCCCCTCGCACAGCCACAGCGGCCATCAGCGAGCCCCCATCACGCAACCCCCCTGTACTCTGCCCCCTTGACAGCAGACCTCATGTCCCGACGCCCCTACGCGGTGTGGGGGTAGGGAAGTAAAACTTCCTGATGCTACACTCCATCCTCTTCAAAGGTTCCGTTTCTTATGTTTTACGTCCCTACCCACAGACAAGCCGATCCGGCCACCGACGTTGTGTGTGGGCACCTGCCCACATACACGTTGGACATTCTGGTGGAGCGTGCTATGTCGGCCTCGCGCCCGGCCTTTGCGCCCGCCGACTCGACGGCGCAGCTGGCGAGCGGGCACCCTCCGTATGCCGGCAGTGGTGCCCTCTGGTCCGCTTGCCGCGCGTATGACCGGGTGGCGCTCACAAACGACTTTCCATCGCCCCCTCACCGCGCTCCACGTGCATGCTTCAGAGGCAGACGCAGACCCAGACACGAATGCTCGACCAACCCCACGCCTGCGGCCCCTGTTGCGACATCAAGGGGCTGCCCGCCAAATGCGCTGCCTTTGCGCGTCAAGCCGCCCAGACGCCCCAGTCACACACCGCACGCCGCCAGGCTTGCTGCCGTGGCGCTGGCCTCCCCCAGCGCCGAGCTGGCGGAGCGCAGGGCATCGAGCGTGTCCACGTCCTCCCACGCGCCCGGGAGCATGGCAACACCGCCGCAGCACGGATCGGCGGCCGCGGCCGCGGCCTGGGAGGCGAGTGTGCACGGCGCGGACCAGGAGACGCCATCAAACACCGCCGCGCCCGCGCCGTGCGGCACCGCGAGCGCCACGTACCCGCCGTCAGCGGCGGCCAGCAGCGCCGCGGCGCCCCCCCACGCCGCCCCGGCCGCCCGCTCCACGTCCTCCGCGCGCAGCGTCGGCGCGTCGCACCCGACGAAGACGACCGGACCGGCGCAGCGCGCCTGCGCCGCCTGCAGAGCCGCGGAGAGCACCTCGCTCAGCGGCTGCCTTCCCGCCTTCCCGTGCTCGACCACGCGCCACGATGTCGACGCCACGGCCGCGCGGACGCCCGGGGCCCCGCCCGCCTCGGCCGGCACCGTGTAGACTGTCAGCTCCGCGCACCCGCGCGCCCCGGCGAGGGCCGCTGCCGAGTCGCGGAGGAGCGCCGACGACACGGCCGCGGCCGCCTCCGCGCTCGCCCCGACGCCGGCCTCCGCGAGCTCTGCCGCGAGGCGCGTCTTGACGTGGCCGGGCGCCGGCTCCTTGGCGATCATGACCAGGCTCCAGGGCCGAGAGTGCGCGGAGAGCCAGCCCGTGGCGGCAGAGCCGGACGGCGTCGCGTCCCGTCCGGGGAGGGCGGCGGCGGCCCCCCCCGCGGACGCCGACGCCGCGGCGGCGGGCGCGGGGGAAGCCTGAAGCACGCGGGGGGCGCACGCGAGGGCGTGGGCGACCGCGGCGGCGACGGCCCGACCGGCGCGCACGGCGGCGGCGGTGTGGTCGGGAGCCGAGCCGTCGGCGACGGCGGCGGAGGCGGCCGCGGAGGTGGAGGTCGCGAGGGCGCGCGCCGCGGCGGCGGCGAGGACGAGGGCTGCGGCGCGGGCCGGGGCGTCGGGGAGCGTGGAGAGCTCCAGGGGGCAGTGCTGCCTCGGGCTGAGCCCCGCGGAGGGCAGGGGGAGGACCACCACTCTCCGGACCTCGCGGGCGGCCTGGGCGCACGCGGTCGCGAGGGACGCCGCCGCGGTTTCGCGGCCGAGGAGGCGGAGGCTTGCCCCCGCGTAGGACGTGACGAGGGCGCCGCAGCCCGCGGCGGCCTCAGCGGCGCGCCTGGCCGCCGAGGCCGCCCGCTCCGCCGCGACGTGCCGGCCGTAGCCCGACGCGGCGGCGGCGCCCCCCGCGGCCAGGTGCGCCGAGACGGCGGCGGCGGCGGCGGACACCACCAGCCCGCCCAGCATCGTGCCGACGTCGTACCCGCGCGGGCCGGCGAAGGCCGCCGGGGCGGAGGACACCGAGTTGCTCGATCCGTCGTCGCCGCGGGTGGCCCCCCCCGCCGACGTCACGGCGCGGCGCCCGGCCCGCTCCACGGTGGCAGCGACCTCCGACGCTGCCTGGGGCGCCGACGGGGCCGGGCCGTCGGGGGCGAGGACGAGTCCGCCCGTCGACGCCACGCTGCCCAGCACTGCCTCAAGGCCCGCCTCCTCGGTTGCCGCGGCGGCGGCGGAGCCGTCGGCGCTGCCGTGGGCGGGGATCTCCGTGAGAAAATCGGTCTTGCGGGAGCCGGGCGGGGCCGCGAGCACCGCCAAAGCGTCGAACGACCCGTGACAAACGCACTCCGCGCTCGCCAGCCGCAGCCGAGCCGCGGACCACTCCCCGGACAGAGCGGCGTCCATCGATGCCGCCACGGACGCGGCGGCCTCGCGCCCCGCAGCCGGCTCGAGCGACGACGACGGCCCGACGGCGGCCGCCGCGGTCGCCCCCGTCGCGCCCAGCATCACCAGCGCGCGGACAGCCGGGACAAACGCCCCCGCGACGGGCCCGGGCAGCATGCTCGCGGGCACCGTTCCCACGTCGCCGGCTCCCAGCGATCCCGCGGCCGAGGCGGCCTCGGTCCGAGCAAGCCAGCCGCCAATGTGCGCCGCCGTCGTGGGGTAAGAGCCGCCGCGCGCGGTCCCTGCCGAGAGCATCGAGAGCCCTCGCTGCACCTGCACGAGGAGCGCCGACTGCAAAAAGGACGACGGGGAGCGCGCGGCGGGATGACAACGGCACGGTGCCATGACGACACAGGCAGCAGCAGGACCCGTCCTGCCGCCGGGGATGCTACCGTGACGCTGCAATCGCTCACTGAGGCGGGGACGAACTCGTGCTCGAGCACGCCGGTGCAGGCTGAGGACGCGCCGTTGAAAACCGAAAGTGTCACGGCCTCGGCGGCGGCGCGCTCCGCCAGCGGTGTGCCGTCCCCTCCGACCGGCTGGGATGCCATAAGCTCGCCGCGCAGTCCGATGACGTGGAAGCAGCGGGTCTCGGCGAGGCTAACGTCGGAAACGGTCCAGGTCTCCGCCGCGCCGCCCAGAAGCTCCGAGGCCCACTTGGATCCGGTGCACAGGGCCTTGGCAGCATCATTATCCATCGCCATGGTTGCCGGTACCTGGGGAGGGCGAGTGCCGAGGCGGCGCGGCCTCTGCAGCCGTTGGCGTTTGTTTTCCCCGGCTCCGGGGCGCCCGTCGGTCAGCGCCCGGACAATCGGCAGGCTCGGCGCAGGAACTGTCACACAGCAATCGGCAGGCTCGGCCCAGGAACTGTCACACAGGCACACACAAAACACGAGGCCAGACACCGGGCCCGACCGTCACCGCCCCTGCCGTCCGCGCTCAGACGTCCGGGTTCGAGGCGGAGGCCGTTCCGCCGCGGTTCGCGGCCTTGGCGTCCCCGCTCACGAGCGCACCCGCCCGCGGGGGCGGGCAGCACGGCAGTCCGAGGCAGCAGCACGCGGCACCGCAGCAGCAGCACCAGCGGTTGCAGCACCAGCCGGCAGAGCCCTTGGCTCCCTCGGCGAGCGACGGCGGCGAGCACACGCCCCCCGCCTTGGTCTCGCCCGTGCCGCCCCCGTTGAAAAGCATCCAGGGGACCACGGAGTCGCCCGCCGACACCACGAAGAGCCCGCAGCACACTCTCCGGGTCGGCCCCAACGGACTGCAGAGCACGCAGCGGCAGAGCCCGAGGCAGAGCACGCGGAGCAGGGCCAGCAGGGCGAGGCCCACGACGGCGGCGGGGAGGGCGATGACGAAGATCACGAAGGCCACGAAACCGCCGGGGGGCCAATCTGGCACTCTTCGGTCATGTCGGGGACGGGCTTGCAGCCGCCGTCGGTGGTGCCGTCGTCGTTGAGGTAGCCGAGGTACGACAGGTTGAAGCGCGCTAGGATGCGCAGGTTGTTGTGCGTGCTGAAGGTGCACAGGCCGAGGGCTGCGCCGTGGAAGCCGCCGGCGACGCCGAGGGAGTAGCCTACCACGGGCCCGCAGAAGTCCTCGACGAAGCTGCCGGCGACGTCGCGGGTGCCCATGACGCAGCGGGTGCCGACGTTGTAGTCGATGGCCGCGTAGGGGTCGAGGACGTGGGTGTACGTGACGACGTGGTCGCTGTGGTCGCCGAGGCTGCCCCCGAAAAAGGCGTCGGTCATGCTCCGGCCTGAGAGGAAGAGGCTCTTGGAGGCGCACTGCACGCCCGTGGCGGCCATCGTGGTGGTGTTGTACCGCACTCCGTCCTCGTGGGCGAGCAGCAGCGCCGCCAGCTGGGCCCGGGCGCCGCCCTGGCTGAAGCCGGTCAGGTACACGGGCGCCGACGCGTTGGCCTTGGTCCCCCGGGGCACCTCGCGGCGCGTGATGGCCCGCGTGATCTCCCACATGCCCCAGTCGTCGATGCCCTGGTCGTTGATGCCGAGGGCGGCAGTGTCCACGCCGCCGAGCTCGAGCCCGCGCTTCAGCGCCGACACGAGCTCGGGCATGCGGAGGTTGAACTCCATGCGCACCAGGTAGCTCTGCACCGTCTCGCCGGCGGAGGCGCGGGCGGCCATCTCGTCCGTGACGGTGAGCTTGGCCTCGTCCGCCCAGATGGCCTGGTAACGGTCGCGCGACGGCTGCCCGAACCAGTCCCCGTACAGCGCGCGGATATTGTTAAAGTCAGCGTTGCTGTATGAGCCGCGAAAGTGGATCACCCGGGCTCCCGTGGAGCTGGTGTACACGTCGCAGGCCACTCCGAGCTCGTTCGCAATCGTGCGCCCGCCCTCGTACCCGATGAACGCGTCCCTCACGCTCGCGTACCGACGCGCAAGGTCTGCCTTCATGGCTTTGGCATACCGGAGGCGGAGCGCCGAGTCGGCCTTGGTGTCGGCGCTCGTGGTGTTGGCGAAGCGGGACGGCACCTTTGCGTCAAAAAGCGGCTGTAGGGCCGCCGGGAGGTCAAAGTCAGGATCCGGGAAGGAGGTCACCATCATCTCGGCCATCGTCACGAGCTGCTCGCGCCGGGTCAGGGGCTCGGGGAGCATGCCGGGCATGGACGGCAGCTCAGCAAGCTGCCGCCGAACGGCTCCAGGGTGGTCGCTGTTCACGACGTGGACCTCGCTGGAAAGCTTCCCCGAAGACAGGTCCCGCATCACCAGGTACGAGTGAGAATGTGTGAAGCGTCCGGCCTGCGAACCGGCGGCGTCGGGGCGTGCGGCGCTTGCTGTCAGTTTCCGCGCGGGCGTCCCTCACTGGAGTCGGCCGCAACGGCGCGGCTGCCAGGCTTTTCCGTGCCCTGTTTAGCTGAACGTGGGGCATGCTTCACGCGAGCACCCTTCCAAGCCGGGGTTGCTGCCCTCACCGTGCGTTGCTGGGGGAGGAGGCCGCGACCCCTGATCGCGGGGTCGTCCACCACGAAGCGGATAGCCCCCGTCGCGTGCGCGACGGTGGCAGCTGCGAGCAGGCATGCGGCGATGCGACGCATTGCCCCGTGCGGCGCTCAGCCTGCCGTCGCGGGTGTGCAAACCTGGGCCATCGGCCGGAAGTCGTGCTCTGCATTCGGCAACATCTAACAGAGCCCTTATTGTCCCATCGAACCGCCGTGGCCTGCCAGGATGTCCAGCCCACACGCCGGAGGGCAGTGGGTCGGGCCTGCGTGGCTTGCGGTCCGCGGGGGCACGGGAGCGGGGTGCCCGCGGCCTCCGCCCCGGGTCGCTGCGCCGAGTGCGGCGCACCCGCCACCTACGGCGGCCAGTTCCGGCGGTAGTTGCCCGGAGCTTGAAACAAACGAGGCTGGCGCGGGGCTTGGTCACCCACAACGCATTCCGGGCGATGCTGGCGACAGTGCGGCGGCGACCGACCCACCCGACCCGCCGGGCATCCCGCGCCCCAGCCACCCTTGCAGCGGCACGGCAGATGACTGTGTTCAGTCCGAGAGCCAGTTAGCGGTCGCTTGCCGTCGCTGCGCCGCTCAGGCGCGTCGCGGGGTACCGTGAACCCGTGCGACCAGCTTCGGCCACGTCTGGCACCTCAAAGTCGTGACGTTGCGTGAACACGGGCACATGAATGCGATGCTAGGCCCAGGAACGGGGCGTGTGAGGCTCCGGCTCACGCTGGCAGGAGCGTTGGTGCTCTGCATTTCAAATTCATGCACTCGCCTTGTGCTTGCCGGGCGCGGCGCTTCCCGCGCCATGGGAATCAAGGGGCTCCTTTTGTCACTGCGCGGCCACGACAGGCGGGTTCACGTGTCAAAGTTTGCGGGCAAGACGCTGGCAGTCGATGTGCTCGTCTGGTGAGCCTGGCCCCTTGCTCCGAAGAGCGCGGTCTGCGGCAAACCTTGCCACCATGAGCGAAATGACTGTACCTGCGTGTTCCTTGCAGGCTGCACCAGGGAATCATGGGCTGCGCGACGGAGCTTTGCACCTCAGGCCGGTCCGGCACGACCCGCCACGTCAAGTACTGCATGGATCGTGTAGAGACGCTCATCCGCTACGGTGTCATTCCTCTGATCGTGTTTGACGGGGCGAGCCTGCCGTCCAAGGACGGAACGGACGCGCTGCGCGCCGCCTCCCGCGCTCGGGCACTTGCCGCCGGGAAGGCGCTCCTGGCGGCAGGACAGCGCGACGCGGCCAGGCAGCAGTTTTCCAGGGCAGTCGACGTGTCGCCGGACCTCCAGCACGACCTCATGGTCGTGAGACGGCGGCATTGGCGTATTTGGCCGGCCTCCTTTCCCTCCTGCGTCCCCCTCCCCAGCCGCCCCCCCAAAAAACTGCCGCCGTCGTGCGCATCGCCTTCTCGCCCCATCCCCCGCAGGCGCTGCGCCGGCGCGGCGTGTCCTTCCTGGTGTCCCCGTACGAGGCGGACGCGCAGCTGGCCTTCCTGTGCGAGAGCGGGGCGGCGGACGGCATCATCACAGAGGACTCGGACACGCTGCCCTACCGCTGCAGTACCGTGCTCTTCAAGCTCGACAAGGAGGGCTCTGCCCTGGCCATGGAACGGACGCCAAGCGCTGGCTTCTTCCGCCGTTTCAAGGCAGGCGCCGGCGGGAAGGGCGACACCATCTCGCTCGCCGGTTTCCGCGACGCCACGGTGAGGCCCCGGGCCCGAGAGCGCGCCGCGGGCCATACGCGCCTCACCCTCATGGCGCGCGGGCGGCAGCCACCTGCTCGTCCCTGAACGGCGCCCGTCGATCGGCCAGTCTGCCCCCTCCCACCCTCCTCTCCGCAGTTCCTGGACATGTGCGTGCTCGCCGGGTGCGACTACTGCCCTAACCTCCCGGGGATCGGGCTCAAGAACGCTTGGCGCCTGGTCAGGGACCGCGGGGGCCTTGAGGGCGCGCTGCGGCAGCTACGGGCGGACGGCGCCCTCGCCGGCTCCCCCTCCTACCCCGATGACGTCATGCGCGCCAAGCAGACCTTCGTCTTCCAGCGGGTGTGGGACCCCTCCACCGGCCGGTGCGTGACGCTGCGGCCGCCCGAGGCGGCCAGGGAGTGGGGCGTGGTGTGCCCGAACCTGAACGACGCCGCTGCCACAGCCTTCCTCGGTCCCCCCCGGGACGCCGCCACCGCCACCGCCGTCGCGATGGGCAGGATCCACCCAGAGACCCTCGTCCCCTACCCGGGGGAGGACCTCTCAGCCGTCCCCCGGCGGCTCGGCGGCCTGGCTCCCGACGAGCCCGAGGCCGGCACGGACCCGCGCCGCGAACCGTCCGAGAGCCCCGCCCCCACGCCCCCCTCGCGCCCGTTCGAGATCCTCCGTCCTCGTGCCGTTGGCGCCGACCTTGCCGCCCGCCCAGCCGGCCTGCAGCCCAAGATCACCAACCTGCTATCGGCGCCGGCGGCCCGGCCGCTGCCGCGGGGCCGCTATCAAGAGACCGTCCCCTCGACCCCGGCGGTGCGCGCCCCCTCGGCAGCCGCTGACCACCACTCCGGCCACCCTTCGCGCACGAGCCCCCGCCGGGCCGCGGCCAGGGCCCCCGCGTCCCTCTTCCGCCCCTCCGCCGCGCCCGCCCTCCCGTCCCTGCCAGGAGCCGCGACACCGTCGTCGGCGAAGCCCTCGCGCCGCCTCCCGGCGCTCAACGGCGTGCGGAAGCCCATGACCGCCCCGGGATGGGGCGGCGAGGATCCCGCCGCCCCGCCCCCCAGGTCCCCACAGCGCCGCCGCCCCGCGCGCCCCGCGGTCCCCTCGCCCAGGGCACACTCCTTCGTCGACCTCGGCGCCTTTGCCTACCATGACGCGGACCGCAGCGACGGGGCCGGGCCGGCCCGCGCCGCGCGGCACCCTGACGACAGGCACGCCCCGGGCACCCCCACCGGCGCGTCGTCCTCGCCTCGCCTCGACCGGCTCGTGTCCCCCGCCGCCGCAGCCCGCGCTCGCACCGCCGCGCCGTGGTCCGGCGGCTCTGCCGGGGGTGGGGGCGGCTTCGCGTACAGCGAGTGCGGGAGCGCGGGCCGACCCAGCGTCGGCAGCCTGGGCCTCTCCCCGCCCCTCGCGTCGCTCGTCGCGCCGCTCGGTGCCTCGGGCGGGCGGCCCGGCCCCGCGCCCCGCCGCGCGGAGGCGGCGTCCACGGCCCGGCGGGCGAGCCGCCGCCCCTCCGGGGCGTCGACCGGTGGTGCCCTCGACCTATCGGCGTTCGAGTACGCGCCCCTCGACCTGTCAGTCGCCCGGGCGGGTCGGAACGAAGCGGGCACGCACGGGGCTGGGGACGGCGAGGCGCCCCCCGCAAGAAGGCTCTTCTGCGACGAGCCGTGCGAATCCGGCGACCAACCAGCCACCGCAACACCAGGATCGCGCCGCACCGAGAGGAGCGCCTCCCCGCACCAGCCCGTCCTGGCGGCATCGGCACGCGCCATGGCCCCGTTCGCCCGGCCCCGGATCGCTGCGGAGCTCAGGCCGACGTCGGACAGGGCAAACGTCGAGCGGGCGGCCGCCGTGGCTGCCGTCCCCGTCGACCTCGACGGCCCGCGGCACGGCCGTCGCCGGCCCAAGAAGCGCCCCAGAGTCGCCGAGGCGTCCCCGGGCAGAGCGTCGCGGCCGTTCCAGCGCTGATTGCCCTCTGCGGAACCGTCGCGGAAAAGGTCCATGCAGAGCACTGACGCCAGACTTCAATCCGAGCACTCTTGCGCTCGCGCGCCCACCCGAGCCAGCGCTGAGCGCGCCGCGATGGCCGGCCCCCGGCAGTCCGCGTGCCGGCGCTTCGGCGTCCAGGTGAGGCAGTCAGACCCCGGCCGGCAGCGTGACCGGCGAGCAATCCCAATCACAAGCCAACTGCTGCTCCCGCAGCCACCAGGGCGCGGGAATCGTCGCGAATCGCACGCCGCGCGTGCCCAGGATGTGTTCCCTGCCTTGCTGGGCAGGGGCAAGCCGATTGTTCGAGCATACAGCTTCAACTTGTGGACAGTTCCCAGAACGCTGACCAGTTGCCGCCGCGGCGACCGCCCGGATTCCTCGCCTCCTCCTCGCCCCGCCGCAGACGTGCGCAGTCATGCGCAAGAACATGTACATCACGTTCCGGAACAAGCGGCAGCTCGCGCGGGAGGCCCTTACGCCCATCCTGCTCCTGGCGGTCCTCCTCGCGATCAAGTCCAACATCCCGCAGACGAGCAGGCCGCGGGTCGATTCCAACATGGCCACGCCGGTCCGCTCGGTCGACGCGTTGTCCCTGCAGTTCGGGCGGCCCAACGTGCTCTTCGCGCCGGGGGCGTGCGGCGAAGCCTGCGCGCCCGCGGTCGACCGCCTCGCCGCGCTCTTCGCCGCCCCGCGCTTCGCCACGAACACCTCCACCGCGACGAGCGAGCAGTCCGCGCTGAGCACGGTCGGGCTCTCGCCCTCGTCGTACCTGGCGGTGGTCGTCCTGGACAAGCCCTGCCTCCCGGTTGACGCCGCGGCGGAGGCCGGCCCCTGCGCCTACCGCGTGCGAATGGACGGGGACACGCTGGCGTCGGGCGCCACCTCGGCCTTCCAGCGCACGGTCGGCCTGGGCCCGTCGTTCTCGCCGTCCGCCCTCGTCCGCGCGGTGGTGCCCGTGCAGATGGCAGTCCTCCGGGCCTTGGAGGGCGCTGCCAGCGGCACGGCGCCCTCGCCGCCGCTCCCCGAGGCCGTCAGCGTGCAGGCGTTCCCCTTCCCGGCGTACTTTGTGGACGCGGGGTCGGCGGCCATCTCGTCCGTCGCGCCCATCTATCTCGTCATCTTCTTCTCGCTGCAGGTGCGCGTCATGCTGCAGTACGTGCTGGAGGAGAAGGAGAAGAAGATCCTCGAGGGCATGCGCATGGCCGGCCTCGGCGACGCCGCCAACTGGATGGGCTGGATCGGCACCGCCGCGATCAAGAACCTCGTGCTCGTCGCCGTCCTCGTCGCCGCCGCCAAGCTCGGCAACCTCTTCCCCCGCTCCGACTGGCTCGTCCTCCTGGTCCTGTACGTCGTCTTCGCCTGCACGGCCGTGGCCTTCACCGCCGTCATCTCGACGCTCTTCTCCCAGGCGCGCACCGGCGGTGCCGTCGGCATGCTGCTGTACATCCTCGCCTCCACGCCCTCCTACGGCCTCGAGAACCCCGCGCTGCCCCTGGGTGCCAAGCTCGGCGCGTCCCTCCTCGCCCCCACCGCCTTTGCCATGGCGAACTCGGGCATCTCCCGTGCCGAGGCCAGGGGCGTCGGCGCCACCTTTGCCAACCTCAACGACCCCTCGGTGACGGGCTTCGGCGTCTCCGTGGGGCAGCTCATCGGCATGCTCGCCCTCGACGCCGTCCTCTACGTCGCGCTGGCCTGGTACCTCGGCCGCGTCGTGCCCAACGAGTATGGCACCACCATGCACCCGCTCTTTCTGTGCACGCCGCGATACTGGGCGGGCCCGTCCCGCGGCCCCGCCTCGCCTGCCCCGTCCTACGGCGCGACCGCCGTCTCCCCCGGGGAGGACGGCCGCCCGGGCCCCGCCAGCCCGCACTCGCAGCCCGACGGCGGCGAGGTAGAGACGAGGGAGTCGCTCCTGAGCGACGCCGGCGGAGCCGCGGTCCCGGCCGGCAGGGAAGGCGTGCCCCAGCTCCCCGAGCAGCGCGGCGGCGCCCGCATCGAGGAGGTCGACCCCGACGTGACCCGCCGGGAGCGGGTGGCGCTGCGAAACCTCACCAAGACGTACCCGTCCGGCGGCGTCGACGGGAAGCCGGTGCGCGCGCTGCGGGGCCTTGACCTGGACTTCTACGCCGGCCAGATCACCGCCCTGCTCGGCCCCAACGGCTCCGGGAAGAGCACGACGTTCCAGATGCTCTGCGGCCTGTTCGGCCCCACGGCGGGGGAGGCGTGGGTGAACGGGCGGAGCATCCTGTGGGACATGGGCGGCGCCCGCTCCCAGCTCGGGGTGTGCCCGCAGCACGACGTCCTCTTTGACCTCCTCACCGTCAAGGAGCACCTGGACCTGTTCGGGGCCATCCGGGGCATGGAGGGGCAGGCTCTGCAGGACGACGTCCTCCGGTGCATCGCCGACGTCGGCCTGGGGGAGGAGACGCACCAGCGGGCGGGGAGCCTGAGCGGGGGCCAGAAGCGGCGCCTCAGCCTGGCCATCGCGCTCGTCGGGGACCCGCCCGTGCTGCTGCTCGACGAGCCGACGACGGGGTGCGACGCCGCGGTCCGCCGCAAGGTGTGGACCGTGCTTGCCGCCAAGCGCCGCGCCGGCCGCATCATCGTCCTGTCCTCCCACGACATGGCCGAGTGCGAGGTTCTCGCCGACCGCGTATGCATCCTCGCCCGCGGCCGCCTCCGCGTCGCCGGCTCCACCCGCTTCCTCAAGCGCGAGTTCGGCGTGGGATACCACCTCGCGTTGAGCGCGGGGGGCCGCGCCGACGCCGCCGCCCTCCTCGCCCTCGTCCGCCGCCACGTCCCAACGGCCTCGCTCGAGGTCGACAAGCACGACGACGGCGACGCGGCCGCGGGCCCCGGGTCCGCCCTCGAGCGCGCCTCGCGCGAGGTGGCCATGACCCTACCCCTCGCCTCGGTATCGGCCTTCCCGGCCCTGTTTGACGAGCTCGACGGCTCCGGCGCGGGCCTGGGCGTGCTGGGGTACGGCCTGGAGACGACGTCGCTGGACGAGGCATTCATGCGCCTCGTGGGCGCGCTGGAGGTGGAACGGGCCGCGGAGGAGGCCGCCGACGCCGAGGCCGAGGCCGGGACGACACCGGCCGGCGACGGGGCCGTGAGGCGCCCCCGCGCGGCGTCCACGACCAAGCTGGAGGCGCTCGGCCGCCTCCGCGACGGCGTCGCCGATGACGCGGTGGTGTCGCGCGAAGGGACCGGCGTCCGGGTGCGACCGGGGCACAAGGACGAGCACGCGGGGGCCTTTGGCGAGGCCGCCGCACCTTCTGGTACCGAGGCAGCCGGCGGCGGCGCGATGCCCAAGCTTGGCGACCCGTCCCTCGCGGCACGCATGCGCCCGCAGTTCGGCCGCCAGGTCCGTGCCATGGTCACTCGGCGGCTGCAGCAGCTGCGCCGCGACAAGCGCTCCATCGCGCTGCAGTGCGTCCTCCCTGTGGCCTTCTCCGCCGTCTCGATCGCCTTCTCGTCGCTGAGCAACATCAACGCAAGCGTCGAGCCCGAGCGCGTCACCTTCGGCCCGGAGCCCTTCCGCCAGGGCCTCGTCGAGGAGGACGCGGCCGCGGCACCCACGGCCTCGCCCGGCCTCCGCGGCGCCCCTCGCCTCGGCGCCCGCGCCCCCGCGTTCCTCGGCGTCCCCTTCTGGGCCGACTCCTCCCCCGCCCTCGCCACCACCCTGCGCGGTCTCCTCCCCGGCGCGGTGTCCGACGCCTCCTCCGGCGTCCTCCGCGCCGTCAACGCCACCACCGCCGTCACCTCGGGCGCCTCCTCGGACGAGGCCGCGAACTACCTGATCGGCCACCCCGGGCAGCCCGGGCCCGGCTACCAGGCCTTTGCCGTCGTCGCCGCCGCCCCGGACTCCGGCACCCCCGGCGCGTGGGACGCCACCCTCCTGTACAACACGTCCTTCGGCGCCGTCGTCCCCGCCGCCGTGCAGGTCCTCGCCCGCGCCGTGCTGGGGGCGTCGGGCTCGGCGTCGGGCGCGTTCGATCCCCTCCCCCGCACCCTCACCGGGTTCGTCCCCGACGGCAGCTTCGCCCTGCTCGGCTCGTGGCTCGCCGCCTCCCTCTCGGCCTTCTACGTGGCCATGGGCTTCGCCGTGGTCCCAGGCCTCATGGCCATCGCGGTGGTGAAGGAGCGAGAGACACGCATCCAGGCGGTGCAGAGCATCATGGGCCTCCCGCCCACCGCCTACTGGCTCGGAACCTGGCTCTGGGACGGCCTCGCCATGGCATTCGTCCCCTCCGCGGGCGCCATCGTGGTCCTAGCCATTGCGGGCACCTTCGAGCCCGGGCAGCTCCCCGCCGTCGCGGCACTCTTCATCCTGTTCGGCATCAGCACGCCCGGCCCCGCCTACGCTCTGTCCTTCGCGTTCGAGTCCGCCGCCTCGGCCCAGACCTGGATCATGCTCCTGACCACCCTTACCACCGTCGTCACGTTCTTCACGTCCTTCATCCTCGACTTCCCCGGACTGCTCCCCGACGACAGCCCCGTCAAGCCCGCCGTGTCCTACGCCTTCCAGGCCCTCTTCCCGCCCTTCTGCCTCGCCAGGGGCCTCGCCGACGTCGGCACCCGGGCCGTCTGCCCGAACATCTACCACCCCCCCGGCTTCCCCTGCACCGCCCCGTCCGCCTTTGACTGGGACGTCACCGGCTCCAAGCTCGCCTTCATGGCCCTGGCCGTCCCCTTCTGGGCGACGATCATCCTCGTCATCGAGCGGCTCCGCGACCCCGCCTTCGCCACGCCCCGGACCTCCCCCGACGCCTACCGTGACCCCGCCGGCGCCGTCGGCGTGGCCCGCGGGCCGGACGGCGCCCCCCTGGTCCGCGAGGACGACGACGTGGCCGAGGAGCGGCGCCGCGTCGGCGCTCTCAGGGCAAGCGACGCCCCCCTCGTGGCGTCGGCGCTCCGCAAGGTCTACCGCGGGGGCCGCGCCCCGCGAGTGGCGGTGGGCCGCATCGACCTGGCCGTGCCCGAGGGCGAGATCTTCGGTCTCCTGGGGCCCAACGGCGCGGGCAAGACCACCCTGCAGAAGATGCTCGTCGGCGACCTGCACCCCACCGCCGGCACGGCCAGCATCGACGGTCGCGCCGTGGGCATGGCCCGAGGCGCGGGCGGCGGCTCGGGGGGCATCGGCTACTGTCCCCAGTTCGACGCGCTGATGCCCCAGCTGACCGGGCGCGAGGTCCTCCGCTTCTACGCCGACGTGGCAGGCGTGCCCATCGACGAGGTGCAGCCCTGCGTCGACGAGGCCCTCCGCGCTGTCGACGTGGTGGAGTTCCAGGACCGCCCTACCAGCGCCTACAGCGGCGGCAACAAGCGCAAGCTCTCCACCGCCCTCGCGTACCTCGCGGCGCCCCGCACGGTCTTCCTCGACGAGGCGTCGGCGGGGGTGGACCCGCTCGCGCGGCGGCGTCTCTGGGAGGTGATCTGGCGCGCCAGGGCGGGGCGGTGCACGGTGGTCACCACCCACCTACTTGAGGAGGCCGCCGCGCTGTGCTCGCGCATCGGGATCATCGTCACCGGCACCATGGCCTGCCTGGGCACGCCGCAGCACCTCAAGACGCGGTACGGCACGGGACTGCAGCTCGATGTCGAGTGCGCGGACCTCGACGGCCTGTGCCACGCGCTCCGCCGCATCGCGGGAGGAGGGGGGGGCAAGGCCGCCGACGACGGGGCCGGGGTCACAGTGGTGGAGCAGCACGGCCGCTACGCGCGCCTGAGCCTCACCGTCGCGTCGTCCAAGGCCGGCGCCGACGGCAGCGGGCCGGAGCGGCCGCCGCTGGCCGCGGTCTTCCGCGCCCTCCTGTCGCGCGATGACGTCACTGACTTTGCGGTGACCCAGCCGACGCTGGAGGCCATCTTCCTGCGCTTCGCGCGCGCGCAAGAGACGGCCGAGGAGGCCGAGCGGTCGGCCATCGCGTGAGCAAGCGCGAGTGGCCGGGCGGAGCGATGCGAAGTGTTTCAAACAACCCCGAGCAGTGGTGCCCAAACGGACCACGCAGCTCACTCCATAGCGGCCTGGGCAGCTCGGCGCCAGGTCAACAGGCGGAGTCGCCGGGCCCACCGGGCGGCAGTTGCCAGCCGGCTCGCCAGGCTGTCGTGCCCCCCCTTGAGGGCGAGCTGGGAGGCGTCGTGGAGACCGTCGCTGCTGATCGGGCGCCAGCGCAGCAGCGCGACGACATCCTCCTTGCCATTTGCTGCCGCATACGAGAGCGGGGTCCGCCCGGTGTTGTCCTTCGCCTCGGGGGACGCCCCGGCCTCGAGCAGCACGGTGGTAATGCGCAGCTCATTGACGATGCCGAAGCACAGCATCTCGAGGAGCGCCGTCTGGCCAGTCTCGCTCCTCACGTCAACAGGCACCCCATGGGCGATGAGCAAGCCAATCGCCTCCTCACGACCCTCCTCGGCCGCCAGGTGCAGAGCCGTTCGAGAGCCCTCGTCGACGTCGTGCACCGTCCCGCCCACGCCCCGCTCCTGCAGCACCCGCACCACATCCATGTGCCCGAAGCGGCACGCGCGCATCAGGCACGTCCGCCCGTTGAAGTCACCCGCCCCAGCCGCCACAGGCTCAGCGCTCGCGCCCGCGTCCAGCAGCAGCACCAGCGACTCCGCGCACCCGCCCTGGCACGCGTGCATGGCGGCGGTGCGCCCCTTGTAGTCCACGGCGTCGATCGACGGCATGGCGCCACGACCCAGCAGGAGCCGCACGGCGGCGGGCTTGCGGTACCTGGCGGCGATCATCAGCGG
>Ga0136560_1000602_pt1 | contig 18250 bp, 7 predicted proteins | sample AntRauMeHopE1497_FD_104925 | JGI IMG/M metagenome (GOLD analysis project Ga0136560, IMG submission 104925) | Saline lake microbial communities from Rauer Islands, Antarctica - Metagenome Hop E1 #497 | ecosystem: Environmental > Aquatic > Non-marine Saline and Alkaline > Saline | place... | reverse complement strand
CGCCGTGTCCGCCCCGTCCACCCCCACGCTGACGCGCCGAAACGTCCCCGCGCGGCGCATCGACCGCGCCCAGTCCTCCCCGTCCGCCCCCGCCGACGCCTTGCTCCGGGAGCCGAGCCGCGGCGCCGGCGTAGCGGTCAGGTCCCTGGCCGAGCGGCTCGCGTCGCCCCGCCCCTTGCGGAGCGGGCTCGAACCCGGGCCGCGGTCGTCGCGCCACTGCCTCGCGGCAGCTGCGAGCACGTCCGACGGCGCCGAGGAGCCGTGCGCGACGGGCGACGACGGGTGCTCCGACCCTACCATCGGGATGACGGGACGAGCGATCCCGTCGCTCACGTCGGCGTGAGCCGCGCCAGACCAGCCGCGCTCCACGGCAGCCCGCGCCGCACCCCGGCTCCCGTCGTGCCGGCCGTCCTCATCGTCGTCGGACAGCTGGTCCGCCATCATCGCCGCCTGACGCAGCCGGGCCGTTGCTCGCGTCAGCTGCAGGTCCTCCCGGGTCATGAGCCCGTCCTCGCCCCTGGTGGTGGGCGGGAGGCGACCGCCCGCGCGGGAGCCAGGGCGGTTCGCGTTCCTGCCTTCGCCCCGCAGGATGTCCACGCTGCCGTCCTCGGGCGCAAACGCGGCGCCAAGTGTGCGCATCGCCATGAGGACGGCGCCGAACGCGGCCCCCACCTTGGCCCGGGCCTTGCCGTCGCCAGCGCGGGCGCGGCGGCCGGTCGTAAGCCGGGCCTTGGCGGCCGCCGGCTGGTGCATCTCCCGCAGCCCCCTGGCGGACATCGACCGCCTGCGGGAGCGGCGGGGCATGCCATCGCTCGCGCGCCGGTGCCCGTCGTTTGCGACGCCGAGCGGGCGGCGCCCGGAGGGCGGTTGGGGCGTCTGAGCAACCGCCGGCAGCGTCGGAGCGACCAGGCCCGCCCCCGTCTTGGCGGTCCCCTGGGCCGCACCAGGCAGGGTCGCAGTGCCGTCTGGAACCAGGCCCGGCAGCTTGCCGCTCCGGCCCGAGGTTCCTGCTCTCTTCACGGCCATGGCAGCGTGCGCAGCTACGCCTCTGCCTGCCTCCGCAGTCCGGCCGCCGCCAGTCTGGCCGCTGCGCGAAGTGGCCCCGTCACGGAGAGCTTTCAAGCTAGAGCGGCAGCGGCCGTCGCCGACCGGGCGGCGAGCTCCGGGTGCCCGTACCGCGAACGGGGGTGAGCCGTGCGGCGTCCCTCGGCGGGTTGACTGCTCGGCTTTCTCAGGTCATAGTTAAACTAGACTTGGCCGTCCGAAATAAAGCAGAGCTTCTCGCTGTCGTGGTTGACGCCATCCTCAACAACGCCCCGCGGCGCACGCGGAAAGCCTCAGCCGGAATGGCCTCGATGGACAAGGTCCGTGATTTCGCGGAGAAGCTCCTGACACCCCCCGAGGAGGGCCAGGCCCGCAAGATCGAGCACTGGCTCGCGCTTGCCGCCGCGGGCTACCTGTCCTACCGGGCGCTCTCGGGCCTGGTCTGGGCGGCGTCGCACCCCACCGACGTGAAGAACAACGTCATTGAGGCGGCCATCGAGGCTGCAAAGTCCATCCCCGCCATCAAGGCACAGATTGACGAGGAGGAGGCCAAGTCCCTCGTCGGCATCAAGAAGAGCCTCCACGGAGACGGCGACAAGGGTGAGACACCAGGCACTGCTGTTGCGCCTGCGGACCGACCCGCGCGCGGGACCGCGCCGATGGGGTGCCGCCGGCCCGGGAGGGCCGGCGAGCGCGAGAACCAATGGCCCGTGGGAAAGCGTGCCACCCTTTTGCCCCCGCCCGCCCTCCGACTGGCCCCCGTGCCCGGCCCGGCTGCCAGGCGGGAAGATCCCGCGCGCGGACGCTGCCCTCGGTCAGAGCCGGCGCCACGCCCGTTGGGGGTGCGATGACCGGGGCCGCGTGCGTCAGGCGCCGCTGCCTCGCGGACGCTTCACGAGCGGCTCTCGATGGGACCTGCCCTCACCGCAGACGCGCTCGTGGCGCTCCCGTCGACTGGCCGCAGCGCCGACGCGGTGCTTTCTGGCCTCACCGCGCTCCGCGAGGCGGAGACCCGCATGCGGGACGGCAAGGCGTGCGGGGGCATTTACAGCGACCCGTACGCCGCCGGCACGGCCCCGCTCAAGGCGCTGCAGGCGGACGTGTGGCGGCTTTACTCGGCCTCGAACGCGCTGTACCCCGGGATCTACCCGTCGGTGCGCAAGGTGGAGGCGGAGCTCATCGCGATGACGCTGGCCATGTGCAGCGCGCCAAAGGGCGGCGACCACTGCGGCCTGCTGACCTCAGGCGGCACCGAGTCGGTGCTCCTGGCCGCCAAGGCCTACCGCGAGCACTTCCACGCGACGCAGAGCGTGCTCGGCCGGCTGTGGGCGGGGGACGGCCCCGTTGAGGTGGTGGCCGGCGCGACGCGGCACCCGGCGCTGGACAAGGCGGTCAAGTGCTTCGGCATGCGGCTGATCACCGTCACGGTGGACGCCTCGACCGGCTTCAGGATGCGGCCCGCCGACGTGGCGGCCGCCATCACAGGCCGCACCGCCTTCGTCTACGCCTCGGCGCCCACCTTCCCGCACGGCATGGTGGACCCGATCGAGGAGCTGGGGGCGCTGTGCAAGGCCCGCGGCGTCGGCCTGCACGTCGACAACTGCCTCGGCGGCGTCCTCATGTCCGGCATGCGCGACGCCGGGCTCGCCGTGCCCGCCTTCGACTACGCCGCGGAGGGCGTCACCACCATGTCGGTGGACCTGCACAAGTACGGCCTGGCATCCAAGGGCGCCTCCACCGTGCTCTTCTCCTCCCGCGAGCTCCGCTCCCACGCCTTCGTCCCGGTTGCCGACTTCCCGGGGGGGTTCTACGTCACACCCACCCTCCAGGGGTCCCGCTCCGGCGCCTCCATGGCCCAGGCCTGGGCCACCATGGTCCACATGGGCCGCGACGGGTACGCGGAGCTGGCGCGCGACATCGACGGCCTCGTCCGCCGTTTCGCCTCTGGCGTGGCGGCCATCGACGGCGTGCGGCTGCTGGTGGAGCCGGACTGCAGCTGCGTGGCCTTCGCCAGCGACGCCTTCTGCGTCTACGCTCTCGTGCAGCGCATGGAGGCAAAGGGATGGGCCTTTGTCACCCTGCAGAAGCCAAAGGCCGCGCAGCTCTGCCTCATGCAGGCCCACAAGCGGTCCCTCGATGCCATGCTCGCGGACCTGGCCGTCGAGGCCGCCTTCCTCAGGGCCAACCCGGGCACAAAGGCCTCGGGCATCGCGGGCGCATACGCCGTTGTCGAGAACCTTCCCCCGTCGGCCGCCTTTGGCACCCTCAAGGGGTACCAGGGCCTTGCCCTCGACGTCGTTGCCGCAGAGTGACGCGGCGCTGTGCGATTGCGTGGCAGCGGGCGCGCCCGGAACGCCGGCACGCGAGCCCGAGCGCGGCCCTGCCGCCTGCCCCCGAACGCGCCCCACACACACAGCCGAGGATGCGGGCCGCGGTGATCGCCGCCATGCTCGTCGCCCTAAGCGGAGTCGTAACGTCGCGCCCAGGGCGCGCGGCGGGGGCGCCCGAGCGGCGCACGCGCGAGCTCGCCGCCCGCCTCGCCGGAGCGTCCCACGGCGAGTGCCCGCGGCTGCTCCGGCTCGCCCCGCAGACATGGTGGGCGCGCAAGGCGGGAGGAGGGCCGGGCGTCGCGGTGTCCCGGGACGGCGGCGTGTTTGCCGGTCGCAACGCGTCCCTGGTCCCGGCCTGGCTCGCCCCCGAGGCCGTGGCCTGCACTGCGGCCGCCCTGTCCCACGTCATGTCGCGGGTCTCGCAGCGCGGGACCACAGGGCCGTCGGGCGGCCCGCCAGCCTGGCTGGACGACCGCCGCCGAAGCTCTTACTGGGCGGGGCGGCTGTTTGCCGCGCTCGCGAGCTCGGCGCCGGACGGCATGGACGCGCGGCATCCCCGTGGAACTGGGACGGTGGCGTCGGCGCTCGGCGTGACGTCGGCGGAGATGACGGCGGTCCGCTCCTTCGTCCGGGGCCGCTGCGCCAGGGAGGGCCGCGGCCCGGGCGGCCACAGGCTGGGCGGGGCGGTCTGCGGGGCGTTCGACGGGTGGCTTTGGGCGGGGCCGTGGCCCGCGGGGAAGCCTGAGCTCGACGCCGACCCGATGGAGGACGCTGTCGGCGGCGACGGCGTGTTCGGCCCCGCGGCCGCGAGGGGGGACGCGTCGATGGACGCCATGTCGGAGCTTGCGCCCGATGACGCGGGACCGGGCGGCGGCGCCCGCTGGCGTCACGCGGTCTCGCGGGCTGCGGGGGTGGGCTCGGCGGACGGGTCGGCGGCGGACGGCGGCGGGGAGGCGACGGTGGAGGGGGCCGCGTCGGGCCTGTCGGGCGAGGCCGGGGCGGAGGGCGTCGAGTGGAACCGCCTGGTGCAGGGGCTGGGCACGGCGGCTGCGCTCGAGGTGCAGGGCTGGGCGGTCAGCGGTTTCGCGCTCCCGGAGGAGGCGACGGTGCGGGTGACGTGTTCGGGGCCGTCGCTCGTGTGGCTCGCCCTGCCGGCGTCGGCGGGCGGTGCCGCTGGCGCGAGCGGCCCCGCGGGCAGAGGCCGGGGCGGCGGCGCCGGCTCCCCCTCGCCGGCGGCGTGGGATGGCGCGATCCCCGTCCCCTCGGACGTGTACGGCGGCGGGCGGGCGCAGTGGGTGGGCCGTCTCGCCGCCGGGCCGTACGAGATCGGCGCTCGGCTCCGGGGCCGGGCCCGGGCGGCTGTGACGTGCGCGGTGCAGGCGTGGCGGCGCGACGAGGACGCGGCCCTTGCCACGTGGCAGGGCTCGGGCGCCCTGGTGGCCGTGCCGGACGCCGCGGTCGGCGGGTCCGAGTGGGGGCCCGTGGCGGCTGGCGGGGCGGCACCCGCTGTGCTTGCCGGGTCGTGGGCGTCGGTCCGTGTGGCGGCAGGGTCGGGTGGTCTGGTCATCGAGGCATCTCGCTCCAGGGTCCTGGCCTCGCAGGGAGGCGCCGAGTGGGGCGAGGGGCGGCTGGACTGGGGCGGGGACGGTGCCGCGTACCTTGGCCCGGGGCAGACGACGGTTGTGTCTGTGCCGCTGACGGCGGCGGCGGCCACCACCATGGCATCGCCGCCGGTGCCGGCGCCGGACGGAGCCGGGGCGTCGAGCGTCGCGGCAGCGGAGGCCGAGGCTGCGGCCCTGCCTGCTCTCGCCGCCGCGGTCGCGATGCCGCCGGGCATCTGCGCCGGCCGTGGCGGCGCATCCGGCCCGGCGTCGGTGACGCTCGAGGTCACGCTTCTAGGGCGGAGGCCGGGCGGCAGGGGCGGCCTCGTCCGTGTCGTCACCGCCGCGACGGGTGTGCGGTGCCGGTCACCGGGAGAGGCACTGACGACAACGCACCGGAGCGTGGTGTCGGCCGGCGGTGCCGTGCTGCGGACGACGATGGTCCTCCCGCTCCCGCCGGGCCCGGACGGAGACGGATGCCCGGCGCAGGCGGGACCCGTCCCGGCATTCGCTGGGGCGGCGTGGCGCGCGGCGCGGGCGGGGTGGCTGGAGGGAGGCGGCACGCCGCTCCTGGTGTCTCTCCACGGCACGGGGGTGTCTGGGGCGTCACAGGCGGACGCGTACAAGCGGGGCCGCCGCGCCTTCACCGCGGCGCGGGCCAGGCGCCTGGCGGCAGCGGCAGGGGCCGGGGCGGGCGGCTCGGCCGTGGCTGCGGCGGCTGCGGCGTCGGGCGGCGGGTTTGAGTTCGGGGTGGAGGGATGGCTCGTCGTGGCGCCGGACAGGCAGGGGGCGCACAACTGGGAGGGCCCGCACGGGCAGGGGACGGTGGCGGCGGCGGTGGGCGCGGCGGCCGCGCTGGTGCGGTCGCTCCGAGACCAGGCGAGGGCGGCGGCGGCGGGCGCGACGGACTGCGCGGCGGGCGCGGGGCGGGACTGGGCGTGCGCGGAGGACGCCGACGCCGCGAGGGTGACGTGGGCCGGGCACTCGATGGGCGGGCACGGGGCATGGCTGGCGCTGGCGAGGGGGCCGGGCCGGGCGGTGTGCTCGTGGCCCGCCGCGGCATGGCTCTCCAAGGAGACGTACTCGGACGCCAACGCGCTGTTCGGGCACGCGGACGCGGCCTCGGCGTACGGGGGCAGGGCGGACGGCGGGCTGCGGGGCGCGCTGCACGCCACAGCAGTGGGGAACGACGCGGAGGCGTCGGCCGCGTCGGCCGCCGCGGGCCTTCCCACCGTCATCCGCACCGGCTCGGAGGACGACACGGTGCCGCCCTTCTTCTCGCGGCGGGGCGCCCGCGCGCTCCAGGCGGCCAGGGCAGCCCGGCTCGCTGACCTGGAGGGGGCGGTGGCGGCGTCCGGGTGCGGCGCCGTCGCGGCCGCGGCCCTCGACTCGTCGTGGCTCTCCCTCGACGCGGTGCGGGGCAAGGGTCACTGGTTCTGGGACTCGGACCGGCCGAACGACGGCGGCGTGGTGGCCGACTGCGCCGTACGATCCACCCTGGCCGCGTGCGCCGGTGTGGTGTCGGACGCCGCGGGGCTGACGGCGTGGGAAGGCCGCGGCGGCGCCGGGGCCGGGATAGGGGTCCCGTGCCCCGCCGCGGCCAACGGTAGCGGTCGTGTCATCGCCGTCCTGGACCGGTTCTCGATGACGTCATCGGACCCCGCCGAGCAGGAGGGCCGGCGCGGCGCGTCGGTGCACGGGCGCCTCTCGCCCGCCGCGGTGGCGGAGCTCAGCGTCGTCGTGGAGCTGCAGGCGTGCGGTGGGCACAGCCCGCCGTCGCTGGGGACGGCGCAGGCAGCCGCGGTGGTGTGGCGGGTCGCGTCGGCGAGGAACGTGGCATCGCTCCGCCTGAGCCGGGGAGCCGCGTCGGCGGACACCGCCGGTCACCTCGTCTCGCTGACCCGATCCGACGCCGCGGGCCCCGCCGGCGTGGCCATGCCGGGCGCTGGCCACCTCGTTTCCGCGCTGTGGACCCGCCTCGGCGCCGCCGGAGTCATGGCCGTGGAGGTGGAGCCGCCCGCGACGGCATGGGCCCCGCCGGCCGCCGTGATCGGGACCGGGGGCGAGGTCGTGTGGAGCCCGGGCATCGGCCTGCCGGCGACGGTCTGGCTGGCACGGCCCGGCTCGACGACCCGTCGCGTCGCGGTGTCGGCGGACGGCACGGCCGGCGAGGAACAGGGGCGGGCGACGGGGCGAGTCTCGGGCTCGGGGCTGGCCCTGGATGTGTGGCGGCGCCCCTGTGGCATCATCGTGGGCACGCGGTGCCGGGGCGGGCCGTGCCCCGCGGCCGAGACGGCGGCGCGCTGGGCTCTCGCGTCCTTCGTGGCGACGTCGCTCAGCGTGGCGGCAGACGGGCACTGCGATGTCGTCTCTGACGAGGCGACTGCAGGTGCGGCCGTGCTCGCGCGGCGCGGGGCGGGCCTCGTCGTCATCGGCGGGGTCGGGTCCAACGACTGGCTGCGGGCCGCCACCAACGGCTCGCACGGCGCGGCCGGCGCTCGCATCCACATGGCAAGGGGGGCCAGTGCGGCCGTGACGGCTTGCGGGGCGCTCGCAGTGGTGTCCACGGCCAGGGCGTCGGGCCCTGGGGGCTGGCGCGCTAGCTTGCTCCTCCTCCCCGGCGGGGCGGGCGCCTCCCCGGGGGCCTGGGCGGCGCACGCCGTCCTTGCCGCCCCCACGGTCCCGCCCATGACAAGAGCGCCGTGGACGAACCTGTTCCCGGGGGTGTTCGCGGTGTCCGGACGAGTGTTTGCGGAAGGCGACGCGGCCGCGGTGCTCGTTGGGGCATGGGGCGACGACTGGCTGGACGGCGGCTTCCCTTCGGTCGATCGGTGCGCGGGCGCTGGCACGTGAGTGTGTGTCCGATCGGGCGCGGCCGGGCAGGGCCGGGTGCCTGACATCACCGAATCGATTCGTGCCGTGCACACCTGGCCGAATGCTTGTGCGGGCCGCACAGCGAGCAGGCCCGGCCGCCTTCAGGTGAGCGGCTTCACGGTTCCGCGCGATGATGGCTGCCTGCCGGGCGGGCATCGCGTGACCGGGCGCCTCGCGCTTGCCGTCGGAACCCTGGGCGCGAACGTGTGGCCGCCCGGCTCGCTGCGCCGCATCTCATCCCCCGCACGAGACCGATCGTCGCAGGCTTGGCGCGGGGAGCGGCGCGCGGCGCGCGCTTTCGGTTCCCAAAGCGCCGTCGTTCGCTGTTCCTCCCGTGCTTCCGGGGAGGCAGGCGTGGCTTCCACTTGCGCGCGCGTCGACGCATGCAGCTGGAGATGCGGTCCAGCCTGCTGAGGGGGGCGAGAGCTCCCTTCCGAGCACGGAGCGCAAGGAGGTGGCGAGGAGCGAGCTCTCGCCGATGCACGAGACGGAGCGGCAGCTCCTTTCCCGCAACCTCCCCGTGCTCCGGGAGAGCCTGTACCAGCCGCGACCCCTGACTTTCACGGACAAGGCGTTCCTGCCCTGGATGACCGCGACGCTCACCAACACGCTGTGGAGCCAGCAAATCGTCAACGCCGAGTCTGTCTGGAGGTCCATCGAGGAGCAAGCGACGCAGAACTCGTGGTTTGAGGGTGAGGGCCGACCCGGACTGATCGCGTGCCAACGGGGTTGCCTGGAGCTCGCGGTCCTCGCCTTGCCGCCTCTCGCTGCTTCTGCTTCCTGCCGCTCCCCACTGCCCCGCTGCCAATGCCCGCCGCGCTCGCTTGCCTCTGCTGTCGCCGCAGCGCTGAACCTGGAGAGGACGTTCATCACGGAGCACAGCATGCTCGCGCTGCACGTGTGGCTCGTGCACAAGCGGTTCATGCTCGACTTCCACAACCGCGGGCTCTTCTGCGGCCGCTCGGCGGACAAGGAGCTGTTCCAGGTGTTCTGGGACGACACGCTGAACCGCATCCGGAACGTGGGTGTGACGGAGGTGTCCGTGAACAAGCAGCTGGAGAACGTGCAGAAGGCCACGTTTGTCGACATGCTCGAATACGACGCCGCGGTGCGGCGCGACGACGACAACATGGAGCTGTCCGCCGCGCTCTTCAAGGGCGTGTTCCAGGGCGACGAGGCGGCCAGGGTGGAGGATGTCATCGCCCTCGCCGACTGGGTCCGGAACGAGCTTCTGGCCGTGGTCACGCAGCCGGCGGAGGACGTGTACCGCGGCTGGATCACCTGGAGCCCCGCGCTGGGCGAGGATGCCGGGGGGAGGCTGGCGCGGCAGCGGCAGCTGTTCGAGGGGGAGTGGAGGGAGGAGGTTCAGGTGGACGGGAAGCTGACGTTCTGGCACACTGCCACGCGGGAGATCCGCAAGGGGGACGACGTCCCGGCCGAGGGCCTCACCAGGAGGAGGAACTTCGCCCTCGCGTCTCACCTCAAGGCCCTCGCCGACGAGGGCCGCGTCGACCGCGCCCTGGTGAACCCGGAAGGCCTGCGCGCCCTCGCCGCCGTCGAGGCCGGGGTCGCCCGCGACGGCGTGGTCATCGAGGCGGGCGACGAGCAGGCATCCCCGGCGATCGGGGCCGCCCCTGCAGACGATGCCGGCAGGCCTTGAAGCCCCAGTCGCGCGGGCGCGGGGGTCTGGGGTGTGGTCGCCGCGCGCTGCCTCGACGCCCCGGCTGCCTCCAGGCGCGCGTCCGGCCGCCCGCTCCCTGTAACGTGCCTCCTGCTGCCGCGCACGTGCCCTCCCACTTTGGGGCATCGCTGAGCGGGTTGCACGGCGACCGGGCGCCAAGCCCCACCGAGCCGGCCTCGCCGCTGTTTGCTCGCGACGCCCAGCAGAGCAGCAGGCGATGCGTGGGGTGCGGGCGCTTGGCGGCCGAATCCCGCTTCTGACAGCCATGCGGCCGACGACCCGCTGCACACAGGAATCCACGCCCGTCGGCGGCTTACACGACCCGCTGCACACACAGAAATCCACGCCCGTCCGCGGCGCCGAATGCCGACGCTCAGCGATGCCATTCTGTCCCTTTGCTTCTCGACCGGCCCCGCGAGCCGTCCCGCCGTGCCGCTGGGCGGGACAGCCCGCCGCATTTCACGCCCACCCGCTGGCTCGAGGCCTGGCCTGACCAGCTGAAAGTGGCCGGGACAGGTCGCGCATGGCCCCCCGGATCGCCCCGAGCTGGCTCGTAGCTGCCAGCGCGACGCGACTGGCTCGGCGCCGCCGCCCGGCATGAATCGCGAGGCTGACGCGCCGCTCGGTCCCCGACGGATCCGTTCCACCGCGGGGCAGTCGGCTCGCGGCGCGGGCGGTCTGGGGCGGGGCCACTGGTCCGCGCTCGCGAGGCGCTGCTCCCTCGGGGTCCGACAACGCCAGCGCCCAGGCACGCCCGCCCGGTTGTGACACGGGGCCCGGCGTCGGGAGCGGCGAAGTGACAGGCGCTGGTGGGGCGTGTCGCGGCGTTGTGACTGGCGAGGGTCGCGCAGGGACCGGGCAGCCCCCGGGAACGTCTTTCACGGCCAAAGGTGAGGCACCGCTCGCCTGCCGGAGATCCCGTGACCATCGGTCAGGGGTGACGCGTCGGACGGACGCATGGGTGACCTCGGGCGGCACCTGTGGCCCCGGCTCAGCAACCGAGACGGCTTCAGCCTCCCCGCGATCCGGACCGGGCGTCGGCCTTCCCGGGCGGCGGATGGGAGCTGGCACGTGCCGTGGGTCCTGACTGGGCCCAACAACTGCATGCCCGCTGAGCCGTCCCGGCGTTCGTGGAAGCGCCGCTGGATGCTGGGCGGGGCGATGCTGTGCGGACAGCACTGCCAGCAACGGGTCGGCCGCTTGCGCCACCGATGCCGGGGCAGCCGCTCGACGCCGACCGAGAGGCGGAAGAGCTGGTAATGCCGCAGAGCTCGGTGGTGCGCCCGCACCAGTCGTCGTTGAAGCGCGAATGCGGGCAGGCTCCAGGGTCGGAGCAGCAAGCCCAAAACTAGCCACTACGGTCCGTTGGCTGGCTGGGGATTCGGGCCCCTCGTCCGCAGCGGCGTGGTGCTGACGCATCGCGCGTCCTGCAATCGCCGGAAGCGCACGTCCCGGCAGCGGTGGAGCCGCAGCAGCGGGGGCAGATGCCTGCCGGCTCCCCGAGCTTGCGGCCGGCACAGCCCCTGCCACCCGAGCCATCCGACTCCCCAAGGACGGCCGCCTGCCGGGTGCGGCCGGAAGACCGCAATCTGCAGCGGCGTCGCGGCGGAGTGTGGCGGCCCCAAACGCGGGCGCGGCCCGGTCACCCCCGGACACTGCATGCCTGGCAAGCGCCGCTTGCGCGGAGTTTGCCGGCCCGGAAGGTGGCTCCTGGTGTGTGGGCAGGCTGCCCACACACTCCTGCAGCGACGGGCTTCCGGCAACCGTGCTCTCGCCGTCCGGCGGGCTGCCGCAGCCTGCACAATTGACGGCGGCTGGCGCAGTCTGCATGCCCGCGCGGGCGGCTGGGCTGCCACCATCTCCGGCGGGGTTGCGACTCCCGGGCGGAAACGCTCCGCTGCTCGAGCGCGCCTGGTGTGCTGCCGTGCCCTGTGCGTTGCGAGCGGCCAACGGGTGGCTGCTGTGGCTACCCGCCCCAAAGAGCTCCCGCGGAGCGTAGGCGTCTTGCCTGACGATGACGCCGGCGATGGCCTCTGCGGCCAAGGTGCCCGCCCGCGTGGCGTGGCCGCCTGCTCGGGCGACGGCGGCGGTCAGCGGGACTGGGGCACGCAAAGCAGCGAGGAAAGAGTCCCGAGGGCCTGCGGCCGCGCCCCTCACGCCTGACCCGCCTTGCGGTCCAGCACCGCCTCGCCCGACCGGGGCATCTTTGTCGCATGGCGAGCGAGCAGTCGGCTCTGCTTCCAGAGGGCGCGAGCCGTCGCAACCAGCCGCCCCGAGGCCGAGCCGGGGCAGGCGAGGCATGCTGTGGGCCGCTCCGTGCTGTGCGGGCCCGCCTTCCGAATCGATGACGGCCCGTGGGCGGAAGCCCCCTGCCGACTTGCCCACCACGCATGGTTCTACGGCCTCCGCCGCTCCGGACTCCGCGCCAGCATCACGCAGGAGTCCGCCTGCGCGCCGCATGTCTCCCGAAGCCAACCCGCGCCCTCCCATCATCGCCTCTGCCTCCCACAACACTCCGACGCGCCGCCTGAGGAAAGCGGCGTCCCGCAGCGCGAGGGTCCAGTCGATGACGTGGTCAGCGAGCGAGGCCTCCGCCGCCCCGACGGGCTCCAGCGCCACTGAGCCCAGCAGGCCGAGCACCGGCCCCGCGCTGCCGGCCTCTGCCACGCGAAGCAGGGCGGCGTCGGACGCGTCGAGCTCGGGATGTCCGTCATGGTTGGCTGTTCCGCTCGGCGACACAAGGGCAACGGACCGGCGATCCTGCCTGAGCGCCTCCATCGCGTCACCGATGGCCTGCACCAGCCCGGAGCTTGCCGCCTGCACCGCCTCCGGACTCGGGAGCGCCTCACCCGGCCCGCAGATCGCGGCCAGCGGCCCGGCCGGCGCTCTGAGCGCCATCGCGAGATCGCGAGACGTGGCCGCTGCCGCTTCGGTGCGGACGAGCGCATCGGCGGTCCACGTCCTCTCCACCGAGAGGACCAGAGCGGGAGTCGCCTCGCCGGGCAAGCCGGGCGGAGGCCACCACTCGGGAGACCACCACTCAAACCCTCCGAACCGGCCCAAGCCGCCGGCCGCCCCGTCGTCACCCCCGCGCGCTCTGTCGGAGCCGACGGGGACCGGCCGCCAGGGCTCGGTCCGAGCGCTTCGGCCCGGCGCGGCCGCCTCGAGGTGTGCCCCGCTTCGCACCTTGTGCCGCTGACATGCCAAGCCGGGGCTCAGCTCTCTGTCCGCAGGGCCAGCCGCGACGCAGGCCGCCTCCTGCCACAACGCGGCGCGGGCCTGCCCAAGCGCGGCGCTCGCCGATGCGGCCCCTGCCTCCAGATCAGGCAACGATCCGCCGGACTCCTGCCCGCTCTGGAGCCACCGGAGAACGGCGTTGCTCGCCTCGGCCTCGGCGACGACGGCCCGAGCCCAGCGCAGTCGTACACCACCATGCCCCGGCGAGGCTGTGGCCAGCACCTCCTCCGCAAGGCACAATGCTACCACAGGGTCTGACGCCCCGGCAGCCGCCTGCAGCTGGTCGCTTTCAGTGTCGGAGGGCAGAATCGCGGCCGCCCGGGATCGCATGTGGCGCACGAACGCCTGGAAGGCCGTGTCCTCGGGAGCAAACGGCGTGTCATACGTATGTGCTGCATCACAAAGCCTCCCAGCCACGTCTTTCAGTCCCGTGGCCGCGATCGCTGCCTCGCCAGAAAGGCCGAGCTCTTTGAGCGCTCCCCCCAAAAGGGCCTCCCGAAGGTCGCAAAACTCAAGATACGTCTCATGGAGCCCGTGCGGCATCCCGCCGCCCGATGGGGCCTCGAGGCTACCGCTCCGGAACGCTGCACAGCGAGAGTCCAGGAACTCCTCGACGGCCCGGCTCCACTCCGGGCCGCGAACGAACTGCAGCGCCGCGTCGAGCGCAAGGCCCTGCATGGCATGCGCCGTAGTGCCGAGCGGCGCAGTCAGTACATCCGCCCGGCCGTTGTCGGCCGCAGAGTGTGGCATTCGGGCGAGCCTCGACGCGCTGAAACGCAAACGGGGTGGCCACCGGCACCAAGCTCGCACACCACGAGCCACCACTCAAGACACAACCTGCGCCGCGAAGCACCAATCCCTGGGCCGGGCCTGCGCCGCCCGCTCATGTGAACGCCGAGGCCTGCCAAGGCCCGTTCGCGGAGGAAACGTACCACTGGTTCGCGCCCCCCGCCGTCTGAGGGACCGCCGTGAGCGTGACAGAGGCGTGCAGCGACGCGGCGCCTGCCGGTGCCCGGAGCGCGGTCCCCGTCCCGCCCGCAGAGGTGAGGAAGTTGGTGGTGGACACGCTGCCCAGGGCGACAGCCGCCCCGTCGTGGTACAGCCACTTTCCGTAAAGGGCTCCGATGAGCTGTGAGTTCCTGATCTGCACCTCCCTGGTGGCGTCGACGATGATCACGGTGATGAAGCACCCCGCGGTCTCGGTGCCCGACTGCGCCGGAAGGGCCACCGTGATGACGCCTGCACCGACGGAGGACCCTGCTGCGACCACAGAGCCACACTGGCTCTCGGTCAGGACGACAGCCGTTGCACCGGCCGCCGTGACGGCGGGCCGCTTGGCCGCGAGCACCACGTGCCCGGTCACGGACAGCACGCCCGCGGCGGTGAGCTTCATGCGCTCGGTCATGGCATTGGCACCGTTCCGGGAGCCCGCCCACAGAAGGGCGTGCTCGGAGGACACGGTGGACTGTGTGTCGCTCTCGATGCGCACCACCTCGTGGGACGCCGTGAGCACCGTGGAGGACGACCGCAGGGTGTGCGCGTCCGCCGCGCCGTCGTGCGACAGCGTCGCTCCCCCAGAGGTGACCGCAAGCCCGCCAGCCACCACCGTCAGCCCGCCCCCGTCAACCGCGAGCCCCGCGCCCGCGCGCATCGACCCCGCAGTGACGGCAAGGCCGCCCGTCACGACGGTCAGCCCGCCGGAGACCTCCGCCCCTCCCCTGTGGATCCTGACAAGGCCGTCTCCGAAGTGCGTGAGCACCGCCTGGGCGGACCCCGAGGCTGTGACCTCTGCGAAGCGGAAGGCGCTCGAGGCGGCGCGCGCCGCCCGCAGCACAAAGCCTGCGCCGGTATAGGCAGCATCTGACACGGACACCGTGGCCGCCGTGCCGGAGGTCGCCGAGGTCTCGGCCACGAGACCGCCGGAGGTGGTGGCGCCTCCGCCGCTGACCGCAAGCCCGCCAGTTCCGGTGACCCGCAGGCCTTCGTTCGACGCCACGGTGAGGAGGCCGCGGACGATTTCTAGCTGGCCGTTGCCGCGGAGGTGGAGGAGCCGCGAAGGGCTCCCGTCCGCGTCGACAATGACGTCGAGGATCCTGAACTGGTCTGACTCGCCCCGGTCAGCGGACAGCCGCAAGAGGGAGTTCTGGAACAGGGCGCTGGACGCGTGCACCGAGGCAGCATCGGCGTCAAACGCGGGAGACCTCGCCGAGAGACTTCCTGCCCCGATGTCAAGGCCGCCTGAGAGCACCGTGGCGCCACCACCGCCGACGAAGAGCCCGCCTGAGAGCACTGTGGCGCCCAGGTCAGCCTGAAGCGTGCGGCTGCGAAGCCTTCCCTCGCCGCTCAGAGTGAAGAGCGGCGCGTTGGCGCCCTCGACCGCGGACACAAAGTTGAAGGAGCTTGACGCGGTTCTTGTCGCCCGCAGCCTCAGGATGTCGCCGGAGTAGGCTTCGGCCTCCGCCTGAAGCTCGGACACGGGAACGTTATCAGCGATACTGGCCATGGAAAGGGCCCTGCTGGAGCAAGCGACTCCTTCAACGCCGGACGGGCACGTGCACGCTCCCAAAAAGGGGTCGCACCTGCCAATACCCCCGCACTCACGGTGCTCCTCGTGGGAGGGCGGGGTGACTGCGTTGGACGCGCCCACGTGCCACCTGGCGCCGGCCGTGTGGCCCCAGAGCACGCCCCACGAAACCCGCGCGTTGGGCAACGCTCCCACCGCTGCAGGCGATGCCGACATCGACGCGGGCGCGTACTCGGTGCTCCCAACCGTGACCTTGTAGGTATTTGGGAAGACGTCGGCGGACACAACCTCGATGACGATCGCAGACCCAGAGTCGCCGTTGGCAGCGTAGGTCATCGCGGACAGGACGTCCACGTCGGCGACGGCGCAAGTCACCGTGACTGACGAGACGTCCCTGCCGTCGCACGTGAATTCGGCGAGGGAGGGGTCACCGTCGTGATCGAACAAGTTGTTCTGGGGCCGGAGCACGTTTTCCCACTCGACTCGTAGCTCAAGGCTGTACTCGTCAGTGTTGGCCACCGACTTGCGGCATGCTGCCTCGCGGATGAACGGGTGAGTCGCTGCCCACGCCGCGCATCCAGCGTCGGACAGCGATGCCAGGCCGGCCGCATCAAGCCCGGAAGTCTCCGCCCCCAGGAACCTGAGGTACAGATTCTCATCCTGGCCTGCGGGCACTGCGACGCCGTTAAGGTCGACCATGAAACTGAGCGCCCTGCGCTGCTGCCCCGTGGTGAATGGGTTGGGTCCCTTGGGGCACAACGACTGCGAGCAGTCCGACGACCCGAAGCCCCCGTCGCAGAAACAGGCATGGATGACGTCTGCGTCCCATGCTGCCGGCGTCCCCGAGCCGTAGTTTGGCCCCACTCCGTCGCCGCGGACCGATGGGCTTCCGTCGGGCCCGTACTGCCGCCCAAGGTCACGCAGCGAAAGGCAAGACCCGTGCCCCGAGCAAATCGCGAGCGAGCGCGCACCAACCGGGCACCTCGCCCGCTCGCATGCTGCGCCGTCGTGGCCAGGGTTGCACACGCACTCTCCCCGCACCCGGTCGCAGCGGCCCGCTCCGGAGCACTCTCTCGGCCCGTGGGCGTCCAAACTTAGCGCTGTCACGCCCCGTCCCTTTCCGACCCATGCCGGCCCGACGGGGCAGAATCCTGCGGCAAAGGGCGCATCAATGGCGCGCGGATAGCCTCGGAGCCGCACGGGGTTCTGACAGCAAGCATGCCACACCTGCGAGTTCCGGTCGAACCCGTGGGCAGCAGCCGCGGCCGCACTATTGAGCTCGGGCTGCGGCGCCTGGGGATCCTTGCCGGGCCGACGCTGGACTGACGCGTCGGCATCTCATAACGCGGCTGCGCTGCTCAGTCGGCGCCGGGCAAGGGCCGGCCTCACGCTCCTGGCACGCGAATCCGGTGAACCCGGCAAAGCAGGAGCAAACGTCAGGAGTGCCGCAGGTTCCGTGCCCCGAGCACCCGAACGGGCACAGCGACCGGACTCCATGAACCAGCATGGCCACTGCCAGGAGCGTTGCCGCGACGCCGGCGCGAGCGCCCCCCATGCCCCCGGATTTGGGGTGCCCCGGACGCTCCCGAACCTCTGCGCACGCGTGAGGGTTGCTGTGGTCGCTACGGGGCAGCGCTGGGACGCCTTTGCCCCGCGCCTCTGTGGGCCGTGGGTTTCAACTGCTCATCGGCACGGCTCGCGTCCGGGGAGCTCTGCCTGCGGCCGCCCGTGCCACATCGGCCGCCGCAGTTGTACCGCGGGCCCTTCAGCAGCTTTGTATCCCCCGTGCTGGCCTTTGATGTCTTGCTTGGCGCATGCGCTGGTCTCTGTGATCGTGGTGCTTCTGGCGGCCTCGCCATCGGCCCGCGCAGACTTGCGCTCGACCGCCACGAGGTCGAGGGCGGCCACAGTGAGCACTGGGCTGTTTTCGTGTGTGTGTGTGTGATGCTCGCGGGCACACCTGGTAGTGTCCCGGGTCACGGGCCCATTTCAGCGCCAGGACACCCTTGAGGGCTCGCACCGGGCGTCTGTGCGGCCGTGCCACCCACATGCGCCTGTGTCACCACCGCGCCCTTCGCAGGCTGCTGTACCCGCGCAGATCCCAGAGGGCTCAAAGTGCTTCGGCCTCCCGGGCAAGATGTGCATCGACTGCGAGGCCGGGCCTGGTGCAAAGGGGTTCCCCGGCGGTGCGGCTTGCGACGCCATTGCCGGCCGGTGCAAGGACAGCTTTTGCACCGATGTTTGCCTCGGTGATGCCGTGTGGCGATGCTCGGCGTCGTGGAAGGACAAATCCGACGATGCGGCCGCGAGGACCAACGGGCCGCTCACTGCGCCGGAGGAGACCGCCCTGTGCGCGCAAACCAAGGCCCTGGCGTGCTCCTCGATGGGGTGCTGCTCCACGGTGGACGAGCCGGAGGGGAAGCCGTCCCTCGAGGCCGGTGCGACAAGCCGCGACGCGCGGGGCCGCATCGACCCGCTGCGCGAGTGGGTGGTGGCGCAGGAGGCCATGACCGCGTCCAGCCTGGGGACGGGGGGGAGCGATTCCATGGCCCTCATGCTCCCGGCGCCGGCCTTGCCGCTTCAGCGGTGCGAGCACGACCCGGCGGACCGCGCCACCGCTGACCTGCTCTGCAAGACGTGCCAGGGGCGGCTTGCGCTGAAGCTCGAGGCCGTCGGCGAGGCGTCCCGATGTGCCGCCCTCGGCCCCGTCTCGCGGGACAACGACCCCTTCACCCAGGACGACGCCGAGCCGTCCCAGAAGAGCCTTTACGACCGCTGCGCCGCCGCAGCCCCAGACATCTTGGGCGGCATCATCGGCAGCCCGGTCAAAGCATGGCAGTCCGAGAGGCTCTGCCGCTGCGCCGGGTGCTGCTCCGACCCGCCAGCGTCTAAGCCTGGAAAGCTTGCCTTTGCGGCGGCCGACTGCCCGTTTCCGGGCTACGCGCTCGTTTAGTTGAGG
>Ga0136560_1000601_pt1 | contig 18254 bp, 19 predicted proteins | sample AntRauMeHopE1497_FD_104925 | JGI IMG/M metagenome (GOLD analysis project Ga0136560, IMG submission 104925) | Saline lake microbial communities from Rauer Islands, Antarctica - Metagenome Hop E1 #497 | ecosystem: Environmental > Aquatic > Non-marine Saline and Alkaline > Saline | place... | reverse complement strand
GCATCCGCTGTTTCCTGAGTATGCTCCAGCTTGTCTGCCCAATCTCGTAAGGGCTCAAGCAGCATCGAAATCTTGCGAGCTGCGTCTCTTGCGCGAATAAGCTCTGCACAAAGTCTGCCAAAGGAAGATTCGTACGCAGATCGTGCTCTCGCCAACACTTGAAGTACACGTCGGGCCCGAGCACTTGCCAATTGCTGCACGATTGCATCTAGTCGCAACGACTGCCCCGCCCAGAAATCCAGCTCAAAGTTCGGACCGGGGTGGCGGCGCCTGTCGCAGCAGGGAGGAAGGCCCGCATCGAGCATGGGAGCGCCCTCTGGGACCTCCTCTCCCTCGGGCTCTCTGCGCAACACTCTATGAATTGCACGAGTCCACGAGAGGACGACTTGCTCGAGTACATGCACTATCTCTCGACGCCTAGGGCTAGTGCTGCCGCTAGAAGTACCGGAAACGCCAGCAGATACAGATGTAGAGGTATCTGGTCGCTTGGAGGCCTGTGCGAAAGGAGAGTCTTCCCCTCCTGAAATAGGAGGAAGAGAAGGAACTTTGGTTGCTGTCGTGGTCCTTGCCCCAGTGTCGCCATGTCGGCTACTTCCTGAACCTCGACGAACGAACGACGAAAAATCCGCCGTCGCATCTCCTAGTAGATGTGGCGTATTACTGGAGCTGCTAACAGGGGCGTCTGTGTGCTACTATGAGAGACCCACGAGCACCTCAGGGGAGGTTGGCATTAGGAGAGGCTCCTAGCCCTGTGTGCGTCCTAAAGCTGTGTCCAGGGCCTACACAGCGGATTCTGTCTGCTCCATTACCTGCCTACCGAGCGATGAGCTCCATGTAGACCGGTTCTTTGCATTCCGTAGCAGCGGCAGATACACACGGTTCGTAAGGAGCTAGAGCTGCTGCAGAGCAGCGACACCAGCGAGCCCACCCCCTTTTGCCGCTGCTGCCTCCCACGCCTACCTAGCAAGGCGGCGGCCTCCATGACTACGCGAACCTAGCTCTGACTCCCTAGGGGGAGATTCCTCGGTATGTGTTGAGCTGCGTGACTGGAGCAGCGCGAGGGCCAGTGGGTGCTGCTCGGCTGGCGACGCAGCTGGGCGGGCAGAGTGTCTTGGTGCTCCTCGAAGTCCCTGCTCTGCTGCGTCAATAGCATTGGAACTGGCCAGACTTCCTACTACGACCTCTACCTCTATGTCTTCCTCTGTGATGATGCCAGGGTGAAGTTTGTACACGTATACACAGCGAGCAGGTGGCGCAGACCCTCCCGTGCTGCTTGCGCTCGCTTGTCCAGCTCTGCCGGATGCCTGCGACCATCTCTTAAAGGCCGCACCAATGGCGTAGACAAGTGATCTTCCATCGGTAGTGGCAAACATACCGCCTCCAGCCGCTTCACAGGCGTACAGAACTCGTTGGGGCCCATCACAAAACTCAGAAGCAACTCTACGATATTCGGAAGATCCCAAAAAAGCAGCGAGCCCGGCAGGTTCATGCTGCCCCAATTGTCCTTGCAGTTGTGAACTTGCACCAGCGACCAAGCTGTGAGCCGACATGGAGCTCATAACGGCTTTGATGGCAGCAGCAATGTACGTGCACCTACGATCTCCATTGATGGACCTCCTTTCTGTAGCTGCTGTTCCAACACTTTTCCTGTCCCCGTCGTCCACACTAGACGACATTAGACTGCTGCCCCAACTACGCAAGTGTGTAGAAGCTCGCGCTGTGGTCTTGTCTAGCTCAGTACTCTGAATCCGACGAGCCTAGTTCGCACGGGAATATGTCTCTTTAATTTCCCGAGACGAGCTAGATCTTATAAGCCACAACCAACGGTAACTTTAGATTGAAAACGAAGAGCTGTCGGCCTAAGATTTTCGCTGTGGGGCAAACCTGACTTGAGTTCAAAAATTGAAACACAAACGAATTGTCGCCGTTTTGCTGTGCGCCAAGGACGTCGTTGGTCGCAAATTGTATGCTAGCAATATTGGGGTTTTTGCTTGGGATTTCGACAGACTTGGATAATCAATCTACACAGAACGAAAAGAGCAGTATTAAAATTTATTGAAGGCGTCGTCGATGGTAGTACTTAAGCCGCAAAGAAGGAAGTTCAACAAGATCCTGACCCACTGCCCACGCGACCTCATGACCGCAGGTGGAACGAACGTTCGTGAATATTGATGTGAACGGACTTGAACGTATAAGGTAAATGCTGCATATGCCACAAAATAGCTATCGGATTCGAGCATGTTTGTTCCAAGTAGTGTATACGAAGAAGCAATTCGGGTCAAAGCAGCTTCCGATCGCCATCACGCTAGACTGCAGGCAAGAAGTATTGCAAAGTCGATTAGATTGTCCGAGTTTGGTTTGCCCATTCGACGAGCCGAAAAGGCAGGAGCCCCGTTTGGGAGCACAAATCCGACTCGACGTGACGTGGTGGCAGGACCTAGACGCGATTCATTGAGCCGGACCAGCGGGAGCCATAAAGGGCGGAACAGCTACTACCGGTTGCAGGGCAAGAATGCCCCTGCGAAAGCTAGCCTTAGAGGACACAAGAACACAAATCAGGCCACGCCTACCTAGTACAGCTTTCGAGTTACAGAATCAAAGCCGATACCCGATAGCGCGCACAAAAGCATGCGAAGCACTGTACATAGCGCCGCCTAGCTCGCTTCGTTTGACCATCACTCAACGCTAGGCTCATCGATGAAATCTAGGAGTGGCCCTCGGGGGGATTATTTGCAACAATTACCCCAGTCTGCAGCTAGGCCGCAAAGAACGCGAGGAATGGCTACCACCTTCATACCGTCCGATAACATTGTCGGATCTGGACTAGACGGAATGCTACAACAAGGTAGGAACTAGATCCAGTCGCGGACAGAGAAGCATGAAGCAAGTAGACTCAAAAAGTCACGGCAAGCAGCCAGGCCAATTTCAGGACAAGTTGGGTCTAGTGCGAAAAAATCTGCTGGCACCACCACGTCCCGTAGGCTTGGGCGGCGCAAGTTGCAGAAAGGGGGAACCGCCAAGAAGCCATCGATCAGTCGCTCATCGAAGGCGCGGAAGACAGACACCGTGTCATAGAAATCAGGGATACCTGAAACGAAGGGCTCGAATTCGCCGTCGCTGCAGGCTATGATTGCTGCTGCAGCGACTGCAGCTGTGCAGGAAGCGATGAGAGCCCGCCTGGCGGACGCTGAGGTTGCCAGTGTGCCATCCTCACATAGTGCGAGGGCTGCCAGCCTGAGGGGTGTCGAGATGCATCAAGGGGGTACGGATGGTAGATTCAGTAGACACTCCCAACGATAGCAAGTCTTCACAGGCAGGGTACCGTCGCCTCAGAATGAATAGAACCCGGGGGACTTCCCCGAGTCTCGACCCGATGCATAGCAAATCGATGCATAGCTGCGACTCGAGGCCGCTCGCGTGATGGAGGCCCGATCTGCGAGGATGCTGCAAGCAGCCTCTGCTTTGGCTTCTGCTGCAGCGATCCGCCATTAGGTTGTATCTCGAGACCCGGCAGTCCGCATTCCAGACGAGCTGGAGGAGAAGAGTGCTCAGAGTGCTCGAATCCGAGTGGGGCATATGACGCAAGGCACGGTTGCATCAAGAAGTTGGCATGCACCTCAAGAGTAGCTGAATAGAAACCGTGATCTAGGAGCAGCGAGTTCGCGCAGGAGCTCTGACCACGGAGAGGCTGTTGCTCCGGATGCAGCGAGGTCGCGCAGGAGCTCTGACTAGGGAGATGAAGCTACTTATTTTGGTCATTATTCCGCTGCTCCTCTGCAGCTGCAAGGTGAGAGTGAAGTATCCAGCAGGAAATCCAACCCTGGTGTTCAAGCAGATGGGGCTCGATCCCCACGGTCCATGGAGGGCGATCGCTTGGTGGAGTCTCCATAGCGAGAATTTGCAACAGAGCAATTACATGCTTCAGCAAAATCAGATTCTGCCGGCTCCCAAGCTCAATTTCTTGATGCGGATGAAGCGCCAGGAAATAGCGACTCGGAAGGCCGGCGGGAACTGCGAAGAGAAGGTTGGCGTGTGTTTGCCCCGATGATCAGCCCGTTTGGGCCTGGTTCGGAGGATATGTTCCGTAGTGAATCCAGCAAGCGTTAGTCTGCTCGGGTGACGCAGTCAGCCCCAGTGTCCCCGAGGGGTAGCCTTAGTTTAAGTAGTAGCGCTGCGTCCATCTCCCGCAGTGAACATGTACGAGAGGACCACCCGCTGCAACCTGGAACATGTGCCGGTCCATCAGTCGGAGTGCGAGTCCTGTCAGTTCGGCAGGGTGTTACAAGCAGACAGAGAAAAGGTCTTTCCGGTTCAAAGGCTCACCGTGGTCGCGGCCGGCGCATGATGCGGCATTTCAAGAACTCCAAGGCGTCCTCGAAGTCGTTATCTCGTCAGTCTCGATCTCGATCTAGCAGCAGGGTGTACGATGTGGAAGTATCAATGGACGGCATTGGCTTTCCGCTGTCGGAGCAGCAAGGACATGGAGCTTTGCATCCGTCGGCTACACATGCCGATAGTGCCACACCTTCACGGTAGATCTAGGCGAGGTCGTCACAAGCCCATGCAAGCAGAGAGGGTGAGGGTGATGAGGGTGGAAGTATGTCAACTATTCAGTTCGGAACCGCTCGCCGACCTGTTGATTTCACCTCGGTGGAGGCAAACAGCCTCCGTGGCGCTGACCGACTTGTCGATGCAATAGGCTCGGCAAGTGGTCGGCGTGGGTCCTTATCTGGCTCTGGCAGTCAAGCCAGCTACATTTCTATGCCATCGCATGGCTCTACATCCCCACGAGAACATGAATTGTCTGGCGTGACGGGTGAGATGTAGGCCAAAAAGCAGCGTCGGCTCGATTTTCTCCTTCGAATGTCTGAGGAGCACGAATAGGTACTGCAGGATCTCGCCGCCGAATTGCGACTCATCAAAGAACAAACCATAGAAAGCGATGAAGCGCATAAGCGCCAGCTGGTGCGGGCCGTCAAAGTGGCGCAAGACCAGCAAGTAACTCTGAGTCGAAGCATGCGAAGCCTAGGCTTTTCGGAAGGAGCAGCTCTAGGCAGGGCATAGGGGCTGCTGGACGGGGCCCGAACTGGCCTATCACATGCTGTTGCAGCTCATGATCTGGCTGCGGGGAAACGGACACAAGAGAGCCTAGTACCATATCCAAGGTAGCAGTAGTACGCTCGATTAGGCGGGCACGCCTTGAGCGGGATTGCTTCGTAGGTTTATGGTGACGCTCGCGGGGAACTTGAGCACAGCCTGAGCTCGGTTGAGCAGGGAGGCACAGATCAGGAACCGATCGTAAGGTCCCCTGCAATGTCAGTAAACAAGTTTGAGCTGCATCCCGTTGGAAGAATCAGTGGCAGTGGTGCAGGTGGATTTTTGCCGCAGGCGCGTCAGCAGCAGTTGGACGAGGCTGTGCTCTCTGCCCATCTTGTACACTGGAGCATGCAACATGTTTAAGGGCCCTGCTTGACAGTACTCAATCTAAATTCTATTAACATTCACTAATGCCACAGAACTAGGAGATACAAAGCTCGATGCGGAAAACTATCTCATGATGCTTTCCCAGCAGTGGTGGACCCTGCCACAGTACTTATTACCAGCGGACTCAGTCGGTGAAGCTTGCGGCACCTGGAGCAGCGAACTTGCAACCTAGAATCGTGCAAGTGCGCCTACATCCATCCGAATCGCTGTGCCGTCTTCCTGACAGTGGCGGCCGCACCCAGGCTTTTTGCTGGCACCCGGAACACGAACCCACACCTGTCGCAATATGCCTCAGTTCGGTTGCCCCACAAGCGCCGGTCCGGGTAATAGATTCGCCTTGCAGCACAGACTGGAAGTGACCTCTGCAGCGGGTACTCTCTATCCCTTTCATCGCCGGTACTAGAGGTATTCTCTGTCCCTGGCTCCCTCCCACTGTGCTCGCGCTGCTCGAGCTCGTCATCGCGCAGCCAGTCGATCGATCCCTTTAACGTGAAGCCGCTCTCGTGCCTGAGCAGATCCACATTTCCCAGTGCATCTCCGAGAACGCAGTGCGTTCCGCTCGCTGAAAATCCAACTGACGTAACAACACTTGTGCGTGGCATCCAGAGGGAACATACGCGCAACTTGATCTGCGTGAATGTGCTTTGGTGAGTATTTACCAACACATAGACTTTGTGGTTCTCGGTGCCTACAACGATGCGAACGCCGTCCGAACTCCAGGTTACTTGCGTCGGCTGAGGAATATCAGCTACGGCCAGGACGGTCTTGGACGGAACGTGGAAGACAGCCACCGTGTCTTCTGTTTTGCTGCAGCTGATAATCCGCTGACCGTGCGGACACCAAGCAGCGTCGTCAGGTGCAACCACGTGACCTTCCAAGTACTCGCACTTGCCTACTCCGATGCCTCTCCTGCGGCCATCTCTCCCCCGGATTTCGAGCTTGGGGTTATTCTCTCTCTCTACTAATTCTTCCAGGGAAATTTTGTTCCGAGCGGCCGCGGGTAGCATAGAACCAGGCGGCGCGTACAGCTGCAATATCGTTGCTACGGAAGGCCTGGCCTGCGGCTTCTCGCTCGAGGTCTTCCACTCTGTGCCCTTCATCTTCGCCTCGCCGTACAGCTGCACCATGGAGTGATGCTCCGGGTCCTTTTGCGCAGGGGTGTTCATTCGAATGGACTCCAGCTTGTCGCGCGGCTAGACCAGCGGGCCGTCCTCAGTCGCCGTGATCAGTTTGTCGGCGAGCATCATGGACCCCCTGCGTGCTCCAACAGATGCATCTGAAGTTTCTTTCCTCTGCCTCTGAACCTCCTGCGGGTCTACATCGTCAGGCTCTTCAGTTTGCGCAAATCTCCACACGGCAATTCGGGGCGAGGCAGACAGACACATGAGGTAGTTCGCAGTTGGCGAGAAGTGGCACGATTTGACTGCATGGTCCGCAACGGAGGCTGCTCCAGCCAGAGCACTTGCTGCTGATCGGATGTCGCCCAGTACGAGGACGTGGGGCCCTTCGGCCCAACTCGATTGTCCCCTTGAGGCAGCGAAAGCTCCCGCCGCGGCTCTTGCACCACTTGCTGTAGCACGTCGAGACAAGAGCTCATGCAGTATAACGCAGCGGATGGTTCCATCACTACATGCCGCTACAAGTATAGTGCCATCGGGTGAGAAAGCAAGAGATCTGGCTCGAATAGTCGGGTCAGGTTTGGCACCTGCTCCACTGGCATCGGTTGAGACGCCTGGAGGAAGCAATGCTTCGAATCGTTTGCCATTGATTGTGTCGAACAGCTCTATCATCTAGCCGGCATCAGAATCCCTGTCACCCGATTCATTTGCTGCACCTCGTTTTCTCCCAGCAAATACCCTCTCTCTATCAGTCTGCTGGCCTGACATCGCAACAGTTCCGGGCCGCTTCGCTCCAAATGCCTTTTGTGATGATGCCCACGGCTAGTCGTCCGCTGACCGGGCAATTGCCAGTGTGCCGCCGTCCGGTGAAACACTCCAGCAGTCTACGGGGGACCTACAGAGAACGTGAGCCTTGCGGACTTGCCCACCAATCTACACGTCACCTCCAAGCTCATGGGTACCGGAGCTCTTACCTTGCAGTGGGGCCCCGTCTGCTTGGCTGGACGAGTTTAAGCCGGCTTCGAGGCGCTGTAGCTGAGGAGGGAGAGCTGGTGTAATCGCCAGGTTCCGCGATTCTGACGACGCGACTTCGCGAGAAAATGCAGCAGCTTGCTGGCCCGCTCCTTTCTTGTCGCGCTGTCGAATCGTGCCTCTGGTTCGTAACGAGGAAAGCACAGACTTTGTCACTGCAACTCGCTACGTAGGCCCAATCGACGACTGCTCCGGCACTCCTCCTGATGTTGATGTTGCTGTGCCGCCAGCTGGGGCCGCCGATGGCCCCGATAAACTTACGTGCTTTCCAAAGAACTCCGGGTCTTCTAGTATTTGTGCCTATTGTGCACCCTCCGTCTGTGCCGATCGCGGCAGGTAAGGCAGCGGCCAGACGGCTGCCCCAGAGCCGCTAATTGTAATAAGCCGGGTACCTCCGTGCACAAAATCTAGGAAAATGGTCCTTTCTGGAGCAATGGGTGCGTTCGCTTTGTGCTAGGAATGTGAGCCAGTGCTCCCGTGGGTCTTGCCCATGGCAGCATCTGCAGCATCTGCGGCTGACGTTGATGCCCCGCCCAGCTTGTCTCCGAATGCTGACCGCATGGAAAGAGAAGCAATTTTCCTGCCATCTAGGTCTATCACTTTGATATTGCCCCGCTCGTCTGCAGTAGCAGCCTTATAGACGTTCAGATACCGAGATATTCCGACGCCTCGAACTGGTGCCGAATGCGGCAACTCTCTCTAACCATTGGCGAGAAGTCCGGGCTGCCACACCTTGGCAAGCCCATCAATTGATGTAGTCAAGAGAAGCCTTCCTGACGGGGAGTAGGCAAGCTGAAGTACAGCATCTTTATGACCAGCCAAGACACCACATGACGTCCCATCGTCGATCCGAAACACCCGGGCTTTCCCGTCCGAGCATCCGACTGTCACCCTGCCAAGCCCACTGAATGAAGCACATAACGGGATAGTTCCAAGCCGCCCGAGCGCCTGCGTCGAGAGCATGCTTCCTACCGGGAGCGAAAGTGACTTTATGGAACCGGAGCTATTGCCTCCAGCAACAGCAGAGGTAGCCTGCGCCGACTACTGCCGGATCCAGGCAGCACCATTGTCAGCATCTTGAGCTACCCCTTGGCTGCCGATCTTACCGCGACGCAATGATGTGGTCCTTGCAGAAGCTCCCAGTGTTCCCTCAATTCCAGTCTGCAATACCTGTCCGGATATTTCTCCCGCGAGGCTCTCATCGAAGCTAGCTGGGGGTAATGTATCGGCTCCTCCGTTCGTGCGTGATCCAGTAGACCCGCGTAGAGCGGGAGCAAGGGAGTGAAGGATATCATAGCGTACCGATGGATCGGATGTAGGAGGGCGCTAGACCCCAGGCACGAGGCTTTGACGCACAATTCCACCCTTTCTTGTTTGAGCACGGCCTTTGGTTGCAGCACCTAGAACCGGTTTCAAGTTCGCTGCTATAGCTTGCTTGGCCGACTGTCTGCCTTCCGATTGGCCCGCTAATGCTGGTGGAAGCCTCCGAATCGGGCTTTTGAATCGCTACTCAGACCTGAGCTGCCGCTTCATAGCCTCGCTATCCTCCTGATCGGCTGTCGCAGCGAATTCGCGAGCTGATGCCCGAAGGCGTGAGATGTCCCCTATAGGGGCACCAGCACCAGGCTACGACTTGATTGCAGCGTTAGTTAGGTCTTGTATGGGTCTTGCATGGAAGCCTCGCAAGCTCGATCGAGCCCGTACTGGATCAATTATGCTGCTGACATCGCCCCCGCGGCTAGTTTGTACGCGCATATTCGGACTGCTGCTGAGCGCAGGTGTAGAAACAGAGTGACCTAGCCCACGGGAATAGTCGGTGCAAACAGTATCTGGACTCATGGATCTCTTCGATTCCATAAAATCTGGGGAATCATCGAATTCAGCAGACTGCATCTATGGCGAGACATGCTTCTAGCGTGAAGATAGGTTTGCCTATGAATGCATCATCCCTGAGAGAGAATGACCCAATCGCGGTCCTGACCTCGAAATGCCCAGAGAGCCGCTCATTGGGGACGCTCTGCCATTTCTGTTGCCGGCAACTGCTTCTAGCAGACTCTACTTCACTGAAGCATTATATACAACACTGGAAGGGTTGGAAGATTTCTGCATGAAGGTACCAGATAGCATTAGATCCTTCGTCGTACTGGGATCATCGGTGAGAGCGAGCACGATCGCCTTCGCGCCTCTGTCTCGGGTGCAACTTGCTAGGTAACTTGCCTGCTCCGCCATTGTGCGAGACTGCCACTGGATCGCTGCTATCCGTCGCTTATCTGCTGGTGTTGATCTCCCCATGATCGATTTGGCCAGCAGAGCGGCAGCCGCATCTCCAGGCAATTCCTTGGCGGATGATTTGGCCAGCGACATCGAGTCTCCGGAATCCAGAAGCAAGCGAGGCTTGCTAATCCCTGGCGGGAGACGCATGATATAATCGAGTCCTACGGTGTCAAGCCCACCATTGCTTGGCTACAGGAGCGCCATGAAAACTTTCTGCTGTGATTGCGATGGCCGGAAAGGCGTTTGCACGCTCCGTGACTGGAGCAAGTACTCCATATTCTCCGACGATAGGTCCGTCAGCCACTCAGTGTCGATGATTCTGTTTAGTTCGTTGGTTGGTGCAAGATAGCTATTCTCAGCGGGAGGAGCATCAAACATCGAGTCATCTGACAGCGTGAATTTCGACACAGATGCTGACGCCTGCACGTTGCTCGAAACCATGGTAGACCCACTACCTGGGTCGGCACTGCGGATACCGGATGGGGCGACGTTCTCCGCATGCAAAGCTCGCACCCGCGTTGACGCCACCAGTCGTATTTGCCCACACCGGGGAAAACCTCCACCTTTCTGGTACTCGTGCAGCTGCCGCACCCTCGCTTGCCTCGACTTTCTTGTAGATTTCGAACTGATTGCGCTCGCTTTGCTGTCCGGCCTCTCGTTGTCCCTGCGAGTATTTGCGCCACGAACGAAATGTTTCGACACTGGACTCATCAACGGGTTCCCATTGAGCCCGCCAGTATTAGCCCGCCCTTCAACCGTAGAAATGTCATCAAAATTGAACGAGGCTCTGCGTCCTCCCATGGCACCAGTGCTATCCAAGGCTTCGTCGTCTGATGACGAAGTGTCCTCGTCAGACTCAACCAATTTTGGCCCATGGATGGGCTGCGTGCCATAGGACCCTTCGTCGCTCTCACCTGGCTACCAAGGAACAAACCCCGGCCTCCAGACACCATCCCACAGTTGGACCTGCCTATGACCCGCTACTGCTACAAGTCGATCGAGAGAATGCGATTCCCTTTCCATCTGGGCTTCGCTCGTCATGCCGGAGAACAGTGGCGCTCTCATGCTGGCTTCAGTTTGCGGCCGCATTGGAGCTACAGGACCAACAAAGGATATGCTGCGAACCGCGTCTCGTAGACCTGTACCATGGTGCACGCGAGGACGGCCCAGGCTTTCAGATTCCTCGATTGTTTTCACGTCGCTTTGTCGATGAACTCGCTATGAATCTGTCGCCATGGACATTCTTTGCATTCGCGACATGCCTCGGCCACCTGCCTACTGGCGGATCCCCCCTCCCACCGCACGCCAGGCTGCAACAGGAAGCGGCTGATCTTCTGCCTGGGCGAAGCTGAGAGCACCCTCCGTGTTGAAGGACCACAGCACAACCCTCCCTTCGGCATCGCCGCTGCACAGATGGGACCCGTCATCAGACCACTCTAGCGCTGTAATGGAGGCCGGATGTGCAGGCATATGCATGGCAGCCAACATCTTTAGGCTAGGTGAGGCACCAGCACTGGTTGAGGAACGATCCACTGAGCCCCTTCGCTAACTGTGGCGGTTCCCGAATCCAGACCCTGACCCTGGCGATTCGTTGCTCGATTGCCCTCTAGTGTGCGAATAGCTCCCACTGGCATGACTGGCAGGCGACGGTTGGAATATGCTTTTACGATTCAGAATGGACGAGCCGCCGCTATCCCTCTCCGGACCATAGAGAACTTTACTGAGCAGCTGTGAGTAATCCCATAACACCAGCCTTCCGTCTTGCAGCCCCAAGGCGACAATATTGTTCGTCTGAGGTCGGATTCTACAGGAGGTTACGCCGACCCTGGCTAGGATCCTGGTAGCGATACTCAGGCGACGAACCATTCCACCCGTACCCCTCCCTGGGCGCCTTCGCCTTAGCCCGCTTGGAGAACCAGCCTTGGTAGAGCGAACAATTGGAGAGCGGAGCCCACTTCCAGCTCCTCGAGAGTGCCCACCTCTCGAATGCATCGGGCGAGAACTCATCTCAACAGCAGGTGCATGCTCTGCACTGTCCCACAGAGCAACGCAGTCGCCGCTTCGCACGTCCCATAGCCGTGCGCGCCCATCCATACTACCAGTGATGATGTACTACCCGTTCTAGGGGTCAAATTGTCCTGCCACTACAGGGGCCCAGTGCCCAACAAGCGTTGCGAGACAAGGGTCGCGCTGCTCAGGCTTATTTAGATGACGGAAGAACGACCGCCCTTCAGATAGGAGTCGCCAGCTTGCGTCAGACGCTCTCGTCAAGGGGTGTTCCGAAGGGAGATTCGCAGCCATCTGGAAGAGGATTTGGGGAAGTTGGGCAATTGACGCTGCGTTCGCGGCAATAAACTGCGACGCTGCCACCACACGTAGCACATCCTGCTGCCGAGGAGACTGCTGCTTATCACTCGCTAGATGCACGGTAGATCCAGCCTCCCCATTGCCAACAGGAGACGACAGAGAGGCAAGACTTTCCTTCGATTGAAGACCGGCCGACTAGAGAGCGTGCGACTAAGCGATACCCGTAGCATTGAACATAGAGGGCGGGGAGGACTCTGGCGTCTGTGCATAATCCCTCCTGCTACCACGAGCACTTGCACCAGAAGCACGAAGCTCGTCATTGGCCCTGGCGAGCCACGACTTCAATAGGTCACTCACAAGGAAAAGGTTGCCCGTAGTGGCCATTGCTTCGATGTAAGATAGGCTTGTGAGCAGGGAGGCAGCATCCGTGAACCTAGCTGCGTACAAGAGCTATACTGGGAGTGCGCGCAAAGCCCGAACTGAAGCTGCACTTCCAACGTCCCACGGGCCTATCAAACTTCGAGCAGGGGCATCAATACTGCCACCGCCCCCACTAGGGTCATCCAGACGCATGGATCCAGCGAGCCAGTCCTTAACGTCATCACCTAGGCTCTGCCGAGATCCATCGGGGGCCATGCTCCGCGAAGAGTCTGCGATGATCTCGTTAAGGATTGAGCTCCGACTTTCCTGACGCGCCCGCCTGGACATTTCTGTCGTTTCTTGCAACATGTGCATCTGAGCACCGGGTCTCGCACCCGGAATAGCCCCCTCAGGGATGGACAACTTCGAGGCTGTATCCAGCCCTGGCTATCGGCCTACAGTGCCAGAAAGTGAGAGAGACTATGCAACCGCCAGTGAGGGGGCATTTTGCACGGCTGTTGCATTATCTTGGTTCCCCTATTTCGTTGTCTTGAGTCTAGCATTGAAGAACCAATCGATGCTGTCATCACTGCTACTCGAGTCGCTGTCGCTCTCTGCCTAGTGTCCCATGAGAGCCTTTGCAGCAGCAACTTTCGACGCCTGAGAACCTGGTTCTGGCGCAAGCGCGGGCTAGTTCTGCTATGATTCTTTAGCTCGTTTTAATGCCATGGCCTTTTCTGTATTATCGGCTGCCATTGAGGCTTCATACACGGAACGAGCCCGTGCCTCGGCAGCTGCCCTCATGCCTGCGTCTGAGGACACCACAGCTTTCAAGCTCTTTCGCATGTCTTTAACTGATGCGTGGAGCGCGCTGTCAGATACGCCATGTCCTAGTGCCCGTTGCATGAGAAATCCTGCCAAAAAGAGATGAACTGATCTCGGATGAGGACTCGAGCTCACCAGCAGCCTCCCTAGGGAGCCAAGCGGACCCGGAAGCGCCCGAGTAGCTGAAGCTACCACAGAGCGGCCACGCAATGCGAACTTTTTGTTCACTGCCTGATGATCGCCCCCCGGCGGGATGGATTCGTTGTCTAGCTGAAAGGTCTAGCTGTGAATTTCTCCAATCGAGGATGCTCCAATTGAGTCTCCATCTGCGCTTGCAGTATCGAGTGCATCAAGCTCAGCTGAACCGTCTCTGAGGGGGCCTCCGAGGAAGGTGGGGTTCATTATTTGACTGCGATCAGGATACTCGCCGGTGCTAGATTCACGCATGGCGTGAGATGGTATGTACTCGGGCTCGAGGGCACCAGCCCTGGGATGCCCCCAGTACCTTCGCCTAACAGCCCTTACTAGCGGCCCCACAGCTATGGCCACTAATTCTTCTCCTATCCCATCCGAAGTTATGGATCCAGCGAGGTACGGACGCAATGCCAGTCGTAAGGATGTCCATATCAACGGAGGAAACGCCATGATCCCCTAAAGCTCCTCTTCTGAGAGCCGGCCGCCACCAGGCTCATTACTAGCGACGAGAAGCGTAGCAACAGTGGCCACGACCGCCTTTCCATGATCAATTTCTAACCGCTCAAGATACTGGTCAAAGAGCAACATGAGTGAGTCGGGCAGTGCCTCGATCCGGTCCAATACTTTTTCATAGACTCCGAACACGCGCAACTCCTCCGTACTCACAGCGAGCCACAATGGAAGCCGCGAACAGACGCGAGATGATAGGGCGTCAAGTTGGGCTGACTCCATCCGCTTGCCGTGTCGGCGCAGCATCGCTATGGCTGCTCTGCGAGCAGCAGCATTTGTCAGTGGTCTCAGCGCCACTGGTGTGTACCCGCGCGCTTCGAGCGATGAAATGGAGTGGTGATCGTTGTCTTCGTTGCTCCATCCGATGGCGCCGCCATCTCTGTCAAAATCCGCAGAAGGTGGGTCGGTCCTAACTGAAACGATGACGTGCACTCTGGCTGGAAGCAGCTGCTTGTGAGGGAGGACGTCAAGCACAGACTGGCGGGCCACAGCTGTGGAATCTCCACGCCTGGTATTTCCTTCTGCCCGTTGTCCCAGAACCACGTCCTGCATGTCATCCACGGCATCGATAATGAGCACTACAGGACGACGGGCTGCTGCCAGCTCCAGCAAACCAGTTAGAATGGACCGAAGTTCTCTTGGATCGTCAGGCAGCGGCGGCGGGTCGTACTCCCACTCCTACTCAGCCAGCAATTCATCGTACGAAGACCGATGCGAGAAATCAGCACCGTATCTCGTACGCTTTCGACCTCCCGTGGTGAACGATTCGTCACCTGCGAACATGTTCCCAGACGATTCATGCTAGCTTTCGCTGCCATCGCTAGACTCGGATGATCCACCCCCGTCATCTGACTCGTCTCCTGTAGACTCTCCAACTCTGGTTGCGCCAATTTCATCGGCCAGAGAAGAGGCGGTAGGACGACGGGAGAAGGCGCGCCGCTGACTAGTACCGCCATCTCCTCCGAATGCTCCTGCGGAAGCACGGCCGACAATGTTCTAAACAATTCCCCGTGATCGCTTCTGCACCTCTGCCTGAAGATCCTCTTGCGAGTACAAATCTCCAGAGAGCCATGCCAACGCACACTCCACTTCCCGCCCTCCAGTCGTGCGTCCACGAGTACGAGCCGACGGAAGCCCGGGACCGGCTACTCGGCGAAGCTCCACGCAAAGCCTTTGTATTACGTCACGAACCTGGACAGAACTCCCTCCACCCATCCCCACGAGGTGTGTGATAATCGCTGGTGCTTCCTGTCGGTGTACAAGCGGTGAAATGACAGGTCCATCCGCATCTTCATGTTCCTCGAACAGGGCTGCCGGGCGCCATGATCCCGCCCGTGCCGGCCCGACAGCTTTCTCGACAGATCGACGAAGTGCATGCGCCATCGAAGCTAGTAATGACGTTTTCCCTACTCCTGGAGGTCCAAACAGCATCGATGCCGAGGAGAGGCCGACGGTGGGCTTTGCGATCTCACCGTCCAAGTCTGGTACCCCTGTCCGACCCCGAATGGAAGAGTGTCCAGGCGTAGACGATCTCTCGTCGTTCGTGCTTCGAGATCGCATACCGGCCGCACTCAACTCCGCTGCCTCGAGCAGTCCCCGCCAGGCATCATCATGCCATAGAGGCACAGGTTGCGACCGGACGAGAGTGTCCACCGCACCGTCTACTAGGGCTGACCGCCCCACAGTTCGAATATTGAGTAAGGCACACACCTGCTCTGATGAGCGTCGTGCCTAACGCCAAGCGGATGCCTCTGCATCGCGGTGCACCGAGGAAGAGGCACTATTGAGCTGCGCGTCTGCATTGTTCCCTACCCCAGCGCCGGTTCCGCTGCTGAACGAAGCCTATGCCAGGAGCTGCCTCGATGAAGATGCATCGCGCCCTCGTTCCCTGGTATCACTGCCGAGCGTTCGTGTGGACCGCAGCACTGCTCGGGACCTTATAAGAGCCCCTCTATTCCCTGAGGAGTTTCCTGACGCCATTTGTGCCGAATCCCTGCCCTCGCCATGATTCGATGCCATAGCGTGCGCCATCTGCTCCACTAGAGCTGGGTCGGCCCCGTCCCTGGCCCTTCTCCCTGCGACAACTTTGGCTACCGCAAGTCGCAGGCGGTAGAGGACGTCCTCTGCCCAGCGTGACAGGCCGCCAATGCGCGGCTAGTGCTTGATCTGCTCGAGATCCGTTGGCTGGTGGTTCCTGCTTGAGGTACGTTCTCGATTGACGTGTTTCCTGGGCTTGGCTGGAGGTCTGTACTCACATGGCACCTTGTCTACGAGAGTCACGTCGGAGCGACGAGACGCTGCAAGCCGGATGCGGGTCCTCAATTTTCGAAGGAGTTCTGCCTTGTGCGCATCTACCTCAAATTTGTAGATGGGTCTTCGAAGGCGACTCGCAGGCCGGGTCGCCATCGACTAAGAGCCCGTGGCAGAGATGGCACCGTCGGAGCCTGTGCGTTGCCTTCCATGCGATACCTCGCTTCCTGCTCTGCTGCCTGCGTCGTCGTTCCTACTTCCACCCTCGATGTCATCGCTATCGCCCGTGATGAGTCGCAGCCCCATCCTGCTCCCGCGGTTCGACATCCGACCAATGCCGAGCAGTGGGGGCGGCGGACCCGCGGCTTTGTGTGGTGCTATGGGCTAGATAGGCTCGCTGCCTTCGATTCGTTGCTCGCCCCCCATTGCATCCTCTCCTTCATCCTGTGATGATACAGCCGACAGTCTTCGATATCCTACGACCTCGAGCTCTCCATCGATGAAACTGCCTTTGTGTTTGTCCGGCACCTTGTCCAGCCACGAACCGTCTTGAATATAAAACAGAGTCTGCTGTACCTTCGATGCTCTGTGCTTTGCAGTGTTGTTGAGGGCGGCGCGCTAGAGTTCCAACTCCGTAATTGACCGACCTTTTGGGTACTGGCGTACCCACTCGAGAGGATCTTCCTCAACGTCTGCTGACGCATCATTTCTATCACTGCTACTGTTTGGCTCAACAAGTCTCGTAGCGGCCGCCATCATAGCCTCATCATCGTCTGAATCAGGACCTACGAATGAGACTCGTCTGCTTCCTACTTGCGCAGGCTTGATGCTGCCCGATACGTTGCTAGTTGCGCGAGGATGCGACAACCCAGCGCTGGCTGAATTAGGTAGATAGTCGTCTGGGGTCCAACCATAACGCTGTCCAACAATAGCAAGGACGACGTCGGCACGGTCCACCTCTTGCAAACACAACTCGACGGCTTTGCCTTGAGCAGATTCTTCTGGGGTGACGCCACCCCACCTAAGATCAACGAGCTGTATGTTAATATACCAACTAGTCCCCCACTCTTCGAGTCGCGGGACCACCGACCGAGATAGGACAGTTCTAGTTGACTGCTGGTCGCGAAACGTAGAACTGACAAAAATCCTGACAGAGGTATATTCTGAGCTCGCCATAGTGACTGCACCGATAAGGCCAGAGCAGTGGCACCACAGTAGGCCGGTTTAATCCAACACTATCTCAAGGGCGATTTGAGGCGCTGTAGAGCAGGGTTAGCACGAAATTCAACGGATTTCAATGTTGTTCCGAGTTTCGTGGTCGCACAGCCATGAAAAGTGGGTCGACTCAGGACGGTCGCAAGGAATGCCAGAACTTTCTGAGACCGACTCAATGCATTTCTATGAGGGAAGACTTAATCTGCTTGCCTATTCTAACTGCGTCGTGCAGGCGCCTGCGCCCATCCAACCAAGCCATAGCTTCCGTATAGGACTCAGGCCGGATCGGCCGCAGTTGCGACGCATCTTGATCCCCTTCCTTTGAAGCCCTCTGCCTCTACTACGTCCCTGGAACCTGCCCAGACCTAGATACCCCTGCCGGCGAACACAAGAACGTAAACTCAAAGGTGTTACTGTTGAATGACCCACCCCCGCTACCACAACCCTCACGCAGATCCACCACCTGCGTCTCCGCTCGCACGTGACACAGCTGCCTCAGTGACGGGTGCTCTGATTCCGATTCCGAATCAAGACCGCCTTTCAGTCCAACCTCGCCCTCGATCCCAGCCTCCTCGCGATCACGGTCACTGCCACCTACGTACGTCACGTGGCTGTCGAACAGCACCATGCTGCCGATCTCGACTGGCTTCGTGAAGGTTATCTCGTCCGCTGCCAGCAATAGGG
>Ga0136560_1000600_pt1 | contig 18279 bp, 10 predicted proteins | sample AntRauMeHopE1497_FD_104925 | JGI IMG/M metagenome (GOLD analysis project Ga0136560, IMG submission 104925) | Saline lake microbial communities from Rauer Islands, Antarctica - Metagenome Hop E1 #497 | ecosystem: Environmental > Aquatic > Non-marine Saline and Alkaline > Saline | place... | reverse complement strand
GCGAATGACGACGACACGCACGGTGCCGGGGCAGCAGCCGACGGCGAGAAGCGCTCCAGGCGCGCCCGCACGGCCGGCACTGGCCGCTCTGAGAAGCGGATCCGACCCCCGGCGGAAGCGGCCGCCGAGGCACCGAATGGGGGCTCGGGGTCGTCGTCGTCCAACGCACCCGCCTCCAGCGAGGCCCGGGCTGCCGCCACCACCACCCCGGCCCGGGGGGCGAAGCGCGCCCGCGGGGGGCCGACTCCCGTCGCGCCGACCGACGCGGAGCGCGCGGCCGCGAGGCTCCGGCAGCAGGCCGCTGCGGAGTGGAAGGAGTCGGTATGGCACGCCGAGCGCTCGCGATGGCAGGTGCCGGGGGGAGGGGCGCAGGCGCCTCGCTCCCGGCGGATGGGGAGCGGCGCGACCGGCGGTCTGGCAAAGGCGGCCGCCGAGGCCAGGGCTCGTCTGGCCCAGTCAGGCATCGACCTGAGCGATGACGCCGTTGCCCCGACGGCCGATCCCCCGGCGAGGCAGCAGAGCGGCGCGGACGCCGACAGTGAGGACCAGCCACTGTCGCTGACCAGCCTGGGCGGTGCCGGCCCCGCCACGCTCGCCGCCCGCCGCCCACGCACCACCTTTGCCGACAGCGTCTCCCGCGCCGTGGCGTCGATCCGCGACACGCCCCCGCCTGCCCGCGCCCCGGTCATCGCCGGCGGCCTGCCGCGGGGAGAGGGGGAGCCGCTCTCCACGCCGGCTGCCACAGCTGGTGCGGCGACTGGCGGCCCAACTGGCTCGCTGGACGTCTTTGGCGGCGCCATCAGTGCCGCCTCGGATCCCTTCGGCACCGACAAGCCCGCTGCTGCCTCGGATCCTTTTGGCACCGACAAGCCCGCTGCCGCCTCGGATCCCTTCGGCACCGACAAGCCCGCTGCCGCCTCGGATCCTTTTGGCACCGACAAGCCCGCTGCCGCCTCGGATCCTTTTGGCAGCGCAAAGCCCGCTGCCGCCTCGGACCCCTTCGGCACCGACAAGCCCGCTGCCGCCTTGGATCCATTTGGCGGCGTCAAGCCCGCTGGTTCCACTGACTCGGGTGCTGCTGTGAGCCCTGGCGCAAGGGCCACCGCCTCCATGCCGCCAACATCCAAACCCGCTGCCCCAGCCCCTGCCGCCACGGGAGGAGTCGATGATTTCGCGTCCCTTTTCGGAGACCCTGCAGCCTCAGCAGCGCCCGCCCCAGCCGACCACGATCCGCTCGGGGCACTGACTGCACCGGCATCCGCCCCCGCTGCCAGCGATCCGTTCGGGGCGCTGACTGCACCGGCATCCGCCCCCGCTGCCAGCGATCCGTTCGGGGCGCTGACTGCAGCGGCATCCGCCCCCGTTGCCAGCGATCCGTTCGGTGCCGTTGCAGCCCCCGCTCCCGCCCCCTCTACCAGCGATCCGTTCGGTGCCGTTGCAGCCCCCGCTCCCGCCCCCTCTGGCAGCGATCCGTTCGCCAGCTTTGTTGGCGGCGCTGCGCCCGCCTCGGCGGCTCCCGCGGCACCGGCGTCCTTCGGCTTCGGCGTCCCGGCGGCCATTCCCGCGGGCGCCGGCGATGGCTTCGGGGGCTTCGCTCCTCCTGCGGCGTCTGATCCGGCACAGGCCAGAGGGTTTGCCGGCTTCGGCACAGAGAGTGCAAACGCGGGAGCAACAGGGCCGGCCCCCGCCACAGTGGCGTTCAGACCGCCTGGCGGCGGCGGCGGCTTCGGCGGTGGCGGCGGCGGCGGCGGCGGCTTCGGGGGCTTCGGCGCAGGCGCGGCGCCAGCTGCTGGCTTCGGCGCAGGAACGGCGCCAGCTGCTGGATTCGGCGCAGGCGCGGCGCCAGCTGCTGGCTTCGGCGCAGGGACGGCGCCAGCTGCTGGCTTCGGGGTGCAGCCTGCCGCGCAGTCCGGTGGCTTCGGGGCGCACGGCTTCGGGGGTCAACCACAAACCGCCCCGCCTGCAGCGGCCTGGGGGCAGCCATCAGGAACGCCTGCACCAGCAGCGCCTGCGGGGGGCAGTGGCTTCAAGATGAACAAGAAGCTGAAGGTCAGGAGGCGGCGGTGATGTAGGCTCATGAGAAACGCTGCTGCTGCGAGCCCGCGGCCGGACCAGCACCGGCGCCACAAGAGTCGAACAAAGATTTTCGCGGCACAACCTCTCACACTCGCCCGGCTCGGCTGTCATTCGATGCAGCGGCGCTCTGCGCGAGCTGGGCAGGACGGGTTCGAGCACAGCCTCAGCCGCCCATGGACGACCTTGATCTCGTTCCTGCAGCGTCCTCTGGGTCCGAGCAGGCACTGCTATTCGCTGGCTTTGGTGTAGCAGCCGCAGGCAGCCTCGGGGCCTGGTACTGGCTTACCCACGTGAGGAAGGGCGGCGGGCACATCGTGCCCCCGGCCGCCCCCGGCCGCTCACCAGTCGCTGCAACACTCGCACATTGAGTTGTTTGGGCACGCTCTTGCCGCCGCAGAAGTCTGCTGCCACCGCGTCTTCGTCGGCGGGAATCGACGAGGCCACGCTTGTCGAGGTCATGGAGGAGATCGACGACGAGACTGACGCCGCCCTGGCGGCTTTCGCCGAGAAATCATCCGCCATGTTCGGAGAGGTGGTGCGCCAGCGCGCACGGCCGGAGCAGATGGCTTTGCAGTCGCTCGCGGCATGGCAGTCCGAGATGGTCCGCATCACCTCCAAGGCCTGCTCCCGGACCGACGCGAAGCCCTCGGACTTCACGAGCGCGCTGCAGTACTGGTCCCCGCGGTCGGAGCGGGTGGCGGAGCTTGAGGCGGCCATCGCGGCGACCCGGCCCAAGACGAGCTTCAAGCGCGACGAGGTGGAGCGCATCTCCGCGGCCGCCGAGGAGGACCTGGTGGACCGGCTCCGCTCCCGGGTCGAGGCGCTGGAGCGCCGTGGCATGGCCCCCGGCTCGCCGGAGCTGTCGTCGCGCGTGGGGCTTGAGCTCAGCAAGCTCCGTGAGCAGAGCGTGGAGTCTGCCTTGGACGAGGAGGGCCCGGGGACGGCCGCCGCGGCGGCAGTGTTCCACCTGTACAGCGGCGTGTACGGGATGGCGTCGTGGCCCAAGGAGCGTAAGTTCCAGCTGCGCATGGTGTCAGTGTTCCGCGAGCTCGGGCTCGGCCCCGCCGCGGACGCCGTGGTCCGGCAGGTGGCGGCCAAGGACGGCCAGCAGCGCATGAACCAGGCGCAGGCGGCCATGCGCGGCGGGGGGGGCGGCCGCGGCATGATCGGGGGCATGTGACGAGGCGGCGGCGCAGGGCTAGAGCCCGGGCGAAGTGTTTGGGCGAGTGGGTGCGGGGGCTGCGGGCGCAACAGGCGCGGCGTGACGTCGTGGCGGGCCTCGGGGCATGCACTGCGCCAAGTCTCGGAATCGCGTGGCGGCCGTAGTCACGCGAGCGGCACGCACACGGGCAGCGCCGGGGTCATGCGGGGAGCGCTCTGCGCAGCAGCTCCCTCTTGTCCTCGGCCACGTGGGCGGGGAAGGCCACGTCGAAGCGGAGGACAAGGTCGCCCCTGGACCCGGGGCTCTTGCTGACGGGCATGCCCTCCCCGCGCACGCGGCGCTCGTAGCCCGGGGCCAGCACCTCGTTGCAAGGGAGGCTGAGGACGCGGTCGTCGAGCGTGCGAACGCTGACGGTGCACTCGGTCAGCGCCTGCAGCAGCGACACGCGGGGCCGAAAGACCAGGTCGTTGCCCTCCCGGGCGAAGCGGGGGTGCGGCTTCTCGGCGATGACAAAGACGATGTCCGCAGGGATGACGCCCGGGGCCTGGTCCCCCTCGTTCTCAAACGTCACCTTGGTGCCGGCCTTCCACCCCGCCTTCACGTGGATCTCCAGCACCTTCTCCTCGGGCAGCAGCGTCCGCCCGTCGGCCTGCAGGCGCTGCCGGGTCACCTTCATCCTCTTGGTCGCCCCGTTGAACAGCTCTTCCAGCGTGCAGCCCAGCCGGGTCACCACCGGATCGCCCTTCCTCGGGCCCCTCGGCCTCGGCGCCCCCATGCCGCCGAGCCCGCCCATGCCCGCAAACATGGGCATGCCGCCCCCGGCGCCGCCACCCATCTCCTCGAACACCGAAAAGGGGTTGGTCGTCCCGAAAAACTGGGAAAAGATCTTGTGCGGGTCTCCGTGGAACGAGTAGCCGCCCCCCGCGCCGCCCATGCCGCCCGCGGCCGGCCCCACACCCTCGCCGCCCATGGGCGCGCCCTTGAGGCCGTCCTCGCCGTACTTGTCGTACACGGCGCGCTTCTCCTTGTCGCTCAGCACATCGTACGCCTCGGCGATCTCCTTGAACTTCGCCTCAGCCTCAACCTGCAAAGGCCAAGGAAACCACGCCATGGGCTCTCACGAACCGTGGGGCGCAACGGAACAGTACAGCGAATCCAGCAGAACAACACCGAACACCTTCGAGACCACCCCACAAACCGCTTCTTCCCCGCCACACGTTTCAGGGCAACCGAATCGCGCATGACTAGAGACGAGCCAGCCAGGAGTTGCCGCACGCGGGTCCTTGGCTCACCTTTCGGTGCTGGTTCTTGTCCGGGTGCCACTTGATCGCCAGCTTGCGGTACCTGCGTGCCCTGGACCGCGGCAGCAATACTGTGTCGGTATGCTACGCTGTGGTGCTGCGACCTTCGCCCCTGTTGACCGCTGAGCGGAACGATTCGCTGGCAGCGATTGCTCGTTGCGCTGCGAGGCTGCAGGCACGTCTCACGCCTTCTTGATCTCGGCATCCGAGGCAGACCGTGATACACCAAGGACAGAGTAGTAGTCGGGCATGTTTGGCCCTCCGCAGGTGTGTGGTGGTGGCTTCTGGCTGCGCGCGCAACTGGTGCGGGCAGAGCCGTCAAGCGTGTGTGGCTGTGGCGTCCAAGAGTGGACGGTGACGACTGGCTGCGACCGCTCCCGTGGTGAGCGTCAGGCCAGAGCCTGTGAGCGTCTGGACTTGCGCAACGGCACGCAAAAAGCGGGTGGGCTCGCGAGGCTGCCGCCGAACGGCTGGCGCACCTGCGGCCGCAGTCGCCGGGGTGGACGCCTCACCCCGGTCAGTGCGAGGCCAACACAACCTCCTGCATGCCTTGCACTGCGGTGCGCCAGCCCCCGACCGTCCACGGCACCCCGAACGTGGGGCAAAGCACCGCGAGGCCCCGACGGGACTTGAGCATCCCGAGCGCGCTCACTGCCAGCTCATCGGCCGCTTGCAAGACACGAGCTGCCCGCTGTCTGGCCGCGAGCGCATCTGCGCGGGCCTGCCGGCGCTGAGCGCTGATCCGCTCCTCGGCCTGCCGCTGAGCCTGAATGAGCGCCGACATGTCGCCCACCCCCTGCCCCTCGCCGTCCTGCATCGAGAGCGCTAACGCCAGCTGCAGTGATGCGTCGTCGTCCGGAGTTCCAGCGGTCCGAAACGGCTCAGGCCAACTCGCGGGCGCGGCTGAGATCCCGATCCCTGCAGGAGCCCCGGCAGCGTCCATTACGCCCAGCTTCGACGACATGCCGACAGGGGCAGCACCTGCTGCTAGAGCGGGCGCACTGACCGCTGCAACACCCGCCAGCGGCCGTTTCGAAATACGGACCTGGCTGCCGCTCTTTATTCCTAGGCCCAGGAGACGCACATCGTCCGCGGAGCCGTGCAAACGGTCGTAAGCTACTGCTCGGAAGCTGGACGTGCCAGAGTTGAGGACTTCGAGCCGCAAGTCGGCCCCCAGCTCGATTCCAGCCGAGCTCTCAATTTCGCGCACTACCTCGCCGAGCGTGATTGCCCGCACCACCAGCGGGGCATCCAAGAGAGGCGAAAAGACTTTGATGCGAAGGCAGGCCATCTCAGGGACGCGGGTGTGCCTTCCCGAGTGATGGATCGCGCTCGCGCAGCAGCATGTTCGATTGCTTAGAAGTCTGCAGCCGCCAGTGCGTCAGGGTCCGGCTCGTCCTCGCCGCCCACGCTGCCACGTCGTGCTGGGGCAGCTGCGGCCGGTGCTACCAAAGGCGGCGTCGTGCCAACCCCGGATCCACGGGCAACGCCGTCAACTGAGCCTCGCCCCCACGGCCCCACGGCCCCCCGAAGGCCCCACCGGTGCGGAAGGGGACGGGCTGTCGGCCGTTTCGGGCAAGACCGCCTCAGCGGCGTCGACGCCGCTGATACGCTCGAGCGCCTCCGTTGTGCGGACCAGGGAAGCCTTCAGTGGCCCGGCAAGATCCCTGCCCAGGCCGACAATGGCAGCGGGCTCCGAGGCCGCGGCCTGCACCCGCCTCACGAGGGCCTCGGCCCAGCGCCGGCACATCTCGGTGAACTCGCCGCTCAGGCGCGGTCCGGCCCCCGCCGAGCCGACCCCCGCGCGCTGGCTTGTCGCGACTTCATGATTGCCCCCAGGTGCCAGTGCGTTCTCGAACACCTCAGCGCAGCTGGGAGCGCTGGCAGGATCGAGGGCTGCCGCGAGCAGCCGCAAGTCCCGCCATGCGTCACCCAGCTCAACATGCGATGCGCTACGCAAGAGCGCAGCCTCCAGCCTCCGTACCCGCTCGGATCGCCTCGAGCGCGGGCTCAAGGCAGGAAGCGCCGTCATCAGCGACGGGGGGCCCTGCTTCGGCGATCTCGCGGATCAGCCACCGCATCATCCTGTTCTCCGGCCCGCACTGTAGCGCGACCGAAGCCCTTGGGACGGCCATGGCCACGAGTGTCGCGATGGCCTGGCCGAGGTGACCAGGCCGAGCGAGCGAGCTCGCGCCTTCGGGCCGATTGCGTTGCGGGAGCCGCGCAGACATCCTGGTCGCCGCGTGGGAGGGCTCGATGAAGGCACCCGTCCGACAGTATCGTGTGCCGGTCCGCGCTTTGGTGCCCGCGCCGGGGCTGCGTGGAAGCGGGCGGCGTGCAGCACGATAGAGCGCTCGACCGACACTGCGGCCGGCGCCCTCACTCGTGCGCCCGGTGGGGTGCGCTTGCACGGCACGGGTGGACGAGCGATGAGTTTGTGCTTGCCACCGGCTCGACACGAGTTTTCACGGCTCTCTGCCGGTGCGAGCACGCGACCGCGAGCGAGGGGCCCGGGAGGCGCGCTGGCAGGGCGCACGCGCCCTCGGTGGCGCCAAGCATGCGACCGCCTCGTCGCACAGGCTCGCCGGGGTGGCAGGCTGGCGCATCACGGCCCGAACGGCGTAGCCGTCCTCTCGCCGACCGGCTTGCCGCCTTCCCGCGCTGTCTCCACCCGCACGGGTCGAACCGGCTCCTGCGATGGACGGAAGGTCAAAATTCATCCATGCTTTGGACCGGTAGGGGTGAGGCCGGGATGGGCGGCCAAGAGGCAAATGATCCCCCACGATCCAGGAAACCCTCTGGGCTGGAGGGATGTCCGCCGAGCGGGTCACCGCCTGGGCTGGTATCTGCTGCGCCGAGCGGGTCACCGCCTGGCCTGGCATCTGCTGCGCCAAACGGGTCACCGCCTGGCCTGGCATGTGCTGCGGCGACCGGGTGACCGCCGAACGGGTTACCGCCTGGGCTGGCATCTGCTGCGCCGAACGGGTCACCGCCTGGCCTGGCATGTGCTGCGGCGACCGGGTGACCGCCGAACGGGTTACCGCCTGGGCTGGCATCTGCTGCGCCGAACGGGTTACCGCCTGGGCTGGCATCTGCTGCGCCGAACGGGTTACCGCCTGGGCTGGGGCCTTCTCTGCGATACGCAAGACCGCCAGGGCCGAGTGGTCCGCCACTTGGCCTGGAGCCTCTTGGGCTCAACCGGCTACCGCCTGGCCTGAAGGCTGGTGCGCCAAACGGGTTTCCGACGCCCGTCCTGCCGGGAAGGCCAGCCGGGGGATAGGCGGCTGCAGGCGCTGCCGCGGCAGAGAAGGCAACCCGGTCGAGCCCGAACGCCGAGGGCAGGCCCCTCTTGAAGGGGTTGTTCCCCTTGGTGGAGGGCAGCTCAGGGATCGACCCCGGCGGGACGACGACGGCGGGCGGCTGCCCGAGCGCCTCGACGCGAAGCTCCAGCGAGGCTGCGAGCTTGTGCACGGCCGCCGTCCACTGCGGCGTCATCTCCGCCCTGCTGCCGCGGCCGCGGCCCGAGGCTGCTGCCGCCGCAGCAGTCGCGTCCTCCTCTGGCACCTCGACCGCGTTGGCAAACAGCGGGAACATCGAATCGGCCAGGTCTGGGCGTAGGTCTTGCGCCAGCAGCCTCAGCGGCCGCCACTCTCGCTCCGCATCGCAGTGAAGCGGGGCGTGCAAGAGCGCCTTGAAAAAGCCGCTGGCCACCGCCTCGAGCTCGATTGCCCGGTCCAGGTCTGCAGCATCGCCGGCGCCGTAAGAGCTGGGAAGGATCGACACGACCTCGTCAGTGAGAAATCTGAGCAGGCTGCCAGGGCGATCCGCGAGCGCGCACCTGGAAAGCCGAGGCGCAACCTCAAGCAGCACGCCGCGGATCGCGTCCTCCCTGGTCCCGGAAGTCGTGGGTGATGCCGCTGCTGCCGCTGACGCTGCATCTGCGGCCATTGGGCAGGTCCTTCAGTGAGAGGCGTGAGTGAGGTTGCGGGGTTGTGTGCCGTAGGCGGGCTTCGGGGCCCTGCCGGAATAATATCTGGGACAAATTAGGCAACGGCGCTCGGCCTTAGCGAAAATCGAGGGCGCTTGCCATGCCCTCTGGAAGATCAGGGAGCGCCCTTTCCACGGCTGCTAGGATGGCGGCGGTCGGTTCCAGGCCGCACGAGACCCGGAGCAGCCACGGGCTGACCCCAGCCTCGTGGAGCCTCCTCCTCCCGTCCTCGGTCGCAACCATGTCATAGTGCGCCAAGAGCGCAAACGGGCAAACGAGCGTGGCCCCGATGCCGAACGACGGCCCCTTGACGGCGTCAAGGCGATCGTAAAAGCGCCGCGCCGCCTCCAGCCCGCCCCGCAGCACTACCGACACGATGGCGCCGCACAGCACGCCCCCGTCGGCCGACTCGCGCGCGATGGCTCGGAACGCCGCGCCGGAGCCGCCTGCAGCCTGCATCGCCCAGTGGACGCGCTCGGCCACGTCGGTGCGGGACTCAAGGTATCGCGCCAGCGCGTCGCACGACCTGCTCGCGGCTTCGACCACGTGCCGCGCCCCGCCGCACTGCGACGCGATGACGGAGAGGTCGGCCCGGAAAGGCGCCTCCACGTGCCGCGCCAGGGACGGCCAGAGCGTTGGGGCGCCGGCGAGCAGACGGCTCCCCGGGTTCCGCACCACCGCCCCGGCCATGACCGTGCCGTCGCTGCCAAAGTACTTTGTCAGGGACAGCACGACCACGTCGGCGAGCGGCGCCCCGTCGGGCCGGCGGCGGACCACGTCCACGGCGAAGGGGCTGCACATCGTCGGGTCCACCACCAGCGCTGCCCCGTGCTCGTCGCAGAGCCCGCGCAGCGCCGACAGATCGACGGTCTGCAGCAGGGGGTTGGAAGGCGCCTCCGTGACGACGCCCGCGAGCCGGTGCCCGTGCTCCGCGAAGGCCGCGGCGATGGCGCCGGCGTCCGTCGGGTCCAGCACCCGCACCACGAGGGGCGGGCCCTCGATCCCGTCGTGGGCCTCTGCTCCGCCCTTCGCGCCGGTATCGGCCGTCGGAAGCGCCCCCGCGGCATCGTCCCATCCCGAGCACACGGCCTGCCGGCGCGCGAACCGCTCCAGAATGAGCGTGGTGTCGACATAGAGCCACCCGATCTGGAGCCACGCGGCCCTGCCCCTGGGCCGCATGACGCTATTGATGGCCTTGAACGCGGCGTAAAAGGCGTTCATCCCGCTCCGGCACACCGCCACGTCACCGGGGCCGACGCCGGACCCGACTGCGTCCACGACGCACGACACCACCGCAGCGGCGTCCGCCTCCACTGCAGGGCCGCCGGCCGTCACTCCGTCGCCGCGCGCCGCGGCCAGGAAGGCCTCCGCCTGCCTGGAGCTGATCCGCACCCCCGTGTGCTGCAGGAAGGCTCGGGCGGCTGGGCGCTGGGCGGCTGACGGCAGCACCACGGCCCACCATGCCGTGCCCGGCCCCGAGGGGAGCGACGCGGCGTCGCTTGCCGGGACGATGACGCACGCGCCGCCGGGCCCGGCGCCGCCGCCGCCCGGCCCCGCCCGCTCCAGCGCCGCCGAGAGGCCCGCCGCGGGCGGCACGCACGCGTGGTCCCCCTCGCTCACGTACGTCACCAGCTCCCGCGCGGCCCGCTCCGACGCCACGCCGATGACGTCATCGGGGTCGAGCCCAGACCCGGGCCCCGCGGCCTCGGCCAGCCTCCCGGCGAGCACGTGGTGCGCCTCGGTGACCAGACGGTGCACCACGAAGCGGGGGTAGCCGTGCCGGACGAGGGACGTCACCGCCGGGTCGCCCTCCTCGTAGCCCTCGCAGTGAGCGATGGTGGGGAGCGACACCACCACCGAGTGTGTCTCGCCGGCGGGGACCGCGCTCCCCAGGGGGAACGACCGGGGACCCGCTGCCGCCAGCGCCAGCGCCCCGGCCAGCGGACCGTCCCCGGCCTTGCGGCTCTCCAGTACCGCGGACAGCGCTGCCGCCCCGGCCTCGCTCAGCCCCTCGCTCACAGCCTCGAGGTGCGGGTCGAGCACCCCCCGGGCCCGCATCGCGCCCAGCAGCCGCGCGAAGTACTCGATGTTCGGCCCCGACTGCCCCGCGCTCGACTCGATCGTCGCGGCAACCTCGGATGCCGGCGCCGCCCCCGCGAAAAACTCGTTCTCCGTCGTGGCCCAGAACACCTTGGCCTCGCGGTCAACGCCGTCCGCGCAGTGCACGGTGACGGCACGGAGACCGTAGCCCGCCTGCTCGCGGTGGAGCAGGGCTGCAAACGTGTGCTCGGCTACCGAACCGCTGATCCGGTACAGCGTCCCGTGGACGCGGCGCAGCTCCTCCGCCCCGACACTGGCGCGCTCCGCTGCGGCAACCGTTTCGGCGTCGTCCGCGGGGCCGGAGTCGGCGTCAACGAGCGTCACGACTCGCCCGAGCGCGACGGGCGTCCCGCGGTGCTCCGGGCTTGCCTGCCAGAAGCGCCGGCGCAGGCCGTCGACAAACCCATCATGCCGCTCAATGTACTCGAAGCCAGGCTGCGGGCGCGGTGGACGGAGCGAGCGAAAGGTGTGCCGCTACCGTTGTTGGCGCCCTCGAGCCGGTGGTACGGGAGGCGCCTCGCGCACTCACCCGCCACACCAGGGAGCCGTAGCCCCACACAAGCATGTCTTCGCTCATGCTGGAATCGTAGCGTGCGGCAGACGCAGGCGTGCCCTCCTTCCGGAAGCAAGCGACGCCTCTGCCCCGACGTGCCACGTTTGCTTGTGGGGCATCTCGCGGCCCCGGGCCGCGGAGGGTCGCAAAGGCGCGCGAGTATTAGGATGGTTGCTTCTTTGCTTCGGCCCTTGTCGGCCCGTGACAGTCACTCGGCAGCCGATTCGGTGCCGGCCTTGATGGCCGCGATGAGGCCGTCGCAGCCTTGCTCCACGAGCTCGACCACGCTTGCAAAGTTTCGCTCGTAGTACGGGTCTGGTGTGTCCACCGTGCCACAGTCGGGCGCGTAGTCCTTCAAGAAAAGCCGCAATTTCGGCTCCACGTCCTTGCCGAAGCGGCGCTCGGCGTCCGCAAAGTTTGATGAATCCATGGCAACAACGAGGTCGTACTCCGAGACGTGCTTGCGGCTGATCTGCTGGGCGCTGTGGCTGCTCATGTCGTAGCCCTTGTCCCGGGCAGCTGTCACCATCTCCCCGTAGGCCCCGTCCCCGACGTGGTAGGCCCCGGTGCCGCTTGATGCCACGTCAACATCGATGCCTGCGGCCTCGGCGCGCTTCCGCATGACAAACTCGGCCGTCGGCGACCGGCAAATGTTGCCGAGGCAAAGGAACATGACCTTGAACGGTGCCCGGGCGCCTGACGCTGCCATACCCGATCCAAGGCCGCCGACTGACAGCCTCGCAAAGGCCGCGGCAGTCCTGGAGTGTGCGGCACCCGCCGCCAGAGCTCTGGGCCACTGTGAGCCCTGGCCTCGGCAGGTCACGGGCCGGGCCGGCACCCGTCCCAGGCCCGCAGTCCTGCATTGAAACTTCATCCCGGCTGCCCCGCTGGGTGGGGCGAGCTTGCGGTGCGGCCACCGCTCACAGGGCAGGCTGGGCCGAGCATATCCACGAGCCACGACGTCTGCCTGCCGATCCCCGAGCCAAGAGGCGCCGGCTCAGTCAGTATGGCATCGCACATCGCGTGCCGCGAAGAGCGGGGGGCCGGCATCGGAACCTTTGCCGTCACGTCGGTCGGTGAAGGCGCACTACTGATGGATGAGCTGCCTTGTTGCTCCGTCACGCTGCGGCCTCGGCAAGCGTGTGCCGGGTGCGGCAGATCGTGCGCCGAGGCGGGGTGCGCCAAGCTGCAGCGGTGCTCGGGGTGCAAGTCGGCGAGGTACTGCTCGGCCGGCTGCCAGCGGGCCGACTGGCGCTCCCACGGGCTCGAGTGCGAGGTTCTGGCCGGGCTGAAGCGCCACGGCAAGCGGCTCGACGCCGAGGGCCGCCTTGTGGTGCGGATCCTGTCCCGTGTGGCCAGGGACGAGGCCGGGCCGCGCTCGCTGCAAGCCTTTGTTCGCGGCGAGATGGCCGCGCCAGGGTCCGCGCACAGCGACTCTGACAACGCCACGGCAGCGCTGCGGCTGGCCAGCCTTCCGTCGGGGCTGGGGCTCGACTCTTCGGCGGGGGAGGCGGTGGCGCGGCTTCACGCCTGCACGGCCGGCACTGCCATGGGCCGCCTGATGCGAGCAGCGACGCGCGCAGTGCCGGCGGGGGACGGGGCGGCACGGGGCCCGGCAACGAGCGGGCGGACGGGAGCGGCAGGCGGCACGGGGCCGGCCCCGACCGCCGGGACGGGGGAGGCACCGGCGCGTGACGACGAGAGCCCGGGCGAGGCGGAGGCCGCCCCGTCGGCGATGACGGCCCTCGGCGCCGGTGCCTCGTTGCGCCTCCTCGGCCTCGTCCGCTGCAACGCGTTCGCCGTCGTCGACTCCTCGCTCGAGCCGTCGGCCCTGGCGCTGTACGCCCGAGCCTCGAGGCTCAACCACAGCTGCGACCCGACGGCAGTCGCGGTGTTCACGCCGTCCACGCGCGGCCACCGCCTCGCCCTGCGCGCGGCGGCGCCCATCGCAGCCGGCGCCGCCGTAACCCTGACCTACCTGGACGCGACGACCCCGCGCCGTCAGCGCGCCGCCAGCCTCCGGCGGTCGTACGGTTTCACGTGCGGGTGCAGCCGGTGCCGGGCCCCGCTGCCCCCGGCCGTGCGCCCGGGGCAGGTCGCAGCCGCCGTCCGGGCGCGGGCAGCTGCCCTCGGCGCCTCGGCCATGGTCGGTCCGCTGGCGGCAGCCCTGTGGCCGGGCGGCGACACTGCAGCCGCGCACGAAGCGCTCCCGGCAGAAGGTATGGGCCTGGCAGAGCTTCTTTCGTCCGGTGTCGTGTCCCCTGACGGCCGGCTCGGGGACGGATGGCCCGGGGCGGGGGAACGGCGGCGCGACGGCACAGGGGCGGCAGCAGCCGGCAGCGCAGCGGCGGCACCCCCTCCCGATGCGGCCGATGCGTCTGCCGACGAGCACGCAGCGGCAGAGCCGTCGGTAGAGCCGTCGTGCCTCGGCGAGATCCGGGAAGCGGTGGACTCCGCGGAGGCGTCGGAGCGCGAGGGCCCGACGGGGACGGCGGCGGGGCGGGCCGCCGACCGGCTGTGGGCGGCGGCGTGCCGCTGCGCGCCCGGCCTGAGCCCCGCCCACTTCGAGCTCCGCCGCGCGCTGTCCGCGGCCTCGCGGCTGTGGCTGGCCGCCGGCGACCACGAGCGCGCGTGCGGCGCCGGGGTCCTCGCCCACACGCTCGCAGCTCTTCAGGCCGGCGGCCCGTCCGGCCGGCGGGCGGTCCCCGTCCTCAGCGCGGCCCTGTTTGCCGCGAGGATGTGCTGGGCTTGCGGCCGCCACGCCACCGCCGCCAGGCTGCTCCACGGCTGCAGGCGCGACCTCGAAAGGTCGCTCGGCACCGGCCACCCGGCGGTCCGGGAGGCCATGCTGACCCTGGCAGAGTGTGCCGCCCACGAGGCAAAAGCATGACTGGCAGTGACGCACTCAAGCATCGCGCGAAGCATGGCCGAGGCCACGAAGCCAAAGAGCCGCGAGGTTTGTTACGCCGCCAGGGACGCGTTTCACGGATGCCTGAGTGAGCCGTGTGCGCGAGGCGGGCCTGCTGCCCGGCGGGGTTCCCTTTCGGTCGCTCGTTCCCGCCGCCCCGGCCCCGACCCCGCCTGCTCGTGTGGTGTGTCGCAACCCCGCAGCTGCGCATGAGGAGGACAAGACGAAGTGCGCCGTGGAGCTTGACGCATACAAGGCGTCTTGCATGCGTTCGTGGCGGAAATACTTTGACGGCCGGAGGAGGGCTGGCAAGGGCCAGGTCGACGTTGCCACGTACCACCGCAAGGATTGAGTGACGCGCGCGCCGTGCTTGGTGCCGCGGGCGGGATCGGAACGATGTTGCATGACCGCGCCCGCTCGCCTCACACGCCGGCGGCCCAGCCCGCGAGCCCGAGACGCCGCGGCGGCACAAACGGTTTGGCTGCTGCCGGTGCCCCGCCCTCTGCGGCCGGGGGGAAGAACCGGGAGCGGACGGGGGCGGCGGGGAGCTCCGCCGGCTGCGCGGCCCGCCTCCTGGTACCGAGCGTGCGCCGCTGCGGCCGGCCCGAGGCGCCGCTGTCGCTCCCGGCACCGCTATCGTCGCCGCCGAGGCGGCGGCGGTGCATCCGCGCGAGAACGCCTCCCATCGGGCGGGTCACCGCCCCGCCGCCGCGCCCGCTCAGCACCGCGTCACGAAGCCGCCTGCCCGCCCCGCGGCCGACCACGGCGCACGGTGCGTCCTCCCCGCCTATCACTCCGAGGTCGCCGTCCTCCCCCGGCCCCGCGTCGCTGTCGCCGAGGAAGTCCTCGTCGTCGGACATGTTCCGGCCCCGCCTCTGCCGCCGCCTTCTCGACCGACCGAGCAGCTCTGCCTCGCTGTCGCTGTCGCTCGCCCCGGCAGTCGCAAAGACCGCCGCCAGTGCGTCCCCCGGCCGGGACCGCTTGGGCCGCCGACCCCCTGCCGACCCCCGCCCCCCTGATGGCTCTGCCGGAACCTCCGCCGTGTCGGTCGTCCCCGCGCTCGCCGTGCCCTGCGACGCCAGGCCGAACCCTCCCGTCGATACGCGCACGTGGGGCGCCCCCCCTCGCCGCCGCCACCCGAACCGGCCGAGCCCCCCTCCCTCCTCGTCCCCCTCCGCCTCCAGCTCCTCGTCCGGCCCTGCCCCCGCCTGTGATGCCAGGCTGGACAGAAGCTGCAGCCGCCTCCCCCTCCGCCGCCGCCTTCCGACCTCCGCTTCACCGGCCCTCGCCGCCGCCGCCGCCGCCGCCACCGCCGCCGCGAGCGCCCTGCCCCGGTCTCCCAGCCCGTCCTCCTCCCCGCTCGAGTCGCTGTCGTCCAGCACCACCGCCCGCGCCCGCCTCGCCCGCACCCGGCCCCTCGCCGCCTCGCACCGGGGGCAGAACCAGTCCCCCGACGGGATGCGCTCCAGCGGCGGGTCCAGGCACGAAGTGTGCCACGCGTCGTCGCACGCGTCGCACAGCAGCAGCCGGTCCTCGTCGTGCCCGCCGCCGCACCCCTGGCACACGCCCCACCCGTCCGCGGCGTCCCCCGGCGCCGCTGCCTGCAGGTGCTCCGGCACCGCCTGCGTCCGCGCCGCCACCGGCACAAGGCAGACCAACGAAACCGCGCCGCGCATACGGGGCGGCAGAGCCGCGACAGCCTCGGCTGGAAGCCCCGTCGGCAGAGCCATGCCGTCCACTGCTGCGCTGGCGGCGCTGTCGCCGCCACGAGGGGCCGCCGCCCCCGCCATGCGCGCCCGAGCGATGGCAGCGAACGGCGCCTTGCACAGGGGGCACTGCGTCGCGATGCGCGACCACGCGGCGGCGCACGGGAAGCAGAAGGTGTGACCGCAGGGCAGGGCGCCGACGTCCCAGCCGTCGACGCGGCTGAGGCACACGGCGCAGCGCTCTGCCGAGGAGGGGGACCCGCCGCAGCTCGAGGCAGCGGCAGAGGAGGAGGAGGAGGAGGAGGGCGTGGAGGCGCGGGCTGGGGTGGAATCATGCCTCGCGTCGGCGGCCTTGGGCGGGGACGGGCCGGCGGAGGGTCCTCGGCCAGCTTCACCGGCACATGGGGACGGGGCGGCGGGCAGGGCGCCAGCAGACGCAGCCGAAGCCGGGCTGGCCGCCGCTGCCGCCGCCGCCGCCGGGCGCTCGTGGTAGGCCGGCGGGCGTGAGCCCCGCGCGGCAGAGGGAGGCCCCTTGGCTGAGCCTGTGCCGCCAGCGCGACGCCTTGTCGGGCTGCTAGCCTCCCGGTGTGGTGCCGCTCGAGGCGGGGCCTGGCAGCTCGGGCCGACGTCCTGCTCGGGCTCGGCGGATGCCGCCCCGGCCCGAGGCAAGACTTCCTGCTCGGGTGCGGACGCCGCCCCGGCCCGAGGCAAGGCGTCCGCTCGTTGCTCCCTTGCGACCGGCTGTGGCGTCTGGGCCGTGCCGGCGACCGGAGACTCGGCAAGAATGGGCGACGGGCCCGGAGGCCGAGACCCGACCGCGCGGCTGCCTTCGGGCGTGGCCGACGACGGAAGGCTGGCATCGGGTTCCGCGACCCGCCCGGCCGATGCATTCCGGACAAGAACCGGGCCCGGGACGGACCTGACTTCGAGCGTCAGGCGCCCGTCCCGCCCGTCCAGGGCGATGCGATCACCGACGAACAGGCGGCAGCCCTCGTCCGCCCGAACGTCCTCGGCTGCGCCGCCCGCGTGCCGGATGACCAGGACGCTCGCACTCTTTGAGGCCGCGATCGCCCGGAGCTCGCTGCCCGTCCCCGCGGTCAATGTCAGCAGCTCAAACTGCACATGCCTCCTCGAGATATGCTGGGCGGTGATCTTCCAGGCTGCTGTCCTCCCCACCACCGTGCAAGTGCCAGCACACACCTCCACCCGGCCGACCTTGCCCCTCAGCGCAGACCGGTGGGCGAGCCCCGCCGCAACGTCCGATTCAAGCGAGGTCCAGACCAGGACGGCCGTCGCCATCCCAGCCTGCCGCCCACCACACGGCGCGTATCCCCTGTGCCTTGCGGCCTGTGCGACGGGCCGGGTCGTTAAGCGTCACTGCAGCGCGCAAGACCGCTTGCAAGGCATGCAGAGCCTGGCGCCAAACGTTTCCCTCGCGCGGGCCCGCTGAGGGCGCCAACGCCGAGTGGCCGACTGCCGCTGGGATTCTTATTCAGGCCATAGCCCGCGTGCCACTGCCCAGGGAACCAGCCAGTGCTCTAGGGACCGCGAGTCGGGATTGGAATCTGGTTGCCCAGACAGTCAGGTGTCTGAGTGGCTCCGTGTTCCATGAGCCTAATCCGGCACTCTTGCAATCGACTACAGACCATGCTCGCACGCACTATGATCCGCTCTCGCTCCGCCCTCGCGGCACGCCCCGCTGCGGTGGGCGCCCGCTCGTACCACGAGTACGTCATTGACCATTACGAGGTGAGGATGTCGCGGCGCGTGCCCCGCCCGCTGCTGCACGGAAAGGCGCATCCTCGGCACGAGGGTGCATTGTTCGGCTGTGTAGTGCATTCAGCGGCGCGCCGGTGATCAGGCATGGCCCCTATCGTCCCCGTTGCAGAACCCTCGGAACGTCGGAAGCCTTGACGGCAAGCGCGCGGACGTCGGCTCGGCCCTCGTCGGCGCCCCCGCGTGCGGTGACGTCATGAAGCTTCAGGTCCGCGTCGATGAAGGCAAGGTGAGTCCCCGCGCGGAGGCTGGGACCCGCGCCGCTTGCGTAGGCTGCTGGTGCCCTCCACACCTTCCTTCCCGCGCGGCTTCCCAACGGCTTGTCCGCGCAGGTTGTTGAGGCCAAGTTCAAGACGTTCGGATGCGGCTCGGCCATCGCCTCGTCGTCCGTGGCCACCGAGTGGATGATCGGCAAGTCCCTCGAGGAGTGCCTCGGGATCAAGAACACCGACATCGCCCAGCACCTGAAGCTTCCGCCCGTGAAGCTCCACTGCTCCATGCTCGCCGAGGACGCCATCAAGGCGGCCATCAAGGACGTCCAGTCGAAGGAGACCGGCGCGGCCGGGATGCGCGCCTGAGCCCTCCCCCCTCCCTGCGACTGCCCCCTGTGTGACCCTCGCCCCTGTGTGAGTGCGTGAGTGTGAGCCTGAGCCACTGCGCGGAGAACTCGCCTCGGCCGCGCGTCGTCCGCCCCGCCGTCCCTCGCTCG
>Ga0136560_1000599_pt1 | contig 18279 bp, 18 predicted proteins | sample AntRauMeHopE1497_FD_104925 | JGI IMG/M metagenome (GOLD analysis project Ga0136560, IMG submission 104925) | Saline lake microbial communities from Rauer Islands, Antarctica - Metagenome Hop E1 #497 | ecosystem: Environmental > Aquatic > Non-marine Saline and Alkaline > Saline | place... | reverse complement strand
CATTTTGCCCGAGTCCCAAACCACCCTCGCGGCACCTCCGCCCCATGCGGTCACGCTGACCTGCACTTGGACAAAGGTGACGTTGGCGCCCCAATGGGCCGTATCTTTGCTTCCGTCGATGCCAACAGAGAACGCCGGCGGAATATCAACTGCAATTGGATCAGCCGACCCTTGCACGCGCAAAGCAGTCGGGGCTGGCGGTGCACTACCTTCAGCTAGGCTTGTATATATGCACACCATAAAGCCAAGGATGTGCGAAAACGTCACCATCGTTTCACTCGGTATCAAATGAGTACTTTCCTGTAGTGGGCGTGATTCTATAGCAAATCTGATTTACGCTCATTTGACGCGCAACTGCATTTCCGAATTTTGTACCTAGGTATAACGTGCAGCTTGTGGTTGCTTAGAAAACAACACGATTGGTTCCAAGCATGTCACAAGTTCTTGGGATGGACTAAATTTGCACATAAGAGATTACTGCTATTTACCTATCGAACTATTGTACGTACTACGTGCGGACACGAGTTGCGCACCTGGCGCCGAGCCGACGTGGGAGTCGCTGGAGGCGTAGTCGCGCAATGGAGGGCGAGCTGTCTGCATTCCACAGAGAGAGGTCTTTCGACCACCTTCCATAGAAAGTGCAGCTCTAAAGCACGGACAGTCAGATGAAAGTTCATCGAGCTGCCCTCCTCCCTGCAAAACCACCGCTTGGGATCACCCAAGACTGACACACATTCAGCCAAGGGCTCCAGCAAGCTCTCGTTCTCCCACATCGACACCGCTGGCGATGCGTAAGCAACCCGTGCCCCAAAGCAAGCACGGCTGCAAATCATTGATTACAGCCGAAGTTAAATACAAACGAACACATAGCTTCGAAGAGTCGAAACTAGTCGTACATGGCATCCGGAATCGAAGTCACTATGAGATCGGATCGCGCTAGAGATGCACCCTCCAGGATAGAAACATGTCCAAGGACCGTCATCCAGAACACGCCCGCACCCTCAGGGTAGCACTTCCACCGAAAAATCCCACTCCCTGATTCCGTCGTTCTCAACCCCGAGACTCATTCAAAAACGGATCAAACATCTGATCAGACGAAACCTCCGGCCGGAGCCCTGCTGCCCCTGCCTGGGCGGCGAGCCGACGTTGGCGCGAATGTGGTCCGCGCCTCCTCTGCGGCAACAGGGGCAATCGACTCTTCCTCAGATGAACCACGAGTCCCAACCAATTGCTTTGCCTGAGATGCGGCTCGTTCTCCCATGGGATTGGCGAAGGCAAACCTGTGTTCAACTGCAGCAAGTTCACGTGGAACACCGCCCACCGAACTGCGGTCCACCGGTCGCTACTTGCTGGCCATCTGAGCACTTGGACCGCTCGTAACCTTGTAGGCACCCTGCGAATTCTTGCCGTCACCGCCATGTCCAACCCGGTTCTGACTGGCACCGAACACGTAATAGGCGAGCCCGACACCGACCGCAGCCACTACCAGCACACCAACAACGACTCCAGCGATGAGCCCACCGCTGACCCCGTCTGACGAGTTATCACTTCCGTCCCGATTGGCATCCGAAGGAGCCTCCACTGCCACCGTCTCGTCACTGGCACCGAAACACAAGGTGCCAATGACGATGGATTCGCCATCTGAAGCAATCGTGGCACCTGTACGAATATCCAGTCCAGTGACAGTGTCGATATCAGCACCTGTGACCACGAGGCTCGCACGGCGACGAGAGTCCGCAGCTTCGCCAGCAGGTAGCGGAGCATCAGCAGCACGCAGAGGGAGAATTCCCACCGCTGAAGTCTCTCCGGCGGCGAACGAGACGGATACCGAACTGATCACTCCAGCAGCATAGTCCGCCCCGGCCTGACCAGCACCTGGTACTTCGCCAGGCGACGCCACCGACAGCATGATCTCGGCGGTACCAGCGGCAGCAGAAACTGTCCTAGTCAGCATGACTGTTGCGGACTCGGCACCGAACAGGAGGCAGGTATCAGCAGCAGGTGAATCTGTCGTGCCCTCGGTCTGCTCGACAACGTTCGCACTCTCCACACGGGCGATGTCATCATCCACAATCAGCAGAACGGCTGAGGACTGTAGACCGAAGTCGGTTGGAGCAGCCACTCGAGCACCACCCGCTGCAGCCTGCAGTCTGAGTCCAACGGCCTCGGTTCGCACCGCACCGCCACGCATGATCTCGGCCACGGCGTCTTGCACCGTCTGCATGGAGATTGTCCGGTTAGCTTGCCCACGACCGAAGGACAACGTCCCGCGAGCAGCTACGAAGTCAGCTGCCTCTGCTGCGGGCGAACCGTCGGCCTGCACCATGGTGGCGTCTAGGGCGTAGAATTCGTACTCGACGGTGACAGGGTCATCGCCAAAGGTACCGAGAGCACGAAGGACCATGATGGATGCCATGGACCCTTCGGCTGCAGTGTAGGCCGACTGGTCGAAGCTGAACACACCACGGCCGAACGAGATACGGCCACCCGTTGTGATATCCTATCCAAGCTCTCCTTCTCCGCTCTCCGCGGCTTCAAGAGCTGCCACTTCGTCAGACGCAGATCGCTCCACGTCGGTTGAGTTCTCGGCGATAGGCGCGAGGGGCTCCGTGGGAGGCACCACCTCCATCGCCTGCACGCCGACCCCGAGGGTATCTTGCAGCACACCGGACAGAGCTTGCTCGACGAGGCGTTCCTGGATCGAGAACAATTCTTCGAACTGTGCATGTCTCATCTCAAACTCGGCCTCCTCCTCTGGGTCAACTCCGGCGGACTCGGTTTCGTCCCGGGCCTCGGGTACGATTTCACTGTCTGGGATGGGATCGATCTCGATGTTGATGCGAGCGGAGCCAGCAACCACATTGACCACCCGGATGCGGGTGGACGGGATGTTGAGGACGAAGGCGAGACGACCCATGAATTCCGTCTCCTGGTCGTAGAACGAGTCAATGTTAAGTGCCAGGGTGAGGGACACCTGCACGAGGGGCAGCGTCCGGATCTCGACGTAACCACGACCCTTGACCGTGAAATGAATCGTGCGAGCGAGTCGGAAGTAAGCGTTGGCGCCGTCTGCCGACGAAGGTGAGACGAAATCGTCCGTGCCATCGTAGCTGTCTTCTGGCCAGTTCGTGTCATCGACGAAGCGCATGGTGTCACCCCGGCCTGTGGCGTCATCGCCGGACACGTGCACGCGCAGCTTGTTCGGGCTCGCGCGCCAATTTGCGATCGTGACAGCCTCGCTGTCCGCCGCGTGCAGCAGGTGCCAGCGCATCTTGCTCGGTACCGTTGACATGAAGTAGATCGTGAGGTGCTGAGGCACTGGCACGATCGAGTAGAAGGTGGAGAGCCTCTTTAGGCACGTGTACCCTGCACACCAGCCGTGATCCATCTGACTGTTGATCTGGTTCAGGTAGCCTCCCGCCATGGAGGCGTTGTTGCCTTCCGCTCCAAGAGCCTCTTCGCGGAACAGAGTCGCGGTGCTGCCGGTGACTCCACCAGTGCCCGTCGTGAGCACGTTCATAGGTGCTAGGCTCCTAGTCTCCGTATCGGGGTCCATGCTCTCTACAACCAGCATGCGGTAGTTGAGCGTCGAGCGGCAGCGGTATGCCTGCCACGAAGTGTCCAGCTCGCATCCATCAGTTCTTCCAATCCCACGGCCGATGGCTAGGTCTGACTCTGCGATGCGGGCGCCATCGTGCCTCGTTAGCATTGTGATGGGTATCATCCAGCGAGCGCGGGCGTTGTTGAACTCAGACTCGGAGAAAACGTTGTAGTAGATCGTGTCGGTTGCCGTGTCGTCGCCAGACTGGACAAGCCCAGAGAATGACCCGTCGAGGTCGTTGATGAGAACCTGCTGAAGCCCTTCGCAATCAAAGATGATGCAGTCCTCCTCGTTGATCCACCCCGGGTTGGGCCGGTCGACGCGGAGGCGCCTAGCAACAGCGGTGTTGACCCACTTGATACCCTGCGCATGAGTCGGGTGCACTACATCCACCGACGCCGGGTTGGTCCTGATCGCGAAGGGCGCGATGGCGCATTGCCCCGATGACAGTGCGCCGGTTGATGGCTGCTGCTGATCGTATCGCACGAACCGAACGTTCGTAAGGATCGTCTTGGCGCTAATCTGACCATAGCTTGCAGCGGCACTGTGAGGCGCGGTCTTATCAAGAGGCATGGGGCCTCCAGATACGAACGATGGGATGAAAAGACCCACACGCGAGACCCCGAAAGCACCTCTGCCCCATGAGTACCTCCATCGGTTCGTGGGCAGCGACTCGCTGCAGTCAGATCCCTCTCCGTATCCTACCATGAGCGAATTGCTGACCTCAACGAACTGGTTGCCGATGAGATGAGACTTGGAGGGGAAACCCCAGACGAAAATGCCGAGGCCGACGCGGTCGTCAACACTCACGTGACTAGTGACCTTGACCTACGAACTGGTCCACGTGAGGAGACCATACTCACTGGCCTTCCAGCTCTTCATGCCGTGCAGCTGCAGGCAGTCGCGAGAGCCACGCTCCACACGCACGTTGAAGTGAGTGCCATGAGCCTCGTTACCGTCGAAGAATCGACGACCGCTCGACGTGACGCCGGCAGACCCGCATTTGAGTTCGCTGACCAAGAAACCAGATCGCTCGCTGCCTCCTGCCACGTTGTCTTGTACGATGGCACCAGAACCGAGGATCTCAAATCCGCCGGGCGTTCTCGTATCCATCCGGAGGTTGTTCCCGTTGTGAGTCCCGGGGAACACCGAGTTCACGGCGAGGTTCTTGCGGATTCGCGTGCCCGTCGATGACGTGTATACGGCCGCACCAACGGACCTCGTGATAACGTTGCTATCGACGTACACGTTCTTCGAATTGCCCACGATTGCCACACCGAGCTGGAACAGGTGATGCATGGAGCAATTGAGGATGGCAAAGCTGCCGGCTGCGGGTGGGGCGGCAGGTGTGCCCGGGATATTCTGGATCGCCACTGCAGCGCCTTCACCCCCGATTTCTCCCAGGGCAAACTAGCCGGCCTTGTTGAACTCTACGTTTCTCACCAGAGCAGATCCTCCATACGATTCAGTGCATACGTCCTGGGCCTCATGCGCGATTAGCAGACGGGCACCGAACTGGTCCGTCTCAGTCGCCACGAACGCAGTGTCGTCCTTCGGGTCCTTGAGGTCGCTGACATCGGCACCTTCGATACGGATGTTACGAGTGAGAAGGCCGACCTCGGGAGCCGTGGTGACCTGCGTGCCATCATAGGTGGCGATCGTGACTTCGTGTGCATGCGAAAGGGCAGAGCCGAAAGTCACCTCAGAGGTTGTTACGCCTGCAGCCGAGGTGACTGCATCGGCAATAGCTGAGATCGTCCTGGTCTCAGCCTCGGCAGGGGAGAAGGAACTAGTGGATACCACCACATCATCGCCCACGCGCCAGCCGCCCTCCTTGGCATTGCCGTTCACCGTTACTACAGTGGAACCTGCAGCAGCGGTGCTTGCCAGCTTGGTCCAAGGCAACTGCGCTTCACGGCCTTCGAGCTCAATCTCGCCAAGCACTGCCAGCGTTGAAGAACCGATAACAGTGTGACCAAACCCAAGGTTGTCCGTCATCCGGTCACCTGCAAGGCGGATCGTGGCGCGGCCCGGGTACGGGGTGCCGGGACTGGCGCCGCGGATGCGGAACATGGCCTCGTGCCGCACAACCACTCGCATGGCCGTTAGCACGATCTCGTCGTCCGATGTGTCCTCGACGTCCTCGTACTTGAACCTGAGGCGACCAAGGACTGAGAGGGTGCCCAGCGAGGGAGTGCTCTCGTCCAGTTCCACGTTCAGGTGCCATGGGATGGTCACGTTCTCTCCCGCTTCAGAAGGCTTGCCTGCATCCCTCTATGCCACGTCTGTCCAGAAAGTCTCAGAGGACCACTTGTACCATGTGGTGGATCGAGAGACTGTGCGAGAGGCCTCGCATGGGGTCACAATCGGACAGCCGGTCTTGGGACAGGCGTGAGCGGAGAACCCGCCTTCTACCGTCTCTCGATCATTGTTGTTCTTGTTCTGCTTGCTGAGACTGAAGGTCACGCGCCTGGCAACATCATCGTAGTAGTATGAGCCAGGGGAGTCCGTACGGGTTGGTAGCTGCTCGAGGGACTCCTCATTCCCGCGGATGTTGAAATACGCCGGGTCCTGCATGTAATCAATGTGCATCAGGATCTGCTCATTCCTGCGGAACTCGCCCTGGTCATACTTAAAGGAATCAGGGTCTACATCAGGTGTATGTTGCCACTTCATGCCGATGGATTCATCTGCACCGACGGGGAGAGTCATGACCCAGCCACTTGGCTTCGTCTTCCTCATCAGGTTCCACACAACGGAATCAGTCGAGTCACCAAGTGACAGGATGATTGGGACATACTTTGCAATTCGAGTAGGGGCGACCTAGTTCACGGCAAAGCGGCGGAACCGCATGCCGTTGCACACCCGGCCTTGGTACCCCGTCACGGTCGCGCAATCCGAGAACTCGGGGAGTAATCCGTTGGTGGGTACGAGCGAACTCAGACGCTTTCCTCCCGGAGCGTCAGGTACCAGAGTGCCGTCCGTGTCCTCGTGCACACCCTCGTGCGACCACCGCCACATCACGCGGTTGGGGGAGGTATCGTAAGCAATCCGCTTGAATCGGGTGGTCCAGCCACCTCCACGAGGAGTGAACCCTTCGCACTTGGCGCATCCTCGCACCGCGTATGTGCTGCCCGAGTCATAGTTGACGAATGTGATACGATCGAATGTCAGTCCGTGGTCTGCTGCCGTGAAGATGCCATGCCCGCTGCTTCCAGCCACAAGTACAACGTCCTGCACAATGTTCGCACCCCAACCACCGCCGATGAAACCGCCTTGTGCTGATGCCATCTCAAAGCCAGCCTGCTTATTCTCCACCACCTGCATCTGCACAAACTTAAGATGGGATTGCGCTGTGACCGTGACACCGTTCTTGCCGTTGCGGTAGGACAGCAGGCCCTTGAATGTCCCAGTCCGGGGCCTTGAGTTCGAGTTGCAAGGCTCCACGCGAGGCGCAAGGAAGTGGTAGATCCTCAACCCGTAGTGGCTGTTGGAATGTGCAATATTGTTCTCGAACTTTCGTACGCGGGCGTGCCTGGGGCACACACCGGTACCGAGACCGTCAGCAGCCATGACGCCAGTCACGGCAGACTCGTCCTTGTACCAGAACCCATACCTTGCACCAGACGCGACATTGTTTATGAACGTGTTGTCGGGGTTCGTGATCCAGAATGCAGCGGGCGTTTGGTCAGTGTTCAGGAGGGCCATGGACGGGCCCACCTATGTGACGAGCACACCATCCACCGTGTTGTCGGTCTCGCCGCCATCTTCTACGAAGACGGCGTGGCCCTTCACGTCGTATGCGACAGAATCGGAGATCTTCAGGTTCTTGACGCCGTGGATGGTGAAAGCGCGGTTGAAGGTTCGATGAATCGCCACGCTGTGGATGTAAGACCGGCTGACGCTGCCTACCATGTGGAAATGCAAAGGATACCGCCCGAGTCGGAAAGCCTGTCCCACGCGGTACAGCTCTACGTCGCGGAACCTACCCTACACGCTGTTGTCGCCGCGTGAATGAAGCATGATGTGTGCACCAAACTCGTTGGGCAATTCGCTGTCTTCTGCACCCTGGAACTTAACTGTCCTTGTGAGAAGAGCAACCTCAGCGGCCATTGTGAAGCTGTGCAGGGACTCGCGTGCCCCGGCGCTGTTGCTGAATCCTCCATCGGGTTCATAGGAGCGGTCTTCGGCGATGTGCGTCCACGAAAGGGACTCATTCAGTCCGATCGTCTTCCAGTCACCGGCGATCGACGTGATCTTGCGAGGTTCCGCGTGGGTGGGATTAAAGTCAGTGGAGGCGATCACGATCTCATCGCCAACGCGCCAGTCGAGCACCTGCTCCGACAGGACGATACTGCTTGCTCCACTGCTGGCAGTTGATGCCAGCCGGGTCCAGGGTCGCCTAACGGGCCTTCCGTGCATGTCGATCTCAGCGTTCCTGGCTGCAAGTACCTTGGTGCCATAGACAGGGAGTTCCAGCTGTTTCACATGGCCGTGCATGGTAATGGTAGCCTTGGTGTTCTGGAAGGGGTCGTCCGCCGTTCCAACCTTAAGCTTGCCTCCGTTCACGATGATGTAGGCGGCGTCGAGATTCAGGTTCACACTGGTATCAAACTCCAGTTCTCCTTGGACAACGATCGCAAACAGACGAGGCGGGCTCACATCCAAAACGACCTTCTGACCGGCAGGGATATGCACCGAGTCGCCCTCCACCGGGGGGTCTAGCCCTCCCCACGTCGTCTTGAGAGACCACGCGTCAACGTATTCATAAGAGACCCGAGTGGACACGGAGAAGGTACCACACGTGTCATGCTCAAGTGAGATAACGCCCTGCAGTCCGTGGAACGCATTGCCTGCGCGCTTGGTTACGCAGTTAATTGCAGTACCCCCACCGCCGATGCTATCGATTCTGCAGAAATTGTTCATCGTGCGGATTCGGTTGCCGTCGCGCACCTGGAGCTTGATAGAAAGCTTGGTCGTGTCAGTGCCAAAGCCGCGGCCAGTGATGACGAGCTGCGTGCCTCCCTTAGTAGAGCCCCGGATCTTGTTGATTGCCGTGATCAGACGTGAGCCGGAGCACGCTCCACCTCCGCCAAGGAACGGAGGCAGACCAAGCACGAAGAGGCGGCGGCTGCGGCGGTCGCCAGCAGTCGTGTAGTACTCGGAGTCAGCTGAGTCCATGGGTGAAACAGCAGGTCCCACAGCGGTGGCATCAACGCAGCCATACACCGCGATGTTGTGGATCCCGAAGCGCTTGCGGGAGGAAGAACTCTCTCGACTGTCTCGCATGACCACACGTACGAAACGACCCACTGGTGCAGAGGCCAATCCGTTCACAGGGTCCGTCACAGAAAGCCGAATAGTGTTCACCTGTTCTCCGCCAGGAGACTCGCTCCCTGTTACCCACGCAGATCCATCCGCGGATACATCCACGCGGTAGTACTTGGGGCTCGAGCTCCACCACTAGACATTTAACCAGTTCACAGCCGCATGGCGGCCGAGATCCACAGTGAAGGTCTGCTCATCCTCAATGCCTGCAGCAAAGGTGTTGTCGGACAGCCACATAGAGGACGTGCTGTCATCGAGAGCACGCTGCGGCTCGTAAATTCCGTTCGAATCGGACCACCAACTGCTCGCCGACGACGTCGCAGGTGTTCCAGGGCCCGTCAGCAGACTACCCTCGGTGCACGCACCAGGTGCTGATGCCGCGAACATAGCACGGGGCCTCGAGATTGTCACATCGCACACACCCTCAGCGTTGATGTCAGGTACATGCTGCACAGCTACGCTCTCGGCTGGCATCGTGTACTTGAGGATAAGCCTGGGTGCTACCTTGTCACCGAATACGCCATCTCCGTTCGTGTCGACGTCGGCCTCGCCTGAATAGATCACGCGGCGGGCCTCGCGAGCGCGGGCACGGGCGCTCGCAAGTAGATCATCGTCATCTACGTCCTCGCCATCGGTTCCCGCAGCAGCTGCAGCAGCACGGTTAGCCATTGCGATCTCATTGGCAAGTCCAGGGTACTCTTCAGGGTCGAACCCCTCGAGATCAAGCGGCAATTGCCCGAGGACTTCATCCACGCCCTCGAGCACGGTCAGCTCCTCGTCGGTAAGCTCAACCGATCGGAACACGAAGGTCAGCGACCCGGATGAGGCGGCGTCAACCACGTTCCTCTCGGGCATCTGCTGGGATGCCGACGGGCTCCAAGGCCACGTGGCGTGGTCTACATGATGCTGTACCAGTGCGGCGAGGTTTGGCGACCTGTAGGACTACCCACCTGCCTTGAAGCGGTCGAACACCCACGTCGCGGGGCTCTCTCCAAAGTAGGCATAACTTGAATTAGCAACGTCAGCGATGGCACCATTGTGCAGCTCGCACAGCCCCCCTGCCTCGGCACCTGCGCAGGCAGGCATTACGGTTCCGATCTCGAACTTAAGGTCGCCGTCAGCCCCGATTCCCTGTGCTGCACTTACCTCGATGTACGCCTCCGTGATAGTGGCGCCTCGGGGAATCACTCCAGCGGGGAGAACCACGGAATCGCTTGAGCTGTCAGCAGAGCGCATGGACGCGAGTGTCTCGGCGTCTGCGGCGATCGTGGAACGGAAGCTGAACAGGGCGTTGGAGGCGTGCTCCAGATCGAGGGTGTCGCCATGCACGCGGAGAGCGCTTGAGGACACTCGGGGCTGTTCCGTGATATCAGCATAGGCACCGCTGATCAGAGGAAGCTCCACCTCCACCTCAGTCTCGGCAGGGCGAGCAATGTCCACAGACGGCAGTATGGAGCACACGAGCGCAGTGCCCGCCTGAACTTCGCTCTGCAGGCTGATGCTTGTGTTCGCGGCGGCTTCAATGACCGAGATTTCCCTTGATCGCACGGGCCTGCAAGGCACTCCGCACACTTCCATCGAGTAATCGTCCGCATCGTTCGAGTTATAGTTTGCATCCTGGTTGGGGAGAGCCTCTCCGCGCACCCACACATGCACACCGCCGCCAATGCTGCCTCCCAAAGCCGCCTTCTGTACAGGCATGACCTGGCCAGTCACCTGAACAGATACACCAGGCACCACAGTTGCAATGCGACCTGCGACGGCGACATACACGCCATACCGGCCCGCAGCGATTGGAGTCACCTCGCACGTGATGGAATTGCCGCTATCACCCACCACGGGGTTGCGGCATGCAGATCCTCCCACGGTCACGATCAGGTGTTCGCCATCAGCGGCATTGAAACGAGCGCCCCGGATCGTGATTGAATCACCCGGGCGCACAGTGCCGTCATCCGATGAAGACACGGATCGAACAACGGGTGTGGAGTCGTCTAGGGCGGCATACGACAGAGCGAACCCGGTCTGGCTGGATTCGTCGACTCCCTGCACTACCCCTGCACCTCCGAATCGATACGACAGTCCCAGCCTGCCACCGAAGGGAGACGTGTTCGCGCTGTACCTCGCAGCATCGACTGCAAGGTCCTCAACAGTGCCGTTCGCGATCCCGGCTGCGACCTCTGCAGCGAACTTGGTCGGAAGGGCACCAGCAGCCCCGGAGCGTCCAAAGAAGGACATCTAGATGTCGCGGAAAGCCGCACCCATGTTGCCGGAGTTAACGTTCCAAGCGAAGATGCCGGCAGACCCGCGGTGCATGTCCAGTGTAGCCCCTGCTGCGGGGATCTCGTAGGAACCCATGGTAGCACCGTCGATGCGGAAGGTGACAACCCCATCCACGGCAAGTAGCGACAGACTGGCCATCCCGTTCACTGGAACCTCGTGCACCGCACTGCCAGCCACTGCCGAGTGTTCCCCATCCTGTACGCGGTAAAGCACAGCACATGCCTGCTGGCGGTTGTACGTCGCATAGAAGAAATTATCCCTGGATGCGTATAGTCCAACAAGGCCAACCACACCGTTACTTCCGATGCGGGCGCGTGCCGTGATCTCATACTCGCCCCACGTGCGCTGCACCCACGAGTTCTGGGCGACAAGCATAATGCTTCCACTCATAGGTTTCCACGCAGCAAGCCCAGCCGGGGTAGACACGGCGCAGTATGTGTCCGCATCTCCAGTTACAGCGTGGTCACCATCGGCCGATACAGAGGCCACAGGAGAGACATCGTTCTCAGCCGAATCTACACGGAAGTCGCCGTTTCCGTTTCCGATGACCACATTGCCGGACGAAAAGCTGGAGGGCCTGTTCGCGCCTCCTAGTGCAGGGAATGTACGCGATCCGAGATCGAAGCGAAGCGCCTAGAAGGTCGCTTCAGGCGAGCACCGGAGGCTGCTCGCGCTGCTTGCGTCAGCATCCACGAGGCACTCCTCGCTGCCAATGTACAGACGGTCGCCGCCGGAGCGGGATCCACGGAAGCCGGATCCAGTGACGGTGAGGCCAGCAGCTGCAGCGGCACCTCCGAGTGATCCCGATGCAGGCACAGCGGAATCCATTGCGACTGCATACTCGAATTGTGCCGAGCCACGAGCCAACCCGCTGGCCGTGCTGACTTTCACGAATCGAGGCCCAAAGCCCTCCCCGATCGTGCAGGTGATGGTGCTACCATTCACGGACTGCACAATACACGCAGCATCCTCACTGTTCTCGTCATGAGACGCAAAAGTAACTGTCACCTGCGCATCGTCAGCGAGCCCAGTGACCTCGAGGGTCATCGAGTCGCCGGCGCGTCCGATACTGGGAGAAACTGAGCCGAAACTGGGCGTGGCTGCCATGGTCAACGATGAGGTACATTCGCCCACGACGTCGCTCATGCTAGCATCGCAGTCGCTTTGTGCTGTGAGTGCACCTGTAGATCCGGACCCAGGGTACCAAGACACGCTCACGACGGCGACGTCCTGGATACTGGTCGTAGACTCTGGCACATCACACACGATACGATTCACCGTGGCAGAGACCACGACGCAATCAACGGTCCCAATCCGCACGGAGTTGCGACCAACACCGCTGGCAGCAAACCCAATGCCGTCGATGGTAACTCGGGCGCCGCCCTCTAGGGACAGGGCAGACGGGCTGACGGCCGTCACGGTGGGGCGCGCTGTTACCATCAGATTTTCGGACTCATCCGCTTGATACTGGGAGTTCCACGCCTCTGCCGCACCTACGCCTGGTACTAGTGCCGATACCGCGTTCCTGCCAACAGAATCTGATGCTGTGTCGCAGGAGAAACCGCTTTCGTTGATACTGTCGCTATCTACCGAGCAGGATGACACGCCGACGCTAGCTGCAATGCCGTGAGAGGAGGCAAAGCCTATTCCTGACACCATCACGCCTTCACCTGCATGAATCGTAGGCGCATACCCAGTCGCGTTGTAGACACGCGTAAGCACAGGCGTGGACTCGAACGCCAGGGACGCTTGGAAGAAGCAACTCTCCGATGACGTGCATGGCACTGCAACGCCATCCACCAAGGCCTGCACTTCTACAGGGAATGGAGATGCCACCGTAGCAAGGTCGTTGACCTGCTCGGCCGACAACGCTCTGTCGAATACTCCCACCTCGTCCATCGATACGCGGACCTCAGCCAGCTCGGCCTCGAAGTCATCGGCCAGGAAGAGCACGCTGGCACCTTGCGCAGAGCTCCCCACGATACGACGCAGGGGTGCAACTGGACCTACAATCAGCTGGCAATCGACCTCGTTCTGAGGGCCCGGCAGACAGATGTCGTTCGCCATGAACTCGGACGCAGCGAGGGGCACAGACGCCACCTATGTGCCATCAACGTACAGGCGGACCTGACCTTCGCCGTAGGTACCTGCAACGTGCACCCACTGCTCAAGGGGCATTGCATCAGGTGAAATCGCGGCCACAAATCCTGTTGCATTGCCAAGGTGGTCAGCAATGCGCTGTTGACCCCCTTCGCACAGGACGTTGGGTGAAAAATCGAAGCCACTAGGGAGGTCCATGACCACCTTGTCCTGCGAAGCCAGACGGAACTCTACCATGCCGCAGGGGTTCACCCCGAGGGCATACCCCACTGGAACCTGCGGGGATCCAAATTGCACCATGCGAGTCCCCGTGGACCGAATCAGGTCAACACCACGTCCGGCCGGCACATCGGAATCCAGGCGCACCCATCCAGCCACGGTGAATCCACTGTGCTGGGGATTGGCCATAGGTGAATGTCCAGCGAGCACAGCGCTTGGGAGCCGGCGCAAGTAAGTTGAGTCTACCGCGAAGTCTGGGCTGTTCATCTAGGCTTCGGATGGGCGCTGCAGCCTCACGAACTCAATGGCTCCGTTTCCGACGGCACCTCCAAAACTGCCCATCACGACGGCGGCACCAGATGTGTTGGCTACGGCCACGGGAGCACGGCCGGCCCCGGTAGGTGCGATGGCACCCCTGGACAGAGCAATAAGCTCCTGCGTAGTGACTGGCGTGTCGGATGGATCGAAGGACCAGTACATGACGGCACCGCCCTCACGGAAGGATTCGCTCCTCATGGGCATCGCAGCCACAACCGATGGCACGGTGAAGGCAACGGTGGCATCATCCCATGATGATTCTTCAACCTCAGCATTTACCCATGGGCGCACACCTTCCAATGCGAACGCTTGGTCGGCCAGCTGGCCGTAGTAGGTCCACCCGAGAGCACCAGCGCGAGGAGCGACTGGACGCACGCGCACTGCGATCGTTGATTCGTTTGCGCCTCGGCCAAGGAGCCCGCGGCCGTCAATCACAGCTCGGGCACCCCCCCACACGGATTTGGGCACGGATGCCGAGAGTTCGCGAAGAGCGGACACCTCAAGCACGGCGCTGTAGCGGATGCCGCCGCGTGCAGCTGCATCAGCGTCAATCGTAAGATCCCCATCAATATCCACTCCTGCCGTTCCCTTGTCTGCTACTACGACGTCTACACGCAGGGAGCCAGATTCGGTGGCTGCATGGGTCACGCACTTCACCTCGGTCTCGATAGCGTACGTGGTGCGGCAACGGGTGATGATGTCTTCGCCGTTAGGCCCAGCACCGTCGGCCACGAGGTTCACCTGCACGTCCTCGACGAGGTTGCTCGAGGGAGCCAGCCCTGTCCCTGTAATGCTCAGCTCGATGCCCCCAGCAGCCGAACCTTCATCAGGCTGCACCGTCTGAATCAGAGGAGTTGCTGCCGCACTCAGGGTGATCGGGCGTGTGAGCTCAACCGTCTCGTAGCTACCGGTGGTGCCCTCGCTCGCCATGAGTGCGCGGAGATGTGACAGGCGCCGTGCACTGCTGGCAGTACCGTTGTTAGCTGCAGCGGCAGCCGCGGCGGTGGCAGCAGCAGCAGCCGCCGCCGCTGCATCCCGTGCCTCCTGCTCGAGCACATCTGCCTCTAGGACGGCCGACGGGGGCACCCATGTGCTGTCCCTTGACCCGACTACTGCCACATCCAGAACGATCGTGGCAGCAAGCTCGCCATTGCCATCTGCCTGCGCAGCTACAAGCGCCGAGTCCAGGACAGGCAGACGCAGCGTCAGGCTATCATACGTTGCTGACACGACTTCGGCTACCTTAGAACCCAGGCCAGTCTGCGCTGCAAACTACAAGCGGGCTGTAACTCCGGCGGGCGAGTTGCTACCAGGCAGTACCCCTCCGCGAAGGCCGCGACCAGACACCGTGACGAGACTGCCTCCAGCAAGAGAAGCAGTGCTAGTCGATGAAGTCGCCTCTGATTGGAGTGCGAATCCGAGCGATGTGCCAGAAGCAACACCAGCGGCACCACGGTTTCCGCATATGATTCCGACACCGGCACCAGCACCCTGTCCCGCAACGACGAGATCTGAATCTGCAGCACCAGAAGTGAGGGTGCACGTCACGCTAGAGTTAGACACTGCCGTTACATCACACCGGAAAGGGCCTAGGGCTGCACGCACATCGGATGCCATTTCGCCATCCAGAAGGAAACCGCTGCCGCTCACAGTGATGGAGTCTCCGGCAGCCGCGCTAGATGGAGCTACGGCATCGATTATCGGGGTGGCTGCCTCGGAAATACGAACTGCGCAGTTGCCTTGCACGTCGTAATTGGAGCAGTGTGCATGCACGCCATTCACGATGACGCTGACGGCCCCATTTGCAAGCTGATCATCCATCGGCACTGGAATACGGAGGAAGTCCCTGGGGATGGGGTCCCACTGTACTCTGCCTGTCTAAATAGTGCGGGCAGAGATCCTGGCCTCGACACCCACCAGGGTTGAGTCATCGATACGGATCATTGGTACGTCACCAGGTCGGCTAGTGTATGTTATCGTGAAGGTGGAGCTGGCACAGCCGGTACTCGAACTCACGTCGACCGATCCGCCGGTCATGCCGGTCGAGATGATAGCCGAGCGCAGTGCAGCTCCAGACACATCGTGGGGCAAACTCACCCACGGAGATCCGTCTAGGCTGAGGCGGAATGTGCCACCGCGGGGCTGCCCTGCCTCTTGTACGATCTCGGCATTGGCACCAGCCTCAAGGATGGGGAAGGACTCGGCAACCTACTCTGGGATGGGGTTGGCCCCACTGTCGCCACCGCCAGCAGCGCCAGATGCGCCGCCGTCATCCTGTGTGAGTGCCATTCGCTGCACAATTATGCCATCGCCAGTCTGCACGACTGGTACCACTCGAGTGGAGATGTGGGTCCAAGGCCTGCAGTCGTATGTCTGCAGCTCAATAGCAACGGACCGCGAGGGTACAGTACCATCACCTTCAGTCGAGAACATGGTGCCCGGAGGGGCAATCAGAGGCAGGGCATCGGGAAGCTGGCTCGCGCGCACAGTCGCCACGTCTAGCCTGGCGTCAGGAGCACCGCCAACTCCGAGACGGAACCTCATTTCTCTCAGGGTCCTTCGCATGGAGAAAGGCTGGTTCACGATGGCGAACTCATCGATGTCGAAAGCTCCGCCGCTGAAAGGCGAGCCCCCGCCTGCAGAGTGCCAGATGACGCTCGTGACAGCAATGGGACGGTCACCCAGTGCTGCCTTTAGCTGCTCCTCTAGATTGATACAGTCGTAGTGCCAGCGACCGTCATTGCGTCCGCCGATGCCCCAATCGGCCGCCTTGGGATAGCTGGGAGACCGGATGGTCTGGGTCAGTGAGACGCTCCTCCAGCTGGTGACATTCGTGTCGATGAGCATATTAACGTCAACTCCTCGGGGAATCCTCCAGGCCATGCACATGAAGGGGAACTTGCTAATGTCGTAACCTCGACTAGACTGTCCAGTCTCGAGTCCGGAGCCCCTTTCGAAGTTGCGTCCCCAGCTGCTAGTCATGTGCAGACCCTTACGGCCGCAGTACGCTCGGTTCTCGATGGCAGGATCACCACCGTTCCGGCTCTGCCAATTGTCTGATGATTGATCAAACGTGTCTCGGTCGTAAAATTTAGTTCCAGTCACGTCCCCACGGTAGTAGATCTCCTCACATTCGGCGTCGATGAGGGCCTCCTGAGCAGCAGCGGCAATCTCGCTCGCGCTGGCTCCGATCGCAAGCGGGCCGGACGTCTTCTTTGCCACCACGGTTGCATTTGCGTCCGCACCCTCGGCGGTAGCATCGAAGGTGGGATCATCTCCCGCTCGATGCATCGTGGAGAACTCAAGCGCGAACTCGCCCTGCACCCTGATCTCGCCCTGGTTCTCCGACCTGGCTTCCGCCCGGGCCTTGGGCACGGTAATAGCATGTTTCTCAAAGACCTATGTGGCCTGTACAACGATCTCCTGCCTCTCGTCCCGTGCAAATCCAGGAGCCTAGTTCTCGTTCTTGTCAGTGTCGAAGTGCATGAGGCCAACGCGCATGAAGTCGCCGCCCGTGCCCTCCTTCTAGTAAGCCTCCAGGAAGTAGGTCTCGTTGGCCAGCATGTTGTACCGCCGAGACCAGCTTCCCTGTCCATTCTGACCACGGTTATTGGCGACAGACACTGCGTCATCCCGAGTGAAGAACTCGGAATCACTACTCTGAGCAGAGCCAACTCGAAGCTCAGTGTGGTCGTCACCGTTCACGAAGAAGCCATACTGTCCGTCCGCCTGGGGCTGGAACAGGGCAAGCCCCCGGTGCAGGTAGTTGTTGCCGACACTAGTAGTCCTGAAATCCCCCTTGTGGGAAAGGTCATCAAAGCCTCCGAGGTCCTGCACGCGCTCCCTCGCCGGGATCGAGGACAGAGAGCTCCCCGTGATGCCGTTGTAGCGCTCCACCCGGATGCCAGCAGGGCCCATCACGTAGCGAGCCGGCTGCTCCTCCTGATCGGCGATGCTGTCTGCACCTCCCTCGTAGGCGAGTTCTCGGGCAGTGCGACTCGTGGGACGGGTCACGCACACTACGCGGGTAGGTGTCGACTCCTAGACATCGCAAGGGACGCCACTTACACGGATTTCAACCCGATCGGCGATATGGCTGAACCCAGCCCCATCGATGGTGACCCGGGTACCTCCGAGCAGAGAAGCCGACCCCCCCTCCGGAGTGGATACAGCTTGAATCAGGGGTAAGGCCATGTGGTGATACCGGCTAGAGCCGACCCCCAGGCGGTAACTGCGGGATTCAGGCCAGGCTGCGCCGTTCCTGTTATGTATGAGAGCACTGATGTTGTACAGGCCTCCTTCCCTCTCCATGTCTGGGGCACACCTATACGTGGTCCATGAGCCACTCATGGAGAGAGAATCTCCATCCCCGGCATCACCGTCGGCCCACTGGCAGAGACGGTCGCTAATGTGAACCGATACAAGCTCAGGGT
>Ga0136560_1000598_pt1 | contig 18281 bp, 18 predicted proteins | sample AntRauMeHopE1497_FD_104925 | JGI IMG/M metagenome (GOLD analysis project Ga0136560, IMG submission 104925) | Saline lake microbial communities from Rauer Islands, Antarctica - Metagenome Hop E1 #497 | ecosystem: Environmental > Aquatic > Non-marine Saline and Alkaline > Saline | place... | reverse complement strand
TTTTTCCCTTTGCCGTCGTTAAAATTATAAACCGTAGCTACGGCTATGCTTGATAATTTTGCCTAGGCAAAGAAAAAAATAAAATTGTCAAAATTTTCGGGTTATCATTAAGCATGAGTATATGTGCCAAAAAAAATATATGGAATCAAAGTTTCCATTTGGTTTGTTGATGGACGTTTCTTAGAATGATGAAGAACGGTATCCACCAGATAAAATCGTTAGTGATCAAGGTATAGATGAATTCAAAAGGAACGATGTCCTGTACATAATTGAAAACAAAACCCAAGGGGCCAAAAATCTTTCCCAAGAAGCCAACGGCAACAATGGGCCAATGTTTTATGGGATCATGGGACGCCCACCAATAGCCCAAGCCGTAAACGCCAATGACCATACCCATTCCTTGCCATACCAGGGGATGGTTCAAAGGTTGCATTCCCACCAACTCAAAAAAGTGATCTGGAAAAAGAACCACCCAAGCGCCCCAAATAACATTATAAATAGCGGCTAATTGTAGTGTGAGTTTCATGTTTTTTCTATTAGGCTACCATCGGGGTATTTGGCAAATCTTCCTTTCTGCTTGTCGTGCACATTATCCGGATGTCGCCAAGGCCAACCACCAAATTGGGTCAAGCGATATTCCTGCATGGCGCTTTCTATTTCCTCTTCGGTATTCATTACAAAGGGACCGTATTTGACTACCGGTTGCTGAATAGGTTTTCCCTGAAGCAACAAAAGATGTGCTTGGGAATTTCCTGCGGTAATGGTCACTTTTTTAGCCGCATCTAGCTGTATTCCATAATCGGGGACTATCGCAGTTCCATCAATATGTATGGTATCGCCCTCATAAAAATATACCGTACGGTCGACTTCGATTTCTGTTTTGGGCAGGGTAAATTGGCCATTGGCATCAATATGAATATTCCATATTGCAACGCCATTGTCAGGGTCGGCCGCCCAAGAATCGGGTGCTGGTTGCGGAGCGTTTTCGGATCCATAATTGCCCGCTATGATTTTTACGCTAGCATTGGCTGTTCTCACTACCGGAATATCTTCATGCCATAGCATTTTAAAATGCGGTTCTACAAATTTATTGGCTTTAGGAAGATTCAACCATATTTGAAAAAGCTCTAAGGGATTCTCTTTGTCGGTATGCAACAAGGGAAACATTTCACAATGCTGTACGCCTTTCCCTGCCGTCATCCATTGCACATCTCCTTGGCCAAATCTTCCGGCGGCACCCAAGGAATCCGAATGGTCACAAAATCCTTTATTTACTATGGTAATCGTCTCAAAGCCCCGATGCGGATGCGCAGGAAACCCTGGAATGGTTTTCCCATGGTACATGCGCCAGCCGTCTTTAATGGTAAAATCGTTCCCTAAATTTCGTCCTTCCAAAGAAGCGTTCGGGGACATATCTTCATTTCCTTTTGGATACTGGTCCAAATGATATACACAAAATAGGAAAGGGTCTTGCGTTTGCCAGGGAAAGCCCAATTTAAGAATATCTTTGATCATGTTGCTTAACTAGTGCGTTGCGGTATTTATTTCTATCCAATAGGCATCAGGGTCTTGAATATAAATTTGCCGGACACCGTCCGTCCTCAAGGTTACCGCACTTTCTTTACCGGGCCAGTCCCAATAAGGCACGTTGTTACTTTTAAGATGTGTTATGACAGCATCCAAATCCTGTGTGGATAGGCATAAGTGCATGGATTTATTCTTTTCAAAAGGCGTAAATTCCTTTTGAATGAGATGTATTTGTGAGCTGTCATCAATCATAAACCAACGAAATCCCGGTTTTTTATCAGGATGAGGTGTTTCTTCCAATCCTAGAATATTATCATAGAACTTGGCACTTTTATCCACATCATCCACCACGATGGCAAAGTGATCGATCTTAAAATCGAAGCCTTGTGCGGTTGCCACTGTCGAAACCAAGCATAGCAAACACAATACATATAATTTTTTCATAGGTATGAATTCATTTTACAATTTAGCTAACAAAAATAGAAAAATATACCACTAATGCGTTTTTAATATGGCCTGAAAATGAGAGACAATGGACAAGGTGCAAGATAAAAGGGATAAGCGGCAAAAGGCAGAAAACTAGACTTTCCCTCAGCTTAGTTCTTGTTCCTTTCGCAGCATTGATTCGCACTACCGTCCAATTGCCTTGAAATTTGCAAGATATCTTATTTACTACAATTTATGTATAGTCTTGACTCTTCTAGATAGCGTTCTAGGCTTTTAAATAGACAACAATGGTAAATAACAATTAACTAATCAATTAATTTTTCTATTGGCGCAAGGCGTCTATCTGTTTTTGGACTTCATCCGCCTCCGCATATTTTCCGTCACTTGCAGAACGATTGCTTTTGGAAAGGTCAAAAGCCTCTTTCATCAATTTCTTGTATTTCTCTTGTAACTTTTCTGTTTCCGTTTTCCTTTTAAATAATCCGAACATAGCAATTTTTGTTTTAAATATTAAATTCCGTTGATGGGTGGTGGCCCTTCTATCATGGGTTCGTAAACCTCATCACCTTTTCTTGTTTTAAATTCTTCCTTGACTTCCTGTACCATTTTTGGATTCTCAAATAAATCCACCATGGTCATGGCCATAGCTTTGGAGGCGTATACCATGCCTTTATGGCCAATGGACATACCGCCACAAGCAACCACAACCCACGAATGCCACGGCGTATCTTTTGGTGCTACGGTTGCACTGAGATTGATATTGGGTACATTCCAGCTTACATCGGCAACATCGGTTGAGCCGCCGCCTGGATTCTCCTCTGTTTCCCGTAACGGACGAATTTCACTATCCATGCCTATCTCGGGTTTGCCCGTTGCTTTTTGAATCGCCTTTCCAAATACATTTTCTTCCTCGGTGTAGGCTATAGGCCCAAGCATTTCAAGATTTTTCTGCATAATGGCACCGCCAGTGCGGTTTACCAAAGTTTCATATATTCCTGAAACCAAGGATATTTTATAGTCTACATCGGCCATAATAGCTGCGCCTTCGGCCATTTCCTTTACGCGTTCGTAGGTAGGCAGCATTACTTTTCGCTTTGGGTCGCGTACGCGTACCCACAACTTTGCATAGTCGGGGACTACGTTTACAACCTGTCCGCCATCCTGGATATGGTAGTGTATCCTGGACGTCGGCAATATATGCTCCCTGTAGTAGTTGATGCCGGTAGTATAGAGTTCTAAAGCATCCGATGCGCTTCGACCGTTCCATGGATCTCCGGATGCATGCGCCGCTTGTCCGTTAAACTCCACTATAAAATCTATAAGCGAAAGTCCGCTTTGTACATCGGCCTCCGTTTTAGAGGACGGATGCCAACTAATATTCACATCCACATCGTCCCAGAGTCCTGCTTTGATCATCCATACTTTCGCAAAGTACTTTTCCTCTGCGGGAGTTCCTAAAAACTTCACGGTGCCTTTAATTTTCCCGGCATCCATAAGCTCTTTTATGGCGATGGCGGATCCAAGGCTCGCCGTACCAAAAAGGTTGTGTCCACACCCGTGCCCCGCGGCACCGGGATGTAGCGCTTCTTTTTCGGGAGACGCTTTTTGTGAAATACCCGGTAGCGCGTCATACTCGCCAAGTATACTTATAACAGGTGAACCGGAACCATAGGTGGCTGTAAACGCCGTAGGGATATCGGCAACGCCGCGCGTCACGCTTAATCCGTTCTTTTCGGCATAATCCGCCAAAATTTCAGCGGAACCGGTTTCCTCAAATGCCGTTTCGGCCAATGCCCAAATGGAGTCACTAATTTTTATCAGCTCATTTTTATGCTTTTCTACCGATGCGATGAGCGCCTTTTTGTTGCTGCTCAATTTCTGGGCCGACATAGGAAAGCAAAGTACTAATAGGAGAAAGGTAAGAAACGTTTTTTTCATGATCGGCGGTTTTAGGGGCTATTTATTTTATCGTCTTAAAGATAGTCAAACTTGAGCTAAAAGGGGCTTCCCACCTTAGTTATGTTGGTCCCAAACCGGCCGGCCCGGTAAGGTATGCTTCGCTATGATGCGTTTATTCTCCAATCTCGTTTTCGGACTCTTTTTATAGGCGTACAGGGCATCGCTGGCAAATTTTCGCATTTTGGAGATAGATACAATGGGATGTGGATAGTCTTTTCCAAGTTCAAAGCCTAAAAATTGCAATTCCATAAGCGGAATTTCCCATGGTTCATGGATGTATTGCGATGGTAGCCTGGCCAGTTCAGGCACCCATTTTTTGATAAAAATACCTTCGGCATCGTGCTCCTTGCTGTTTTTGATGGGATTATAAATACGAATGGTGTTTACGCCCGTTTCGCCCGACTGCATGTTCAACTGCGGAAAATGGATACCCGGTTCAAAATCTAAAAAGTTTTGTGCCAAGTGTTCCGTGCAATCTTGCCACGGCTGCCAAAGCAGATGGGTAAAGAAGGACGCCAACATGGCCCGAAGTCGAAAATTTACAAATCCCGTAGCGACCAAACAGCGCATTGCGGCATCAATAAGCGGAATGCCTGTTTGTCCTTCTCGCCAAGCTTTCTGTAAGTGTGCCTGTCTTGGTTTTTCCAGTTGATGATAGCCTTTGTTCACACTTCTAAATTCCATTTCGCCCTCCATTTCAAATTTTTGGATAAAATGTGCCTGCCATCGCATACGGGATAGAAAGGAACTGAGGTTTCTTTTAGTGTTCACGCTTTTTTTATGTCCCGCTGCGTATTGACAAATCTGTCTGGCGGACAAACAGCCCCAAGCGAGATAGGGGGAGAGCCGGCTGCTATGCATTCTGGAAGTTGCCGGTTTGGAATAATTGGAATTGTAGCCCCAGATGCGCTCGTTTAAAAAGGAATCCAAATATTTTACGGCATATCGTGTGCCTCCCTTTTGAATTAGGGGATTCAATTTAGTATCTAAGGAAACCGATGTAAAATTGATTTCGGAAAATTTGTCAATGGCATCAATAGGGTAGAAGCGCCCCAGTTCCATTTGTGGTTTATCAATATTGGAATTGATGAAGGCGACCCAATCGTTTTTCCATTCTTTCCTATTTTTTATCCCCCTAAAAACTCCATTTTGAATACTTTCTTCCCAAGTGACCCCATTTGCTGTACACCATTTTGAGACCTTTTTATCGCGGTCATACGTCATTTTCATTCCTGTTTCCTGGTAGGAGAAAATATGGGTTATAGCTTCGTAGTCGTTCAGTTTTTGAAAAACGGAAAGCATATCATCTGCAACAATAAAAATTTTGGTGTCGTAGGAATGAAGTTGTCTCTGAAGGTCAGCTAAACTTTGCTTTATAAAATTGATATGCTTTTCGCTGTAATGGGCGTCATTTGTCCATAAAGGTTCAAAACTATAGAGTAAGAGTATTTTTTCCCTAGTAGCAATAGCTTTCACTAAAGGCTCATGATCCAACAATCTTAAATCTCTTTTGAACCAGACAATAACCATTAAGCAAGAGCGTCTTTGTAGGTTTTAAGACATCTTTCCCGTGCCATTTTGTGGTCTACCATTTTTTCTGGGTAGGTCAGTTCCTGCAATTCTGGCACCCACTTATTTATGTATTCCTTTTGTTTATCAAACTTGTCCACCTGCGTCATGGGGTTAAAAATTCGGAAATAGGGAGCGGCATCCACACCGCTGCCTGCGGCCCATTGCCAATTGCCTACGTTTGCACTTATGTCGTAATCCAAGAGCTTTTCGGCAAAATAGGCTTCTCCCCAGCGCCAATCTATCAATAAATGCTTGCAAAGGAAACTGGCGACCAGCATGCGCACCCTATTGTGCATATATCCTGTGGTGTTCAGCTCCCGCATTCCGGCATCTACAAGCGCATAGCCCGTCATCCCGTTTTTCCATTTCTCAAACTCTGCTTCGTTGTTGCGCCAATCTATTCGGTCATATTTTGGTCGGAATGCGCTGTCCTTGGTATGCGGAAAATGCCAGAGAATCTGCATGAAAAACTCGCGCCAAATAAGTTCGCTCCAAAAGACTTCGTTTTCCTCGGCAACCGCTTTTGCCATCATCTTACGCACCGATACCGTTCCAAAACGCAAATGGGGCCCTAAGCGGGAAGTGCCATTTTCCTTGGCCGGAAAATTACGGGTATCCTCGTAATTCTGAATTAGGGTAGGGGTAACGGTAAATTCGGGTACTTTGATGCTAGCCGTTTCAAAGCCCATATCCGAAAGGGATAGGTTGGGAAGTTTTGAATGTGCTATAAGATTGTACATACACTTACTTGTATCATGAAGGCTAAGATGGTTCGAGGTAAAAAGCGATTTCCACTTATTCTTATAAGGAGTATAGACCACATACGGATTGCCATCGTCCTTAACAACGTCATCTTTCTCAAAAATTACCTGGTCTTTAAACGTTTTAAAACTGATATTTTTTTCATTGAAAAACGACGCCATTTCCGTATCCCTTTCCCTAGCGTAAGGCTCATAATCATGATTAGTATAGACGCCTTGGATGTCGTATTCGCTCGTCAGCTCCTTAAAAACTTCCAAAGGTTTTCCATGAAACAGGGCAATGGAACTATGCTGGTTCTTTTGCAGCGTATCCCTCATTTTTTGAAGGGTTTCATGGAGAAAGGTTACCCGTGCATCGTCCTTGGGAAGGGTGTCCAGAATTTCCGTATCAAATATAAACAAGGGCAATACTGGAAAATCACGCTTTAAGGCTTCCAAAAAACCACTATTATCATCCAACCGTAAATCCCTACGAAACCAAAAAACCGATACTTTTTTACTCATGCTAAGAAATATTCAAGGTGGACATGCCTCCGTCTACACCTACAATTTGCCCGGTCATCCACGTGCTGTTGTCACTTAACAAAAATGAGGCAATATTTGCGATATCCTCCGCTTTCCCCACCCTTTTTAAAGGATGGCGCTGGGACATCATTTCTACTTTCTTATCATTGCTCAATAAGCGTCCGGCCAAAGGGGTGTCTACCAAGGAAGGAGCGACCACATTTACCCGAATCTTAGGCGCGTATTCCGCAGCCATGGATTTTGCAAAGCCTTCTATAGCACCTTTTGCTGCCGCCACGCTGGTGTGAAAAGGCATTCCCGTGCCAACGGCCACGGTACTGAAGAAAACCATACTACTTCCTTCCGCCATACGGCCAATGATGGTTTTTACCGTTCTAACCAAGCTAAAGAAATTCAATTGCATGTCCTCCTCAAAGGTATCCAAGCTCATCATTTTAAAAGGTTTTAGGTTGATGCTTCCCGGACAGTATACAAACCCGTGTAGCTCATCGGGCAACTTGGACGTATCCAGATCATCGGTGGTGGCATCAAACGGAATATGGGTGGCATTTAAGCCCTCCAAACCTTCGGTAGTTCTTGATGCAACAAAAACGGCATGCTCTTTATGTAATAGATGTAATAGGGAATTTCCAATACCATGGCTTCCTCCAATCAATAATATGTTTTTACTCATGTCTTAAAATGATTTAAAATGAATTTCTTTTTCTGAACCTGCTAATGTGCCGAAAAGTTCGATTAGTTTTTGCTCCCGATACTCAAAAATTTGACTCAACTGCTTTTTTACGATAATCGGATGTGCTATTTGACCCAATATTCCGAAGGGAATCTTATAATCTATGATATCCTCCATCTCCACACCACCTTCTACTTCATTGATGAAATGCTTGTGGTGCCATAGCGCATAAGGGCCATAGCGCTGCTCGTCCACAAAATATTCCCCCTGCTTTACGTGGGTAATTTCCGTAACCCATTTTGTGGTGTATCCAGGAAGGGGAGAGACCTTATATTGAATGATTTGACCGGCATACATAGGTCTGTCCGCTCCAGAAAGAATCGTGAAGCCCATGTGTTTTGGGGTTATTTCCTGTAAATTCTTTGGACTGGATAAAAAATCCCAAGCCGTCTGTTTTGAAATGGGGAAGGATTGCTTGGAATGAAGTTGGTATAGTTTCATACAGGTATTTTGAACAAAGATAGAAGCATTATTGTTTAGCTAAAAATTTAATAAGTTAAACAAAATAAAATTTTCCAGTAATTGCGCATAGCTTCGGCCTTTTACCGTTCATTTTGTTTTTTAAACTAATTAAAAGAGGGTAGGGCATCTTATTTTGTAATTTGCATTGTAATAAAAGTCATTGCCATGAGAATTGTTCTAGGACTATACTTCCTTTTTACCAACATTGCGTTGGCACAAAGCCCTATAGTTGAGCTTGGTACCCTACCGCCGGAAGTTTCCGAAACCTCCGGACTTATTTTTTTTAATGGTCATTTGATAACGCATAACGATTCTGGCGGCACCGCCACACTGTTTGAAATAGATACACTTACAAGGGAAATACAAAGGACAGTCTCCGTATCCAATGTAACAAATACGGATTGGGAAGCCGTAACTCAGGATGAGAACTTTATTTATATTGGCGATTTTGGAAACAATTTAGGAACGCGACAAGACCTGGCCGTTTACCGCGTGGCCAAGGCAGATTATCTGAACAGTGATTCCGTGGAGGCCGAGACCATTTCCTTTACTTACGAAGACCAGACCGATTTTACGGATACCGGTAACAGCGACTGGGATGCCGAAGCCTTTTTTGTGCTGGAAAACGAGTTGATTATATTGACCAAACAATGGAAGAGTCAGGGTTGCGTGGCCTATGCGCTTCCAAAAGATACCGGAAGCCATATAGCGACAAGAAGAGGTGCGGTAGAAACTATAGGCCTTGTTACAGATGCCGATTATAACACCGAAACAGGTAATCTAACGGTATTAGGATATTCCAGGTTTTTAATGCCCTTTGCCAAGGTGTACCCTTTGGATGCTACCCGTATTTTTGGCGAAACAGGGAGCGATGTAACCATTACTATAGGTTTGGCCCAAGTGGAGGGACTTACCCATGACGGTATTGGGAACTACTTTTTTTCATCTGAATTTTTCTCTCGGCAGTCCCCGAATGTTACTTCTGAATCCCGACTTTTTAAGTTTCGACTAGACGAAGAAGTACCGTCCGAGCCAGAGCCAGAACCAGAACCTGAGACTGAGCCGGGGCCAAATCCGAATCCATCTCCCGACGAAAACGAGGAAGAGTTGCAGATTTTTAAAGACCAAGGTACTGGTGAGATTCGCTATCTCATCAATTCTGATAATACCATTTATGGAACCCGTATTTATGATGTGAACGGTAAGACCATTTGGGAACAATTTACCAATACGGTTAGCAAGGAAGGTGTAATCTCGCAACCCATTTCCACCGCTATCTACTACTTTGTGGTCTATTTTGACAACGCCATTAGTTCCAAGGCATTTGCGGTTTATTAGATTCAATATCCTGAAGCATGCTTGAATATTTAAAAACTTTTTCCTTGGAATGCCTTTAACGCTTGCCCGGAGCATCTTTTCTAGTTCCGTGAATTTCACTTAGTTCCTGATTTGATTGTCTATACTCCTGCCAAATGAAAAACCTAGTTTTTATCTCTTTCTTTTTCCCTTTGCCATCGTCTACCCCGAACGGTCGGGGTAAATCGTAGTTACGGCTACGGTCGACAATTTTGCCTAGGCAAAGAAAAAAATAAAATTGTCAAAATGTTCGGGTTATCATTAAGCATGAGTATAATTGCGACATGGGCGTAATAAAAATGAAAATGGCAATATAGCTAAAGCTTTATTTATGACTTTGTTAACAAGGGCAACTTCCGTTTATATTTAGATTTGTTTGCACTTAAAACAATAACAATCATGAACAAAGTAATTTTATTTTTATTAGCTGTCGTAGCTTCCTTCTCTTTGGAAGCACAAATTAATGCGCCCGAGGCGAGTCCGGCTTCAAGCTTGACACAAACCGTTGGTTTAACGCAAGTTGTAATCGATTATTCAAGACCTTCCATGAAGGAGCGTACCATTTTTGGCAATCTGGTTCCTTTTGACAAATTATGGCGGACAGGGGCAAATGCGTATACCACCATAAGTTTTGATACCGATGTAACCGTAGCCGGAACAGCGGTTAAGGCCGGAAAGTATTCTATTTTCACAAAACCGGGTAAAAGTAACTGGGAAGTATTCTTTTATGCCGATACCAACGGAGGCGGAACGCCTAAGGATTGGGAAGAGAGTAAAGTTGTAGCCAAGGCTACCGTACCTGTTTCCAATATAGCTATGGATGTGGAAACCTTTACCATTACTATCGACGAAGTGACTACAACAGGAGCACATCTTGGGATGATGTGGGAGAATACCTATGTAGCAGTTCCTTTCGGTGTTCCTGCCGATGCTGCCGTAATGAAAAGTATTGAGCGTACACTCGCAGGACCTGGCGCAGGTGATTACTATGCGGCCGCTGTTTACTATGCCAACGAAGGAAAGGATATTAATAAAGCTAAGGAATGGATGGGCAAGGCCATGGAAATGAGCGAAAACCCTGCCTTCTGGCAGTTGAGACAACAATCCTTGATCTTGGCGAAGGCAGGAGACAAAAAAGGGGCAATTACTGCAGCTAAAAAATCTTTGGAAGCTTCTAAAGCAGCCAAAAATGATGATTACATAAAAATGAATATGGATTCCCTCAAAGAATGGGGTGCCATGTAAGAAATAAGTAAACTTGGTATCAGAAGTCGTTTTTGATACTGATTACTTTTATTCGGGCGGAGTGGGATTGGTATAACGTTGCTGTTAGCCGTTCCTTTTCCGCTCGATTTTTTTTGATGTATACTCATGCTTAATGAAAACCCGAGAATTTTGACAATTTTATTTGTTTCTTTGCCTAGGCACGACACAGCGAAAGCTGTGGGCGAGCCGTAGCGATGGCGAAGCATAGCCATAGCTACGGTTGATAATTTTAACGACGGCAAAGGGAAAAAGAAAGAGACAAAAACTAGGTTTTTCATTTGGCAGGAGTATATAACCTTCGTTTGCCTGTATTAATTAACAACCCAACGTATGCACGCCATCATCGATTTTAAGGTGATAGGCTTCTGCATCAATTCCCGTCGTTTTTTTATATGAACTGAGAATGGCATTCGTGTTTTCCTCTATCAGTTCCGTTTTCATAAGGTTGATGGTGCAACCACCGAAACCACCGCCCATCATTCTAGATCCCAATACACCGTCTAGTTGTTGGCCTGTGCTGACCAGTAGGTCCAGTTCACTTGTAGTAATTTCAAATTCCTTTGACATCGCCCAATGGCCTTGTAATAGAATAGCTCCGACGGCTTTGGCATCGCCTTTCCGCAAGGCATCCATCATTTTTAAGACCCTAGCGTTCTCGTCCAAAACGTATTTCGCCCTTTTGTAATCGGTTGGGGAGACCTGGCTCTTCACCTTTTCCAAATCTTCTCGGGTAAGGTCACGAAGGGAATGTGCATTTTTCTTAAATTCGGCTACCTTGCTCACGACCAGTTCACAGGAGTTTCGCCTTTTATTGTATTCGGAGTCCACGGCCAGATTGTGTTTGATATTGCTATTGATAAGCACCCAACTGTAGCCTTCCAAATTAATGGGGACATACGCGTGGCTCAAATCCTTGCAATCCAAAAACAGGGCGTTTCCCTTTTTGCCAAAAAGCACGGCATACTGGTCCATAAGACCGCAGTTAAGGCCAATTTTGTGCTCGGCTTTTTGGGCTATGAGGGCAATTTCCTGTTTTGAAATTTCCAAACCGCTCAATTCGGCCACTGCATGTATAAATCCGCAGCACAATGCCGCCGAAGAGGAGAGTCCCGAGCCAATGGGAATATCACCACCAAAAACGCAATCAAAACCAACGAGCTTGCAGTCCTGCTCCAAAAGGATTTCTATAATCGCCTTAAAATAATTTCCCCAGCCCGCCTTATAGATAGAATGGGAACCATCTATATTAAAACTAATTTGCTCCGGTTGGTTAAAAAAGGTCTCCACGGTAATAATGTTACTATTGTTCCTTTGTGCCGCAAAATAAATTCCCTTCTCTATGGAAGCAGGTAGGACATAACCCAGGTTGTAATCCGTATGCTCTCCAATGAGGTTGATACGACCCGGAGCTTTTATCAGAATAGGTTTGTTGTTGTATTTTTTTATAAAGGACGATTCAATTTCGGATAGTGTCATTAATGGTATGTGCTTGAATTTTCTTTAAACCGAGGCTGTAAATATAAGGGAAGGTCATGTTTAAAAAAAGGAGAACCCAAAGGGGATACTTTGAATTGAGTTTTTGAAACAAAAATTCTATTCCAAGGTGCTTTTTCAAAGCATAAAATCGCAAGCCATTTTAAACCTTTTCGGTTACCGTATTCAATAGATTTAGCGGCAAATACCTATTCGCCTTTATCTACTGGCAGCTAGAGGCCTATTCAGCATGCGGTCAAAGGCTTCAAATACGAAAGCGGTTATAATTACCAGTGCCGCCCCAATAAAATTCAACCATAAATAGCCCAATTTTTCTTCGCCGGAGGGATAGATATGAATCAGGTTATAATAGATGACACAAACAATGATCTGCGTTAACACCGCTGCAAAGAATACCGCATTGCCCTTGACAAATTTAAAAAAGAAGGCCAAGAGGAATATGCCAAGCACGTTTCCATAGAATATACTGCCAATGATGTTCACAAGCTGAATAAGATTGTCGAAAAGACTGGCCACATTGGCAATCCCGATAGCAATAACACCCCATAAAAAGGTAAACCACTTGGAGGCTTTCACGTAGTGTTGTTCCGTCTGCTCTTCTTTCCTGTTTCTTTTATAGAGATCCAATGCGGTAATAGTGCCAAGGGCATTTAATTCCGAAGCCGTAGAGGACATAGCGGCCGACAATATAACGGCCAGTAAAAGACCTATAAGTCCCTTGGGAAGGTTGTTGAGAATGAAATGGATAAATACATAATCCTTATCGTTTGTTTCTATATTTTCGTCTGCCTGTTTTATGATGGTCTTTGCCGCAACCCTATTGACACTATCCTTTTTATTGATATCAATGATTTGTTGCTTCGCCATTTCAACAGCGGCATATTCCTTGATTTCCAATGCTGCAGAAAAATTATTTTGGGCAATCCTCTTTTCTGCCTCCAAGGCCACTTGGCCTTCTTGCAAAAGCCGGTAATCTTCTGCGTACTCAGATTCCATTACGGTTTGTGTAGCGGCAGGATTAAAGTTTAACGGAGAGGGATTGTATTGATAAAAAACGAAAACCATGACCCCGACCAAAAGGATAAAGAACTGCATGGGTATCTTAAAAATACCGTTGAACACCAGTCCCAATTGACTTTCCCTAACCGATTTTCCGGTTAGATAACGCTGTACCTGACTTTGATCTGTTCCAAAGTAGGCCAAGGCCAAAAAGAGTCCGCCAGTAATACCGCTCCAAAAGGTGTACCTACTCGTGGTGTTCATGCTAAAGTCCAGAATTTCCAGTTTATTACTGGCGCCCGCGATCTTGAGTGCCTTACTGAAATTAATATCCGCGGGGAGGTATCCAAGAATGAAGAAAAACGTGATGAACATTCCCGTCATGATAATGAACATCTGTTGTTTTTGGGTAACGCTTACCGCTTTGGTACCCCCGGAAACCGTATAAATAATTACTAAGCTACCTATAATCACATTCAGGGTACGCAAATCCCAACCCAGTACGGCCGATAATATAATAGACGGCGCAAAAATGGTGATGCCCGCGGCTAGTCCTCGCTGTATCAGAAACAAAATAGCGGCTAGGGAACGGGTCTTTAAATCGAACCTGCCCTCAAGAAATTCATAGGCGGTATAGATTTTCATTTTATGGTAGATCGGAATAAATACCAAGCAGATGATGATCATGGCCAAAGGCAGGCCAAAATAGAACTGTACAAAGCCCATGCCGTCATGAAATGCCTGTCCCGGGGTAGAAAGGAATGTAATGGCACTGGCCTGGGTAGCCATGACGGATAATCCTATGGTCCACCATTTGGCTTCGCCACCGGCCCTAACGTAATCGTCTACGTTTTTACTGCCCTTTGTTCTCCAAACACCGTAGGATACGATAAAAAGCAAGGTGCCGCAAAGAATAGTCCAGTCCAATGTTCCCATACTACGTAAATGAGGTCATTATATACATAAAAATCAGTATATAAATAAAATTTAATAGTAATACGATGGAATACTCTTTTTTCCAGGCTCTGTTCTCGTCCTCTTCTCGACTCATTCTTTTATTAGTTCTTTCTGTTTCAGGTGTTCCTTACCAATGGATAACATATTGGAAAATAACTTATATGCTCCGGGAACGCCGGCCGGAAGCTCCCTAAAGAAACTAAGACCGGTATAAATATAATTTCCTTTTCCATAGGGCGCTACGAGCAGGCTTCCTTTTGTCTCTGCTTCCCCATCATCGTTCATGCCCAAGATAGGGGTAAATTCCGAACTCCAGCTATCCGGGAAATAAAGTCCTCTTTCTTGTACCCAGCCTTCAAAATCCGCCGGTGTAATCTTATTCGGAAAGTTTACAATCGGATGTTCCTGGGCTAAAATACGAACTTCGGAATTTTCGTTGGTCACCCTGTCCCTTGAAATCTTAAGGTCGTATGGTGCAATGCCTTCAAACTGATCGCCCCATCTATTGGCGGTATTATATTGCACAATTATAGTGCCACCTTGTTCTACATAATCGAAAATAAAACGTTGTTTAAATTTTAATTCATCAACCACATTGTATGCCCTGATGCCTAAAACTACGGCATCATATTTTAAGAGGTAACCTTCTGAAATTTCCGTGGGGTCAATGAGGTGCACCGTATAGCCCATCTGTTCCAAACTGGTGGGCATTTCATCGCCGGCACCCATAATGTAACCAATGTCCTCTCCGGCCGTTTTTATATCCAGCCGAACCGTTTTTGCCTCGGAAGGCAACAGAATACTCTGCATGGGAACATGGTCGTAGTCAATAGTAACGAGTTCTTTGCCCAGCTCTTTGCCATTTATACGGATAATAGGGGAGATGTGACTTTCCTTTTCCGTTGCCGGGGGACTTAGGGTAAAGTACAGGATTTGTTCGTCCCCCTTTTTTGCAATGGAAAAAGCTTGGGTAGGCGTTTCCACCTTCCAGGCAGTGTCATAGCGCAACTGCACCGTCCCCGATAGATTATCCGCATGGGCTTTGACCGTTACGGGTATTTCCTTTGGGGCATCATCGGAAAAAATAATGACCTTGTCCTTAAAACTGGCCGTGGCTTCCGGTACAATTTCAAAGGGTTGGTATATTTCTCCCTTTTCCGGTTTGGCATATCTATAGATAACTGGTGTTTCTATGGGGATTATTGTGCCGTTAAAACTCAATTCAAAGGTGGCGAGGAAAGCCCTTGGTGTTTGCGGTTTTCCGATCAATTTAGAATCGGTAACCTTATACGTTCCCAAAGTGCCTTTTTCCAATAACCAATATGGACTGGTATAATTGGTTTCCAGAGGTATTTCCAAATCTATATTTTTTCTCAATACTTCGTTTTCGGCCAAGCGTAACGGGGCCACATTTTTCTTTTTGCCGTTGATGCTTACGGACGTCAAACGTATTTCGGCCGGACTTCTATTTACTACCTCAATGGCAATAGAGACCGATTCCCCGGCATTGGCATAGGCCGATTTTGCGGAAGCCTCTATGTGTAAACCGGCTACAGCCGTAATAATGGATGTTAGTTCTTTGGTTTTTAAGTTTTTCCAGTGGTCGTTCTTTATATTTCGTACCAATTGATAGGCTTGCACCAATTGGGGCAAGTGCTCATAAGGCTTTTTAAAGTTGAAATTTTCTTCAATAGGTTCCAGAATAGTGGCAATTTCGGCGCCACCGGCTACGCGGTGCCAAGAGGTGTCTATGCCATCGAATAAATTTGATGGGTCTTTGGGCAAATCTCCTTTCAGGAGTTCTATATAGTCCGTTTCCGAACCTCGCGAACTTAACCTTCCAAAACCTTGACATAAATGTTGACTGCTGGCCAAAGCGGCGATCTCATTGTTGGAGCTGCCCAAAATAGGGTAGTAGGTGCCCACATCTATACTGAGCATGTTGGATTTGTCTGCTTGTTCAAAAGCTTCCTCACTTCCGTAAAACCACCATGAAGTATTAAAAAAAAGGCGTCTAGGCTGCCATGGGGCCGTATCCTTTAATCTATCCGAAAAGGAATTGGTATCGTTGGCAAGGTCAAAGGCCTCTAAACTAAGTATGGCAGAGGCTGTATGATGCCCGTGCGTGCCTCCTCCGTCCCTATGGTCAAACCTATTGATGATGACATCTGGCCGAAATTGCCTGATGGTGGTTACGACATCGCCCAAAATAGCCTCTTTGTTCCAGATCTCCAAGGTTTCCTTGGACGTTTTGGAATAACCAAAGTCATTGGCCCTGGTGAATATCTGCTCTCCCCCGTCTACCCGTCTAGCGGCCAAAAGCTCCTCTGTTCTTAGAACACCCAATAATTCCCTTAATTCCGGGCCGATCAAATTCTGGCCGCCGTCGCCCCGTGTCAGGGACAAATAGCCCGTCCTGGCATGTACATGATTGGAGAGATAGGAAATTAGGCGGGTATTTTCGTCATCGGGATGTGCGGCTATGTAGAGCGCCGTGCCTAAAAAATTCAGCTTTTGCACCGCATGGTAAATATCCGAAGGGCTACTTTTCTGGGGTTCTTGTGCTTTAGATATATTTAACAAAAAAAGGCTACAGCCCAAAAAGACCCAAATATGGCGCATAGTGTTGGTTTTAGTCTACTTTCAAATATAGCAAGTTTAAAACTTGAGGTCGGGTTTTTACAACTTCTTTAACAAACTAAAGTTTATTGGCATTTTCTATAAGGTTATCCGCCTTATATGTGGATACAAGTATAACTCCCTTCTGTAATACCATATTGTTGGGGTAGGTAAGGATTTCTCCATTACTTTTTCTTAAGTGCAAGTGGAACGCACGAATGTCCTCTATCACAAAAGTATCAAATTCCGTGGCCTCGGGCTGGGATAGTTCCTTGTCCAAAATCCGTATGGTATTTCCAATTTTGAACGGAAAGGAGAAAAATATAATGACTCCAGCAGTAATATTGCTCAAAATAGACCATTGTGCAAAAAGTGCCACGCCGATAACCGCAAAAATAGAGGACAACAAGACCCCAAGGTCCTTATAATTTACCCCCCATACCAAGGTAAATCCAGCAATAGTGGAGAAGGTTAGGGATGTGGATATATATTTAATGATTAGGTTGGTCCTAACGGGGTTGAAATCGCCCAGTTTTCCAACTTTCCTTGCCGCCGCACTAAAGGAAAATTTTAAAACAAGCACCACCACTAAAATGATAATACTTGACAGCAACTGGCTCTGATGGGTAGCAATGAATTCTTTCATAAATTACAGTCCTAGACTATCGCGCAAATATAAATCCTTATTGCCGTTCTGCTTCCAATAGGCTGTTTTTAAACGTTCTATTTTTGTAGCGGTAGAAGTCAAGGTCTCGGCGTTTGGCCCATAACCGTTTTTGTAGGAATCCGACCACGTTTCTATACTATGGGGAAAGGCTTCGGTAAAGCTAATGGTCAGCGTTCTTTCCAGTTCGGGATAACTGATTGCGTAATTTGAAAGTCCGTCCGTAGTGGTTAAAGAGGCAGTTGCGTTGTACGACTTTAACTCCTTATGCATCAACCTTATAAATTCTAATGAAGGTATTATTTGAATATCCCCGATGGGCAAAGCCGCCGGGTCTATCCGTATCCTGTTCCATACTTCGTCCTCCAAGTGCGTTTTGTTTAATTTAATATACTCATCTGCCTCGGTCTCAAAATAAGAATGCGAGCGTATTTCAAATTGCTCCCTATTGTTTAGCTGGGCGTAGACCTGTCCGCACCATTCTTGGGAAGAAAAAGCTACTTTTAGCGCATGGACGTTGTCATGTACGGGATAAAAACTACTGGTCATAATGGAATACGGATAGATACCGGTCAGGTAATTTTTTGTGGCGTTCAATTTTAGCACTGGAATATTATCCGCATCGTTGCCGTCCGCTTTTACTTGCTTGTCCTTTAAAAAAGGTTCGGTTACAAATATTTTTACTGCGTTCCCCGTTCTCATTTCTCCATATCTGGCTTGCGCCAGGGTATAGGAAGTAATTTCGGCGTCCCCGGCATACCAATAGTCCTTAAAGTCTTTGGAAAGTGCTTTTTTAGGACGGTCTACTTTTTCGGTGGTGTCTACCGCTACAAGTTCCTCTTTGTGTTCCGTTAATTTTTCCTGGCAGGACGTAAATAATGTACTTCCAAAAGCCAAAAGAACTATCGAAACTTCCATGGTCAACCATTTTTTAAACATT
>Ga0136560_1000597_pt1 | contig 18293 bp, 17 predicted proteins | sample AntRauMeHopE1497_FD_104925 | JGI IMG/M metagenome (GOLD analysis project Ga0136560, IMG submission 104925) | Saline lake microbial communities from Rauer Islands, Antarctica - Metagenome Hop E1 #497 | ecosystem: Environmental > Aquatic > Non-marine Saline and Alkaline > Saline | place... | reverse complement strand
CGCAGGTACATCAGGCCAATAAAACTGGTAAAAACCAGCAAGCTGGCCACAGCAGGCACCAGCAGCCAGGCGGGCGCCAGAACTTCCCCCGGCGGCGTACTGGAGCCAAACCAGATCATAGAGCCCAGTAAGATGGCTAGCGCAGTAAACTCTATAATTAAGAGCGGCTTGCGTAAGTGGTGGGAAGAGTGGCCGGGGTCTGGCATAACGAATTCCTGAGCGATAAACGGGCTGAGAGCGTATGGTAACCATAACGGCGTGACAGGTCTTGTGATTTACCAAATGGCAACAAACGGTGCTGAAATTGACGTATCCGTCTGCGCGTTGGTTTTTTTGCCGGGGTACAGCCGCTATAATGCGGCGACTTATTATTATAACGCTTGAATGCGAGGTGCATTGTGAAGATGAAGAGAATTTTGGCCGCTGTTCTGCTTGGTTTTGGTCTGACAGCCGGTGCCGTTCTGGCAAGTGTTGATGACGAAATTTTGTCCCGTATTCAGCCGATAGGCAATATTTGTCTGCAGGGTGAAGAGTGCGGTTCTGCGGCCGCCCCAACGGTTACCGCCAGTGCCGGCCCTCGTTCTGGTTCTGAAGTTTACGGCGCCGTTTGCATGGCATGTCACACCACGGGTGCGGCCGGTGCACCGGTGATTGGTGATGCCAGTGCCTGGGCACCGCGGATCGATCAGGGCCTTGAAACCCTGTTCAGTCATTCTATTAATGGCTTTAACGCCATGCCGGCCAAAGGTGGCTGCGCCAGCTGTCCGGACGAAGAAATTAAAGCCGCAGTTGAATACCTGGTGGCAGAGAGCAAGTAACGCTGGGTAAAAGCCGGGCCGTTCGCCGATGCGGACTGCCCGGTGTCAGGCGCCCAAGTCCCCTAACAGAGCGCTGAGCGTCGCCTTTCCCTTCTTTTGGTTCACTTCGACGTCTGCTTCCCCTAAACCCAGCCAGCGCACATCACCTTCCGGTAATTCGTCCAGAAAGCGGCTCGGAATGGTTTCCATTTTTTCGCCATATTGCCGGCGAGACGCAGCGTAGGTCAGGGTCAGGGTTTCCCGCGCCCGGGTGATGCCCACGTACATCAGCCGCCGTTCTTCTTCAATATTTTCTTCTTCAATGCTCATCCGGTGCGGCAGAATCTCTTCTTCCAGCCCGATGATGAATACGTGGGGAAACTCCAGGCCTTTGGAGGCGTGCAGGGTCAGCAGTTGCACTTTGTCGCTGTCGTCTTCTTCCTCGCGCTGCTCCATCATGTCCCGCAGTATCAGCTTGGTAATGGCGTCTTCCACGCCAATTTCGTCGGCGGTGCCTTTGCCGTCGTCGAGCATGCGCTGGATGGAGTCCACCAGATACCAGATATTTTCCATGCGCCGTTGCGCCTGCTTGGGCGAGCCAGAATGCTGGTGTAGCCATTCCTCGTACTCTATATCCGTAAACAGCTGCTTGATCACCTGCACAGGGTCATCGCTGTGTAGCCGTTCACAGGTAGCGTCTGCCCAGTGGGCGAAGCGACGCAGACGCTCCAGGCCCTTGTCGGCGACGTGGCTTTGCGCGCCCATATCGCCCAGTGCTTTGAACAAGCTGACGTTGCGAGCGCGTGCGTAGTGGCTTAACTGCTCGAGTGTGCGTGGGCCAATCTCCCGGCGGGGCACGTTAACCACCCGTAAAAACGCGGCGTCGTCCGTGGGATTGATCAGCAAGCGCAAATACGCCATGGCGTCTTTGATTTCGCTTTTGGCAAAAAACGACTGGCCGCCGGAGATGCGATAGGGGATCTGGTAGGCCTGAAGCTTCACCTCCAGCAGCCGGGCCTGATGGTTGCCCCGGTAAAGCACCGCAAAATCTTTGAATGCCAGGCCCTGTTTCAGCTTCTGGTCGAGTATTTCGGTGGCTACACGCTCGGTTTCTGCTTCTTCATTGCGGCAGCGGATAATGCGGATTTCTTCGCCAATGGCGTGATCACTCCACAGCACTTTTTCAAAGGCGTGCGGGTTGTTGGCTATCACCGTGTTGGCGGCCCGCAGTATGCGGCTGGTGGAGCGGTAATTCTGCTCCAGCTTAACCACTTTCAGGCTGGGGAAATCCTGTTCCAGCTGCGCCAGGTTCTCTGGCCGCGCTCCGCGCCAGGCGTAAATCGACTGGTCGTCATCGCCCACCACGGTAAAAGCGGCGCGCCCCGCCACTAAAAGCTTTACCAGCTCGTATTGGCATACATTGGTGTCCTGATACTCGTCCACCAGCATGTAACGAATTTTACGCTGCCATTTCGCCAGCACGTCCGGGTGCTGGCGAAACAGCATCACCGGCAGCAAAATCAGGTCATCGAAGTCAACGGCGTTGTATGCTTTCAGGTACTCGTTATAGTATCCATAAATGATAGCGATTCTCTGTTCGCGCTCGTCTGCCGCTTTGCTCAGTGCTTCGGCAGGGTTGCGCATGGCGTTTTTCCAGGAAGAGATGGTCATCTGTACCGGGTTGAGCTCATCACCAGCATCGGTGCTGCCATGGGTTAGCATCAGATCCTGCAACAGGGCTTTGGCGTCTTCGGCATCAAAAATAGAAAATCCCGGGTGATAGCCCAGGTGGTCATTTTCCTCGCGGATTATGTTCAGACCAAGATTATGAAAGGTGGAAACGGTTAGCCCACGGGTTAGCTTGCGATCGATAATGCGGCCAACCCGTTCTTTCATTTCTCGTGCGGCTTTGTTGGTGAAAGTCACGGCAGCTATATGCCGGCCAGGAATACCCAGCTGTTCGATCAGAAACGCAATTTTGCGGGTAATAACGCTGGTTTTGCCGCTGCCGGCACCTGCTAGTACCAGTATGGGGCCGTCTGCATAGCGCACGGCTTCGCGTTGTCGGGGATTCAGTTTTGTCACGGCGTCACAGCAGCCTGGTTGCAATGTGCGTTAATATGAGGCTTATTCTACAACACCTGGGCAACAGGCACCCTACCAGTACGTCAGCTATTATTGATGAATTGTACGGCTTGAATTACTGCGCACTGGCGCAGAAAATCTTACAAACTCATGGATTCGCAGATGGTTTCGCCTTTCGCTCGTTTTGATCAGCCCCGCGTCCGCCTGTTGGTGCTAACGACGGATTATCGCGATTTCCTTTGGTTAGACAGTCTGGCAATGGCCAGTGATGACCTGTTGATGAGTGCTGTCTGGTGTGCTGACACCCTGAGTTTTGAGCGTGCTCTGGCCGATAATACTTTTGACGTACTGCTGTGGGACTGCCAGTTGCACAACGGTGACATGAATGCCTGGCTGGCCCACCTTGTTCTGGCCTGCGGCGATAAACCCCTGGTGGTTATGGGCGCCGACCTTCCGGCAAGCCAAAGCGCGACTATGGCCGCGGCGGGAGCCGCAGATTATTTATGCCGTCAACAGCTGGATGGTTGGCAACTAAGGCGTGCGATAAAAGCCGCGTTAGTGCAGTCCGAAGCGCCTGCGTTGGTTCAGGGCACGGTTGCTGATTCCGGCGGGCAAATTAACCGCAAACTGTTCTTCTCAAACTTGCGCCTGGCGTTGCAGCATGCCGAGAGCCTGGGTCAGCGCTTGGCTTTGCTGCATCTGAACGTCGACAAATTTCGCAGCATTAACGAAAGCTTTGGTTATCATCAGGGCGACGAGTTGATGCTGAAGCTGGCTGAACGCATTCGCCAGGTGCTGCGGCGCTCGGATTCCATGCTGCGAATCAGCGGCGACGAGTTGGCCATTATTATTGAGCACGTGGAAGATCTGGCGGATATAAGCCGTGTGGTTCGCAAAATCAACCTGGTGATGGAAGATGTCATTGTTCTGGACGGGCGCCCGGTCACCGTCAACGCCAGCATTGGTGTAGCCACCTACCCCGAAGCGGGTAACGATGCCGAGAATCTGCTGCGCCAGGCCAACCGGGCCATGTTTGAGGCCAAGCAGGACGAGGGCACCAGCTTCCGCTTTTACGATCAGCAGCTCCATATTTCCGCCGGTCAGCAACTGGAAATGGAAGCGGATCTGCGCACGGCTTTGCGCGCCGGTGATCTGGAACTTTACTATCAGCCCAGAGTAGAGCTGGCCACCGGCGACGTTCGCGGTGTTGAGTGCCTGCTGCGCTGGAATCACCCGCGCCGTGGCATGGTAATGCCGGATGAATTTATCCCGGTAGCGGAGCGCAGCGGGCTGATTGTTCCTATTGGCTACTGGGTGATTGACCAGGCCTGTCAGCGGCTGCGCGAATCGGCAGATCTGGGCTTTGCAGAGCTGGTGCTGGCGGTGAATCTGTCGTTTCGCCAGTTTCACGACCGCAAGATGACCGAAACTATTTTCCGCATTATTTACAATGCAAATATTGATACCAGCCTGCTGGAGCTGGAGCTTACCGAAAGCGCGATGATGCACGACCCGGACTACGCCCGGCAATGTCTGCGGGAGCTGAACGAACTGGGGGTCAGCTTTGCTCTGGATGACTTTGGCACCGGTTTTTCATCGCTCAGTAACCTTCAGCATTTTCCCATTGCCCTGGTGAAAATCGACAAGTCCTTTGTTCAGGGGCTAGGCCAGGCGGTGGATTCCGAACACATTATTCGAGCGATTATCAGCCTCGCACACAGCCTGAAAATGAGCGTGGTAGCAGAAGGTGTGGAAACTTACGCGCAGATGGAGTTTTTACGGCAGCTGAACTGCGACCACGTGCAGGGTTACTATTTTGCCCGGCCAATGCCTTGGGGCAAGTTGGTGCAGTTCCTCCGTAATCAGAGGCAGTCTGCTTGCCTGTAATCCTGTGCCGCTGTACCTTTGCCACTTTGTTTTTCAGCGAACGTGATTAGCAGAGGTAGCATGAACAGTATTTCCCAACGCATTGCGAATGAGCTCAGCGTACGTGAAGAGCAGGTCAACGCCACCGTTGAGCTGTTGAATGGCGGTGCGACCGTGCCATTTATTGCCCGCTATCGCAAAGAGCTGACCGGCGCGCTTGACGACATACAGTTGCGAACCCTGGAAGAGCGCCTGCGCTACCTGCGTGAACTGGAAGACCGCCGCGCCACTATCCTTTCCAGTATTGACGAACAGGGCAAACTGACCGATGCGCTGAAATCCAGCATCAACGGGGCAGACACCAAAAACCGCCTGGAAGATCTTTACCTGCCTTACAAACCCAAACGCCGTACCAAAGCCCAGATTGCTCGTGAGGCGGGCCTTGAACCTCTGGCTGACGGTCTTTATAACGACCCAACATACGTGCCAGAGGTTTTGGCCGAGCAGTTTGTTAGCGCCGATGTGGCTGACAGCAAAGCTGCCCTGGAAGGCGCCCGCGCCATCCTGATGGAGCGTTTCGCCGAAGACGCCGAGCTTTTAGGCCAGCTGCGAGGTTTCATCTGGCAGCAAGGCCAGCTAAAAGTGACCGTTATTGCCGGTAAAGAGGCCGAAGGCGCTAAATTCCGCGATTACTTTGATCATAGCGAAGCGTTAAAGAAAGTGCCGTCACACCGCGCTCTGGCTATTTTACGCGGCCGCAACGAAGGCATTCTGAGCTACACGATTGCTGTTGGAGAAAACAGCGACGATCGTCGCCAGCCGCACCCGGCTGAATCTTACATTGCAGGGCACTGGAATATCCGCGACCAGGGCCGTGCGGCCGACAAATGGCTGGCTGAAGTGGTGCGCTGGACCTGGCGGGTGAAGCTGTCCAGCCAGCTCGAAACCGATCTGATTGGCCAGATCCGTGAGGCCGCTGAAGCCGAGGCTATTCAGGTATTCGCTGACAACCTCAAGGATTTGCTGTTGCTGGCTCCGGCCGGACCACGGGCCACTCTGGGCCTGGACCCGGGCCTGCGTACCGGCGTCAAAGTGGCGGTGATTGATGGCATAGGGCAGGTAGTAGACCACGGTGCTATATTCCCCCATGCCCCACGAAACCAGTGGGACTTGTCGATAGAGCAAATGGCCAAATGGTGCCGCCAATACAACATTGAGCTGGTGGCGATTGGCAATGGTACTGCCTCGCGGGAAACCGACAAGCTGGTAGCCGATCTGTGCAAGCGCTACCCCGATCTGAAATTGGCGCGCATTGTGGTGAGCGAATCGGGCGCATCTATTTATTCGGCGTCAGAGTTCGCCTCGCGGGAATTGCCAGACCTGGACGTCACCATTCGCGGCGCGGTATCCATTGCCCGGCGCTTGCAGGACCCACTGGCGGAATTGGTTAAAATCGAGCCAAAATCCATTGGCGTGGGCCAGTACCAGCACGACGTATCCCAGGTTCAGCTATCGCGCAGCCTGGACGCCGTGGTGGAAGACTGTGTAAACGGCGTGGGGGTCGATTTGAACACTGCGTCGGTGCCGCTGCTAACCCGGGTGTCTGGTCTAAACCCCACCATTGCCCAGAATATCGTGGATTATCGCAGCCAGAACGGTCAGTTCCGCAATCGCAAGCAGCTGATGAAAGTGCCGCGCCTTGGCGCTCGCAGCTTCGAACAGGCGGCTGGGTTTTTGCGCATTAGCGACGGTGATAATCCGCTAGACCGGTCATCTGTGCATCCGGAGGCTTATCGCGTGGTGGAAACCATCGCCGCTAAAAATCAACGGGATATGAAAAATCTTGTGGGTGATGCGGCATTTTTACGCAGCCTGAACCCGCAGGATTACGTAACCGAGCAGTTTGGCTTGCTTACGGTTAAAGACATCTTCGCCGAGTTGGAAAAACCAGGGCGCGACCCACGGCCGGAATTCCGCTTTGCCAGCTTTGAAGAAGGCGTGGAAACCCTGAAAGATCTGGAGCCGGGCATGATACTGGAAGGGTCTGTCACCAACGTCACCAATTTTGGCGCGTTCGTGGATATTGGCGTGCACCAGGACGGCCTGGTTCACATATCGGCGTTGGCAGACCGCTTTATAAAAGATCCGCGGGAAGTGGTGAAAGCGGGCGATATCGTGAAAGTGAAGGTGATGGAGGTGGATATTCCGCGTAAGCGCATCGCTTTGACTATGCGTATGGGTGATCAGCCAGGCCAGCAGTCGGCTGACCGGCCCCGGGGTGACAAAAATCCAAACCCGAATCGCAACAATGCGGTTAGCGCGAGCAAATCGGCGCCGGCTGCAAGTCAGAATCAGAATCAGAATCAGAATCAGAATCAGAATCAGAATCAGAATCCGGGTCAAGGTGCCATGGCAGGAGCTCTGGCTCAGGCCATGGCGTCGGTCAAAAAGCGCGATCGTTAATTTTCTTGGCAACTTTACTTGGCAACTTTACTTGGCAACTTTACTTGGCAACCACAGCGGTTGCAGCAGGAGTTTTTCATGGCTCAATCACGCCATCACATATTTCAGCAGTTTGCCGCCAGCGAGTGGCAGGGCTTTCGCAAAGGCGTTGAAAAAGAAGGCCTGCGTGCCGATGCCAACGGCTTTATCGCACAAACCCCGCACCCGCAGGCTTTGGGGTCGGCGTTAACCCACCCGCGGATTACCACCGATTATTCGGAATCTTTGCTGGAGCTGATTACGCCGGTGTACGACACCACGGCCGGCATGCTCGAAGCGCTGGGCCAAACCCATCAGTTTGTGCAGCAGAATCTGGGCGACGAAGTATTTTGGGCCGCCAGTATGCCCTGTGGCCTGGATGGCGACAGCAGTATTCCCATTGCCAATTACGGCAGCTCCAATGTGGGTAAGATGAAACACGTCTATCGCCAGGGCCTGGCGGTGCGTTACGGGCGAATGATGCAAAGTATCGCCGGCACCCACTACAACGTGTCGCTGCCCGACGGGTTTTGGCAGCAGTGGCAGCAGGCTGTTGGCGGTAACGACCTTAGCTTGCAGGATTTTAAATCCGAGCAGTACTTCTGGCTGATTCGCAATTTCCGCCGCCGTAGCTGGCTGTTAATGCTGTTGTTTGGCGCCTCACCGGCGCTGGACCAGAGTTTTGTTGCCAACGTACGGCACAACCTCAGCGATTTCAACGCAGACACCTTTTGGGGCGACCAGGCTACTTCGCTGCGAATGGGTGATCTGGGTTATCACAACAATGCCCAGGCTTCGTTGAATATCTGCTTTAACGAGTTGAAAACCTACACCCGCACCCTGGAACGAGCCATCCACACGCCTTGGCCGCCCTATGAAAAAATGGGTATAGACCGCAACGGCGAATACATTCAGCTTAATACCAACGTGCTGCAGATTGAAAACGAGTATTACAGTGCCTTACGGCCAAAGCGTACAGCCTCTAGTGGCGAAAAGCCCATCCATGCGCTGATGAGTCGCGGAGTGGAATATATCGAAGTGCGGTGCCTGGATCTGGACCCGTTCGCCGCCGTGGGTATAACTGCGTCGCAAGTAGATTTTCTTGACCTGTTCCTGTTGGACTGCCTGCTACAGGACAGCCCGCGGATTGGTGATGATGAGTGTGCCCGGCTTGACAATAATTTCAAGGATATTGTGGCGCACGGCCGCAGCCGCGAGCTGACGCTGCAGGTAGGCAGTCGCAGCATCAATGCCGGAGAGACAGCGCTTGAGCTGATGGATTCGCTGCTGCCGCTGGCAGAACAGCTCGACAGCTGGAATGGCGACGCGACCTACGTTCAGGCCCTGGCGGAGCAGCGCCAGAAGCTGGAAGGCAGCTGGTGTTTGCCTTCGCAGCAGGTGCTGGATGCAATGACCAGTGCTGGCCTGGGCCACCGCGACTGGGTGCTGGAAATGTCCCAGCAGCATAAGCGCAGTTTACTTGCGCAGCCGCTTCCAGAGGCCGTGCAGCAGCAATACAGGGCGTTTAGCCTTGAGTCTTTGCGGCAGCAGCAACAGATTGAAGCTGCGGATACCCTGAGCTTTGCAGATTACCTGAACCAGTATCAGCAAAGCTGAAAACCGGAGTGGCGGTTACTTCTGCACCACGAACTCGGTAAACAGCACGCCGCTAACGGCTTCACCGGTGTGCTGGTTTTCCAGTGCTTTATTAATGCGGGCAGCGGCTTCTGTTGCCAGTGCCTGCTGAGTGTCTGGCCGGGTAAGGGCATCCACATCGCTTTGTTCGCCAAAAAGCAGTATCAGCTCATGGCGTATGCGTGGCATGTGAGATTCTACGGCAGGGCGGGTGGTGCTGGCGTTGGCACGTAGGCTAACACTGGTTTTCAGGTAGGAGAGCTTGCTGCCTGCCGGCCCTATGTGGGTCACAAACGCGGGTTCCAGTGATATATAATCGGTAATGGTGGGTTCTGTTGATTCAACCGATTCCGCCGACTCGATGGGCTCCTCACCGTAGGCAAGAGTCGCGAGCGCCATTATGAACAGGGCGACAAACATTTCTGGCAAGATTTTTGTCAATGCAGTCATAATTCTGATAATCACGGTGGTTTAACAATGATAATTACAATAGCAGGCTGACAGCACAGATGCAGTCCCCTTCCTATTTTCGAGGTGATCTTTTGACCAGCAGAATCATGTTTGCCGTTATTTTTCTAGTTTGCGCCGCACTGCTTGCGGTGGCATTTTATATGGAGCATGTGATGGGTCTGGAGCCTTGCCCGTTGTGCTGGTTGCAGCGGTTTGCCTTCATGGCAGCCGGGCTGGTCAGCCTGCTGGCGTGGTTGCACGGCCCGGGGCCGATTGCCACACGGGTATACGGTTTGTTTTTGGCGCTGGCGGCCGGCACCGGATTGGGCCTGGCCAGTCGCCAGCTCTGGTTGCAAAGCTTGCCTGCGGACCAGGTGCCGGCTTGTGGGCCATCGGTGGGTTACATGCTGGACGTGTTGCCGTGGATGGACGTGCTGGCGACCGCGGTTCGCGGGACCGGTGACTGTGCAGCGGTGGCCTGGCGCTTTCTGGGCCTGAGCATTCCAGGGTGGAGCGCGCTGTTTTTTGTTTGCGTGGCGTTGGTGGGTCTTTATCTGTGCTTGCGCCCTGCGCCCAAGCGGCCATGGTAAGGGCGTGAGCTACAAACGGTTGCGGCTGGCCACTGCCATAGGGTAACTTGCATAGACCTATGTGAAAGTTCAGAAGGCATCAGCCAGATAGAACATCAAGTGGAGTACAGGCGTTATGTTGGAACATTGCCGAAATGCCCGGGAACGGTGGGGCGGTGTCAGTGATCTGATCGACCGTTGGCTTAAGGAGCGTCAGGATGTACTGGTGCGCTATTGCGAGCTGTCTGCCGAAAACGACTATTCCCAGACCGAGAGTCTGGGGCCAAAACTGGTTTTGCTGTGCGAAATGCTGATGGATTATGTTTCCGCCGGCCACTTTGAAATCTACGAGCAGCTGGTGCGTGAGGCGCGGGAATTTAACGACGACGAGGGCCTGGAACTGGCCGCAAAGGTTTATCCGCGTATCACCGAAACTACCCAAGTGATTCTTGATTTTAATGACAAAGTAGATGGCCGAGAACTTTCCGAGTCGGAAATGCAGGCGCTGTTTAGGGATTTATCGCGAGTGGGTGAAACTCTGGCCAGCCGTTTTGAGTTGGAAGATCTGCTGATTGCTCATCTGCACACTGCTAACGCAGACAAGGTAGAGCCCGCCTGAGAGCGGTTGGCAAACCTGGGCAAGCTCTAGCAGAGCCGCCCAGGTTCTGTTGCCTGATGCTTACTGCAACAATCCGTTATTGCGCGCTGTCTGGGTTGACCGCTAACAGTTCCACATCAAAAACCAATGTTTCATTGGGGCCAATCGCGCGATTGCCGCCGGGGCCATACGCCAGGTCTGACGGGATGTAGAGCTTGTAACGTGCGCCTTCGTTCATCAGCTGTAGGCCTTCTGTCCAGCCGGGAATAACTTGATCCAGGCGGAATGAAACCGGCTCACCGCGCTCGCGTGAGCTGTCAAACACCTCGCCACTCAGCAACTCACCCGTGTAATGAACTCTTACCGTGTCGCTTATGCCCGGTTGCAGACCATCACCGGCTTCAAGCACTTCGTACTGTAAACCGGAATCGGTTGTTTTTACGCCATCGCGCTCGCCATTCTCGGCCAGAAATGCGCTTCCTGCATCGACATTTTTCTGAGCCATTTCTTCAATCTGTTTGGCTTGATCTTCCTGCAGCTGTTGCTGGTAAGCCATCAGCGCTGCCTGGATTTCTTCCTGAGTCATCCGGCGCTGCGTCTGGTCGCCGTTGTTGCCGTGCTGAATGCCCTGCAGAAACTGCTCCATCTGCAGATCTGGCAGGTCGTTACCCATGCGCTCACCCATGACCAGACCCATGCCGTAGCTGACCTTTTCGCTGTTGGATTCCAACGCGGGGTCTTTAGGTGCTTCTTGAGCGGAAGAGCAGCCCGCAACAAGGCCGGCTATCGTCAGTGCAAACAGCGTTTTCTTCATGAATCTATCCTTCGTATTAGTAAATGAGCCGCAACGTCCGGAATTGGCCGGCGCTGGTTGATTTAAGGGTATTCGATAAAATGCTGGCGAGAAGCACCCGTTAACTTCCTGAAGCGCCCAGACCCATGTTGAATGGCGCGCTATACGGTACCCGCCAGTCGACTCCAGGCTTTGCGTTCCCGGCCGTGTCGCGGGGCGGGTTCGGCCGTTCTATGGCTAGGGTGTTCCAGGGCCCCTGGGGCGGTGGCTGGTCAGCATAATGCCAGTTGCCATTGGTATCCTGCCATTTGAAAATGATGTCCGGTGACTCTACCACCACCAAATCTGGAACCAGGGTCTCGAAGGCGGGAATGTCTGTTGGTTTTGTTTCTTTAGCCAAGGGCTTTGCTACTTGTTGCTCGGGGGTTCCCAAGCCAAGCACGATCAGCAATACCAGTGCGCCCAAGGCAGGAAAGGCTAGCCGTACCAGCCATTTAATCATCATGTTAATTGCGCTCCGGGGCGCGACAAAGTCAAAGCAGACGCCAGTTGATGAATATCTGAGGCAGCTGCTCGCGCGCTGTTTGCACATGGCGCGGCTGCTGTCAGATTGCTAATGATCAAAATGTTGCGATCTTGCATTGCCGGTTCTTCTGTTTCAGTGTTCAGTGCTTGCCACGCCAGAGCGAGTTCGACACGCTCTGCTTCAAGTTCCAGGCGAGCCAGGCCTGCGCGCAAGTCATGACAACTTGTTAAATCTTTCGGCAGCGCCCTTTTTACATCACGCAGTGCGCCGGTTACACGGTTGCGCCACTCTGTTACCGTAACGTCTTCTAGCCCGGTGTAAGTTCTGCGCTGATTCGCCAGCCAGGCCGCACACAGAATGCGAGTCACACTCCAACCTTGTTGTTGTAATAACAGGCAGGCGGGCGCAACGCCCGGTTTTTGCCAGCATAATAAGGCAAACGACCAAAGCTCTGTGTCGGTCTGCAAATCCGCCGGCAGTGCCAGGCTGGCCGCGGTTTGCGGTATGATCGCGATATCGTCCGGTGCAGTGTCCAAGGTTTCCCTGAAATTATAAAGTGCCACAATTAAAACATGTTAACAATTAGTGATCTTAGTTTACAACGAGGCGGTACGTGGTTGCTAGAAGGCGTCAGCCTGACCGTGCAACCGGGCCAGCGCATGGCCATTGTGGGTGCTAATGGTGCTGGCAAGTCCAGCCTGTTTCAGCTTTTGTTGGGCGATTTGGCGCCAGAGCAGGGTCATTTTTCTCTGCCCGGAGGCTGTCGCATCGCTCACATGGCTCAGGAAGTGGAAGCGACCGGGCGTAGCGCGCGAGACTTTGTGTTGGATGGCGATTTCGACTTGCGCCGCCTGGAACACGAACTGGCAAGAGCAGAAACCGCCCAAGACGACTTGGCCCAAGCCCGTATCCATGGCGAGCTAGACCTGCACGAGGCATGGTCTGCGTCGCGGCGCGCTGAGTCGCTGCTGCGCGGGTTGGGCTTTAGTGATGGTGATGCTGATCACCCGGTATCGAGCTTTTCTGGTGGCTGGCGGATTCGTCTGAATCTGGCTCAGGCGCTGATGCGCCCGTCCGATTTGATGCTGCTGGACGAGCCGACCAACCACTTGGATCTGGACGCCTGTCTTTGGCTGGAAAACTGGCTGCGGCGCTACTCCGGAACCCTGTTGTTCATCTCCCACGATCGGGATTTCATGGATCGTGTCGCGACACATGTTGTGCACTTTGATCGGCGTGATCTGGCACTGTATAGCGGTAATTACTCAGCTTTTGAAGTTCAGCGCAGCGAGCGCCTGGCACAGCAGCAGGCCGGATTTGAGCGTCAGCAGGTGCGCATTGCTGAAATTCAGCGTTTTATTGACCGATTCAAGGCCCAAGCCACCAAGGCCCGTCAGGCTCAAAGCCGAGTAAAATCTTTGGAGCGCATGGAGAAAATTGCGCCTGCACACATTGACTCACCGTTTAACTTTCAATTTCCGCTGGCCGAAAAGGTGTCAAACCCGCTGCTGAGTATTCGCTTGGGCGAGGCCGGCCACGGTGACGTGACGATTCTGCGCAACCTGAATCTGAGCCTGTTGCCGGGCAGTCGCATTGGCCTGCTTGGCCCTAATGGCGCGGGTAAATCTACCCTTATGGACAGTCTGCGGGGTGAGGCCACGCTGATTAACGGTGAGCGCACCTGCGGCGAGCATCTGGCCATTGGCTATTTTGCCCAGCATCAGCTCGAATCCCTAGATTTGGACGCCAGCCCCTTTTTGCATCTGCAGCGCTTAAGCCCGCGGGCGTCGGATCAGAGTATTCGCAATTTTCTCGGTGGTTTTGACTTTCATGGCAATGCGGCCCTGTCACCGATACGTTCTTTTTCCGGCGGCGAAAAAGCTCGGGTGGCGCTGGCGGTGATCGCCTGGCAACGGCCCAATCTTCTGCTTTTGGATGAGCCTACCAACCACCTTGATCTGGAAATGCGCCAAGCGCTGACCATGGCGCTGCAAAACTTTGATGGTGCCATTGTGGTGGTGTCGCATGATCGCCACTTGCTGCGCAATACCGTTGACGAGTTCTGGCTGGTGAACGATGGCCGTGTCGCCGAGTACGATGGCGACCTGGAAGACTATGAGCGCTGGCTGGCTGATCGCCGCAAAGACGATACCGAGGCGCCGAAGCGACAGTCCGCTGCTGCAGAGGGTGGCCAGGACGCGGCAGTTAATGGTGAAAGTGCCGATGACCGCAAGGCCCGCAAACGTGCCGAGGCGGCCGTGCGTCAGAAAATCAGCCCGTTCCGCAAACAGCAGGCCACATTGGAAAAACAGATGGACAGCATGCAGGCTGCCCTGGCGGAGATGGACGCCGAGCTAACCAACCCGGAGCTATACAGTGACGGCGGTAAACAACAGTTGAAAACGCTGTTGGGGCGGCAGGCCGAGGCGCGCCAAAAAATGGCAGCTGTAGAAGCCCAGTGGCTGGAGGTCAGTGAAACGGTCGAAGCTTTGGAAGCGGAACTGGAGAGTTAAGGTTGTTTTACCCTTTTCAGTAGAAACTGGCGCCAAAAGCGCCGGTTTCTTATTCAATGCTTTTTTCTTCAATATTTTTTTCTTCAGTAACAATGTCCAGACTAAAGTCCTGACGTAACAGATAGTCTCGTTCATTTTCCAGGTCTGCCAGGGTGAGTGGGCGCTGTTCCAGCCAGCCCTCCGGGAAGCGGATGCTGAGCTTGTTCGCAGACGCTTCCAGCGTCAGCTCTGGTGGTTCTTCCAGATTGCGGGCGTGCTGCAGCAGCACGCCCAAGCGCACCAGTATGCATAGATAGCGCAAGCGGGGGATGTCTTCCGCTAAGGCTCCCGCCCAAATGGCTGCGGTAAACTTGCGCCTATGCCCACGCACCAAGGCCGCGAGATCCCACTGGAACTGCTGGGTAAAACCGGGCAAGTCCGAATATTGTAAAAGATAAGCGCCGTGCTTGTGGTACTGACTGTGTGAGATGGTCAAGCCGATTTCATGCAGCTTGCAGGCCCAGCGCAGGGTGTCTTCGTCACTAAAACTGTTTATCTTCCAGGTTTCCGCGACCTGTGCCCAGGCAGCTACCGCGCTGGCTTCTACGGCGGCGCCGTGCAACTGGTCAACGTGGTAGCGTTCCTGTAACGCAGAAATGGTTCGTTCCCGCACGTCTTCATGGCGTATTCGCCCAACAATTCCGTACAACAGACCTTCGCGCAGCGCGCCATCGGCAAAGCTCATGGTTTCAATGCCTAGTGACTGAAACGCGCCCATCAGAATGGCGAAACCGCCAGGAAAAATACTTTGCCGATCCGGGCGTACACCCAGTTCGCCCAACCGCTCAACGCGGCCCATGCTGACCAGCCGTTTACGCAGTTCCTGCATGGCTTCCAGGGTGATGGTGCCATCGGTAATCTTGAGCGTGGCCAGAACCTGGGCAATGGCTTTTACCGACCCTGAAGAGCCCACAGCGCTTTGCCAGCCCATTGCCCGATACTGGCGGCGAATACTCTGCAGCTCCTGTTCGGCGTGGGTGATGGCGTTGTCTAAACCGCGACGGCTGATTTTTCCGTCATGGAAGTAGCGATTACGAAACGACACGCAGCCCATGTGCATGCTTTCCAGGGCTTCCGGCTCAAAGCGCTGACCAATCACAAATTCGGTGCTGCCACCGCCTATGTCGATCACCAGCCGGCGGCCGGTGTCGTCAGAAAGGGTGTGGGCAACGCCCAGATAGATCAGTCGCGCTTCCTCGCGCCCGGCAATCACTTCTACCGGGTAGCCCAGCACTTCCTCAGCGCGGCTGAGAAACTCGTTGGCGTTGCGAGCAATGCGCAGGGCGTTAGTGCCAACAATTTGCACGGCTTCCGGTGGCATGCCCTGCAGGCGCTGGGCAAAGCGGCTCAGGCAGGCCAGGGCCCGCTCTTGAACTTCGTCGGTCAGGCGGTTCTGGGCGTCAAGCCCGGCACCTAGCTGAACTTTTTCGCCCATTTTTTCGAGGGTACGAATTTCACCGTGCACCAGGCGCGCGACCACCATGTGAAAGCTATTTGAGCCCATATCGATAGCGGCAAGCATATCAGAAGGCGCGGAAACGTTTTCGGCGTTGGGTTCTGCCGTCACGGGGTTATGAATCCTTGTGGGATGAGCGTAGGGCGTACTATAGCGATAACCCGAGAGCCTGTCAGCCAGCCTGACTGCCTGTGGTTTAACGAGAGGGGAATTGCCCCGCCCGTCAGCGAAGACTTCACAACAGCCGGAGCAATGGCGTAAAGTATTGGCCATTGAAAGCATGATCGACGACGAGAGCGTGAGTTATCGCGCGGTTTTCAAAATGACAGCGATAGCCAATACAGCTAACTGCATCTGTTACCGGGCAGATGCCAGAAACAGGAAATGAGAATGAGCGCAAATATTGTTAACGTAACCGATTCTTCTTTTGAGCAGGACGTACTGCAGTCTGACGTGCCGGTACTGGTGGATTACTGGGCTGAGTGGTGTGGCCCCTGTAAAATGATCGCGCCGGTGCTGGAAGAAATTGCCGAGGAATACGCCGGCAAATTGAAAGTCTGCAAACTTAATATTGATGAAAACGAGCAAACACCACCCAAGTTCAACATCCGTGGTATTCCTACGCTGATGCTGTTCAAGAACGGCAATGTAGACGCAACCAAGGTGGGTGCTTTGTCTAAGTCCCAGCTGGCAGCGTTTCTGGACAGCAATCTTTGATTGCATAGGCCGACTGAAAAGCCAGGCTGAAAAACCGCCCCGGAGTGCTGCTCTCGGGCGGTTTTTTTATGGTGCCAGGCATACGGCCATAAAGGGAAAGTGATGAACGCTGATACCGACGATTCCCAAGCGCCCTCTCTGGTAGCCGGTCTGTTGTTGGCAGGCGGCGCGGGTACAAGAATGGATGGCAAAGACAAAGGCATGATGCACTGGCGTGGCAAGCCCATGGCAGTCTGGGTTGCAGAAGCCCTGAAAGCCGCAACCGGTTCGCTGTTGATCAGCGCCAACCGTTCCCTGGAGGAATACAGCCGTTTGGGATACGTGTTCACTGACGCCCCAGAGTTTGCCGGGCAAGGGCCACTGGCAGGCCTGTTAGCAGGTTTGCGGGAGGCCGAGGCCCGTGGAAACGGGGCTGTGCTGGTGTGCCCCTGCGACACGCCGGGCGTTACCCCTGCGCTAATGCAGCTGCTGCTGCAGGCTTGGTACAGTGCCCCCGGTCAGCCAGTGATAGCCCGGTGCGACGGGCGCGACCACCCGTTGCACGGAGTTTATCCGGTGGCTATGGCGGCTGCGCTTGAGCAGCAGCTGCGTAATGATAACCGCCGCGTTATGATGTTTGCCCGCAGCCAACAGGCCCAGTCTGTAGATTGCCCTGCGGCCTCTGAGCTGTTCACCAACCGCAATCGGCCGCAGGATCTGAAGGGTTAACGTTCTTGCTACCAGCCTTCTGTGCGCGCAACGTCTGACGCTTTCTGCTCGACCCAGTGCTCACCTGCGTCTGTCAGCTCTTTCTTCCAGAACGGCGCCGAGGTTTTTAGCGCGTCCATAATAAACTCGCAGGCGGCAAAAGCATCGCCCCGGTGGGCACTGCATACACCTACAAACACAATCTGTGACTGCAGGGGCAATCGGCCTATGCGATGTATCACTCGCGCTTTGCGCACATCCCAGCGCTGGCCAGCCTGTGCGATCAAATCACTGATGACCTGTTCGGTCATACCCGGGTAATGTTCCAGAAACAGTCCGGTTACGCCCTGGCGATCACCGCTGTCGCGCACCAGACCGGTGAATGTGGCGATAGCGCCCGTGCCCGCGCCGCTGTCGCGCAGTTGCGCGTATTCCTGCGCCGCATCAAAATCCGCGTTTTGGATACTGACGCTGGGCACAGCTTGCGAGCAGACAGAAGAATTTTTTGACATTCACTAACCTCCTGTCACAGGTGGGAAAAACGCGACTTCATCATCTGGTTGAACGGGTGATTGTGGTTTTGCCATGGCTTGGTTGATGGCAATCATAACCGGTTGGCCGGTGTTCAGCTGGGCCCAGGGCCCGCCGCGGTTGGCCAGGGTGGCCAGCAGGTCTGCGGCGGTCTGGCCTGCGGGTGCCGGCATGGTTAAATGTTCGGTGCCCAGCTCTTCGCGCAAGCGGGCAAAAAAACGGACGCTAAGGGTTTGCTCAGACATGGTCAGCCCACCAGTTCAGAAAACGGAAAATAAGTGATGATGTCGCCAGGGCTTAAGGTGCTGTGTTCTGGCACCACGGCCAGGCCGTCAGCCCAGCAGGCTGAGCTGAGAACACCGGAACTCTGGTTGGGGAACGCTTTGACAACCGTTGCGCCTCGATCCTGCTCCAGTCGCGCGCGCACAAATTCCCGCCGCATGGATGCAGAGCCAACGCTAAACCGAGCCACGACCTGCTGCCCTACAGGATGAATGTGCAGGCGCCCCTGGAGCTGGCGGATGTATGGCATGCCGACCATCAGAAATGT
>Ga0136560_1000596_pt1 | contig 18308 bp, 23 predicted proteins | sample AntRauMeHopE1497_FD_104925 | JGI IMG/M metagenome (GOLD analysis project Ga0136560, IMG submission 104925) | Saline lake microbial communities from Rauer Islands, Antarctica - Metagenome Hop E1 #497 | ecosystem: Environmental > Aquatic > Non-marine Saline and Alkaline > Saline | place... | reverse complement strand
TGGTGTGCTATACCACATGGCCGCATCAGGTCGCTCTTGGATTGGCTGGGCTGGCGATTCTCGTCGTCATCATCGGCTATCCGCTTGCTCTGCTCCTCTGGATCATCCCTGAGGTGCATCGCACTGTGATGGCATCACCCGCCGCCACTCGTCTAAGGGCATCCCTTGAGATGCTAAAGAGGTCCAAGCAAGCAGAGGCAGATGCCGGGGTATCAGGGGAATGCTGCTCGGTGCTACTCTGCTGCTGCGGGTGCTGCATGCCGATGGCCCCTGAGAGGGATGTGATGACATCTGCGCCCTTCGCGCACAACACGGCGAATGTCAGTATCCGTCGCATCAAGCGAAGTTACGTGCAGGATCAGGATTAGGCACAGGAAGCTGCCGGCGTTGTAGCGACTAGCGGGCCACTGGTAAACTCTTCGTCTTAGTCGCAAGAAGGTAAGCTGCGGTTTGCGAATCCTCTTGCTGCCATCACAGGACGGAGTCATGGCAATAGTGCAAGATCTGCCAAAGTCCGAAGCAACGCTGCGGCTGTCAATGGCAGTCCCAGCGTTCTGGGCGCCGCAGCGAGCGCCGGCAGCGAGGAGAAATCGGCCGTTGGACGAGGCCGCTCCATGGAGATTCAGAGGAGATAGGAATAGCAAGGAAGACCGGGGCTCGCTGCTGATAGCTCCTCTGTGCTGCCAAAGCTGTACGGAGTTGAGATATCTGTGGATGTGGCACAGGAGATCACAGACACAATTAGAGACAGGACATTGATTTTGCAGCAAACGCATCGACTGGCCTATTTCGTAGATGGTGACTACCGGGCGTCCCGGGCATGGGTGCGGGGTGTGGATTGGATGGTGCTATTGCTGCTGGCAGGGTTAGAGAGACTATGGGTGCCGAATGACCCTGGGCGGGCAGTAGCTGCAGGTGTGTCCCAGGTGGTTGTGCTGCTGTGTGCCCTGGCTGTGATCGAGCATGCGAGTCCATTCCTCGAGGAGTTTTAGTGGAAAAGAGCGGGCAAGGTAGGTACCTTGTTGCTGTCAGCGATGGCGGTATGTCTCAATATGGTAGCTGCACTCGATCAGCACCCCTCAATGCAGAGGTCCTCTGGTTTGCTCGCTCTCGCGGCACTCATATTGACATACGTCGTCGGAATTGGAAGCATCGGGTGCCTCTGCCTACTGTTCCTGCTATTCTGGTGGACTCTGCTGCAGGAAGACCCGGACAGTCCCGAGGTAATGAAACGAGAGAGGGTTCGAGAGCAGCAAGCGAAAGAACGATTGGCTGCGGAAGCCCGAGGAGACCGCAACTTGAAGGGACCCAGTGCGAGCGACAAGTAGGGCCTAGAAACCGGCAGCAACCCGAGACCTGCGGCTGAGCGCGCGGCGAGCAGGCGGCGGAACTTGTCCATTTTTGTGAACGGCGTGGCTAAGGATGAGAGAAGGAATAGCAGGCTGAGGCGGCCGTCTTCTGTGAGTGCAAGCGTGCGGGAGAGTTCAAGGAAGCGGCTTTTAGCACTACAGAGCTCGGGGCGGCTGCTAGGAGGACCAGCTCCTGGCGCCGAACGGGGCAATATAGGCGCTACATCTCCAGGATCGAGGCACATGACTAGTGTCCTCAACCAGCTGTACACAGGAGACGCCTCGTCACTGGCACTCGAGCGCAAGTCTCGCTCGATCCAGGCACAGCGACGCGTGCGAAGGAGGACTGACAGGGACTGAATATGAATAGATTAAGAACTGATCAAAACATTCAACCGGACAGCATATATTGCCCAACCAATAGAAGGAGCGTTATTTGTCGAGTAGTTGCGACCAAAAATAGCGACCCAGTCTACGATGAAGGAGAGTTTAAATTTATAAGCGCAAGGTCAGATATTATCCTTGGACTCGTTCCATATATACTCGACGACTGACGCAGATCTAGCTTTACGCTAGAACGCCGGTCAACAGGGTCTCGTTTACTGCCTTTTTGTAGGCATTCGCAGCATGAAAATATACGTTTCCCAATTAGTGATAGCAAGCGCGGTGCTCGTGCATATTGGCGCAGGCGCAACATGCCCGAGCTCCTCATGCGGATGGCAAGCGCTTCATGCAGCTACCGATGGTGTAATATGCACCGAAAGCGAAGCCCCTGACCGTGAGTGTTGCTTTCATCCGTGGCCCACGCTCCGCAATGGTTAAAATCTGATCAGGTGCACCAGAAATATGGGAGTTGAGAATGACATCCTTTTTGCACCGTATTTGGTGCTGCTGCGGCGGCTCCAAGGGCAGGCGCGCAATACAAAGCATGAATCTGACCCTACAACATTTGCGCTGCGTCTTGATTATTACGCGAACGAAACGCGGCCAATAAGAGCCTTGACACGGAATCGGACAGCCATCTGTTCTTGCCCGCGAAGGCAGTACAATCGCGTTACCCACCCGCAAGCAAGCTCTTAACAGCGCATTAATTCCTCTCGCAGAATCACCGTCTGTCGGGGAAAGCTAGTCGTACTGTTTCGGGTGCCGAAAATCAAGCGATCCGCAAAAGAATCGCTGTGGGCTGTCCTCAGCTGACATGAGTGCAATTGCCGTTGCGTCATCAGCCTCATCTGGCTCGTTCTCGGTCACTCAGGATGGCACTCCAACAACGTCGGACGGCACTCCAATGCGTGGTGTAGTAGCCGGAAATTCATTTACGTGCGGTGTAGCTGGCACTGACCTTCTTTGTGCTTACACGGGAGGCCCGTTGACCACATCTTCGCATGTAGCTGTGTTCCATTCGCAGCAAGATTTCCCCGGCCAGAGCAACGCATACGTGCTGCCAACCTGCTACAACAATGTGGAACCGCTAAGTGATGCTACTATCCTAGCACTGGACCCCTTGGACCGCAACCTGGCTCTAAGCTACCTCGCTGTGAAGCTCGATTCAAACGGCGAGCCCAGTCCTTACCTGGATAGCGAAGTGGAAATGTCGGGATTCCGATCCCCGAGTGAGTGGCACAAAGCGCGGTCACTGGAGGAATGCGAGTCTTTGCTAGGGGGGCAATCCCCCGCGTCTTCTGGGCTAACTCCCGCTCACATGCGCTTCACTCCGAACGGGGCGAACACCGAGTACGGAGCCTGCTACCTGGCGGAGGGGGTGCGCCCTCCAATCACTGACGGGAGCGAGGAGGTGAAATTTAGCAACATCATGTGCTTTAATGGCGGTGATTTGGGCAGCACGTCACCGGCTGGGCAGTACCTTACCAAGGCAACTGATGCTGCCACTCAAATCAAGCTGTAGGCCCAAGGTATGGGTGCCGTTCCGATCGCTCATTTTCTTGGGGACGAATTTGCGACTCGAAAGGCAACGCAGATCGTGGGCGGTGCTCGGTTCTACTGTGCCCGGTATGCACCGGTGAGTGGGACCAGGTACGATGACCACCGTGTAGTATGCTGGGGTGATGGCGTGGAGGCGCTCGGCCTAGGATTAAGCACTGACTCCAACGGCCAGGCAAAGTCAATGGACATTGCTCAGTCGACCCGTTCGAGAGGCTTTGTGGACTTAAATGGCAACATGATACCGGGATTCGAAGTGACTCACGCAAAGCCCATCGAGGTCACTCTTGGCGAAGGGGTCGAGGTTCTGAGTCTCGAGGCCATGCATTCGGCGGTATGCGCCCGTGTGATCGATTCCGCCGTCGCTGGCGACACAGTACTGGTGCGGTGCTGGGGCGACTGGGATAATCTTAAGGTGGCTGGCATGCTCGCCCCACAACTATCGACAGACTCGTACGCAAATCGCAATCAGGCCGCCGACATGACTGGCACGACAGCTGGTCCCCCATACCTGTGGCTAGGCAAGGGCTGGGGATGGACGGCCGCCGATTTTAGCAGCATGACAAGCACTGGATTTTCCGTGCAGGCGCTGGGGGCGTCCAAAGACGGCCTGGGAGAAGAACTGGGTGCGAACCTGAAGTACTTCTCGACCTCGTCTGGGCCTCAGGTCACGTGCATTGCCGCCGAAGCCGACGAATCAATTTCGTTCCGTGGAGGCGTCGCGTGCTTCCAGGAAGTTCCATTGCCCGGCCAAGCCACCCAGCCAGGCCAGGGAGGGACTCTATCCTCGAGCGGGCCCTTCCCTGCCTCAGTGACTGTTAATCAGTTCCTTCAGGTACTCTCAAGTGCTGATGGTAGCGGCAACATGCAGGTGCATGGCCTTGCAGTGACAGCGGTTCAGTCCTGCGTGCTGTACTCAACCGATGCCACGTCTCGCGCACTCAAGTGCTGGGGTGACACAAACGCTGTTCCCGCGCTGCGCGAGACTGACAAACAGCTCGCGAACATCGAAGGCGCGGGTATCGCCGGCTAGACACCCCTTCTTCCTCCGATGGGGGAGGGAGAATCGTGCGGGGGATCTGCTTCCCTTTCGATCGAAGACATCGAGATTGTGACCAAGCTGACGTTCACCGATGGCACCATGGCTAGTCTCGTCTCTGCTACTGATACCTTTACCTTCTCCAGGCCGGAGATCGTGGGGCCTTCCATCGGCGATGCATCCATCCCAATCGCTGACGTGGAGGTATCAATAGCGGGGGAAAGCTGCGGATCGGCCTTAGAAAGCATGGCCGTGGCTGTCAGCTCCACCAGCGGAGAGAGCGCTTTTTTCGTGTCCGAGGACGGAGGCGGTATCAGGGCGAGCGCGGGGCAGTTCGATGCCGAGTCTCTCGCTACAAATGGTGGTATCTTCACTTTGACCGTTACGATTGACGTCGTCTATGAAGGCGCATCTCAGCAGCTGCAGTTCACTGGCACTATCGTGGCTGCCAACGTGAACGAAGCGCCTGTCGTGCTCGAGAGCAGCCCACCAGGTACCTCGGTGACAGTTAGTCTTCCGCTGGCTACTGATGCGACGCCCGTGGCTCTCGGACGCGGTCCCTTGGCATCAGACCCTGAAGGGAGCGACGTTGTGTACTATTTGCTGGGCAAGGACGCTACGATTACCGGCTACGATGTCTCTGCCTCTGCCGCTCTCGCCAATGTTGAGATAACCGATCGAAGCACGGGACAAGCAGTGCTCAACACTGAGGATTTAGACTATAGCTCCGATGATGTGGTGGATCTTGTTTACATCTTAGCTGACGGCGAGATTGATTTCGATGCCAATGGGGATTTTGATGCTCTTGCTTAGGCACAGGGTATCGGATACACGGTTGCAACTGCGTCCCTGTCCAATCGAGTTGTCTTCACATGCAGTCCCGGACATAGCACTGCCCCCGGAGAGCAGTGCACCCCATGTTCCGCTGGTACCTTCAACCCGACGCAGTCGAAGCCCCTTTCGTGTGATCCTTGCGAGCGAGACAGCTACTCGGACACATCCGGGGCATCTGCATGCACCGCATGCGATCAAAGCACCTTGCTGCATGAGGTAGCAGGCGCTTCGGAGGCGTGCTTCGACTGCAGCCTTGCCGATGCTAATGCGGTGGTAAATGCTGACAGGACCGCTTGCGTGTGTCCCGAGGGATACGCGGCGACGGGCGACTCTGGGAGTGGCAGGGGGGAATCCATCGTCTGCGAGTCCATCCCTGAGGTGCATCTGTCGTTCGGGTCTGCGGTGCGATTCGCTGCAAAAGATGACGATGAGCTGGCCCGGGGAACAGCGACCGGGGTGGCAGGACTTGTGCGCGGCGCCGGTTCATCGCCGCTGCAGCTGGCTATGGTATTCGATGGAAGTGCTCCATCTATCATCACTGGGACTTATGGCAACAAGGCCTTCCTAAGCATACGTAATGGATTCTCTCCTGCCTCTGGGTCATCGAGTGTGACAGAGGGAACGGATGGTACGACTGTCGTGGATGTGGTGGACTCTGCCTCGGGATCACTTGTGAAGCCAGTGGCAGGTAGCATCGTCACTGCGGGTGTTGACGTCCAATTCTCGCTCGAGCTTACCATGACTTCGTCGGCTGCAGGGACCCGGAGCCTCAACTACGAGGACATCCCTGCCGACTCTAGGGATTTTTCATTCCGAGTTGTAGTGCAGGGCGGTGCCTGCAGCCCCGGCAGCGAGTTCTCACAGGTATGCATCGACTCTGATCAGAGCACTAGTACCCTCAGCTTTAGAGCGGTTGATCAAGTGGACTCTCCGCAACTGGCCATCGGATCGTCGTCGGTTCTCATCTCTGAACAGGCCCAGATCCAGCCCGGTGGCAATTCAGTTCTTCGGCTTGGTTCGGGTCTGCCCATCGTACAGGCGACCCTGGGCTCACGGCTAGCACCTCCCACGGGTACTGATACCGACACCGGCGGCGCCCTCATCACGTTTGCGACTGAGGATGCGACGCAACCTACCATCGTGGTGACAGCCGAGCTTCGGCTTGCTGCAGGTGCAGCAGGAAGTCCCGTTGATTTTGCTGGGATCAACTCACTTTTCTCCCTGCAGCCTGTGACACTGCCTGCAGGGACGATCGGAGGAGCCGGGACTCTTTCCCTTCCAGCGCTCAGCGTTAGCACAGGCTATGGCAGTGTTCTTGACGGATACCTTCGCTGCAATATAGAATGCCCGGTAGGTTTAGAAATCGCAATCACTGCAAGAGCACTAGGGCAAAGGACCAGCGCCATCTCACCGACGATTGTCCTCCCCCTCACTGTGGAGAATCGCCCGGAGCCTCCGAGGCTTCCCGGCACGTTCTCCCCTCTCAGCTTGACGATGCTAGAATCGGCGACGTTCGACGATCCTATCTCAGACACGAATCAGTTCAGTATCTGGGAGCCGGATGCAGGTGATTTGGTCTCTGGATGCACGGTTGACGACAATTTGTTCGTGGTTACGATCGCACCGGTGCAAGACCAGGACGTGGCCGAGTGGCAGCCAGCTGGACTCACTGGGTCCATTCGAGTCGCTCCCGGCAAATCTCTCGATTTCGAGACTCAGACTCGCCACAATATTCAAATTACATGCTCAGATGAGTCAGGTCTGACTTCCGAGATTTATTACGGTCGCGTGGATATTGCTGACGTGTTCGAGAACCGAGCCCCGTTTGCGCCCACGGTGGTAGGACAAGAACAACTCAGCTTCTTCGAGGGTCCTATGGCTGGATCGAGGGTGCAGGGTGCTCTGAGCGTTGGAGACCCCGACGAAGGCGATCTCAGTGACCTCACTGTAACCGTCGTATCATGCGATGGAGGCACTGACGATGAAGGCGTACCTCTGTGTCCCATAGGCAGCTAGACCGGACTCGACCTCTCAGCTTGCGTGACTGCAGTCGACGTCACAGCTGACCCATACGATGCCTATGAGCCCGATGTGAATACCCAGCGCTTTTTCGCTCTCGAATTTGACCCTACGGCTGCTGGATGCGCTCAGTTGCTCGATTTTGAGTACGCGTCGTCGGATGTTTCCACTTCCATGTCCAACGTTCGATTTGTGACCGTCGTAGTCGAAGACAACCAGCCCGAGGCCCGCCGTCTAGAACTCCTCGACGGTCACAACGAGCGACATGCTGCCTTCCGTCGCCGGCTCCTCGCCTCCCGTACCGTCCTTGGAATCGAGATTCAGCCCGTTGACGAGCAAGTCGTCGTGAGGGCGGGCGTGCAGACACCGGTGGTGTATGCAGTTGATGAGAACGAGGTGCCGCAGGTGCCCATCGCAGTCACCTCTGTGGACTAGCTCTTTGAAGACCCTGATGGATTCTCTGACACCCTCCGGATGGATTTTGAGTTCGTTTTCACGCCCCTCCCCGGTCAAACGGCGGGTGATGAACCCACTGAGCAGGTCAGCTTCGACGAATTCACCGGGGTGGTGATGCAAATCGCTGCTTTCAACTTCGAAGAGGGTTCAGTGTACGAGTACCGGTTCACGGCGTCTGACCCTGATGTCGACGAGGGGGAACAGGGTCCGCAACCTGTGTCTGTTGTCGTCAGATTCGAAATCCAAGACGTGAATGAGGCGCCGCGTGCTCTCCGCTCCACAGTGGCGTTTTCTGCAAAGGAGCAGACGACCCTGCTGGAGTCTCAATCCGGTCTGGACATGAGCGTTCTGTTCTTTGATCCGGACGCAGCCGACTCCATGGTGTTCTCTCTTGCCCCTCTCCGCCCGTCGTACAATCCATTGCCATTTAAGATCACCCCTGCTGGGATGATGTCCTATAATGGTGCCCCGATCGCGTTTGAGGACTTCAACAACATCTTTGGTACGCTGGCACGAGTCAGAGCAACGGATTCTGGTGGGCTCAGGGGCGAGTTTAGCGCTTCCTTTACGCTGATCAACCAAGAGTATCAGCCCGAGTTCTCGAGCGGCAACATCGCCGCCCAGCTGGAGGAGAACGTCGAAGGGCCTGTCAGCCTTGGGGTATTGCTGGCGACAGACAGAGATGTGTCTGACACTGTTACGTATCAGGTGGTGGCGACTGACCCCGCCGTTGCGGCTCGCTTTGGAGTTGTCCGGGCATCAGATGGTAGCTCTGAGCTTGCGTACGTCGGTCCAGGCGAAGATTACGAAGCACTTGTTGCCAATGGTGGCAGTAACATCATTACTGTATCCGTCGTGGCCCTGGACGGGAAGGTATCAGCGTCCTCGGCCGATTCGATCGACGTGACCCTGGTAATCGCCGACGTCGTGGAGGCCCCTGTGATTCTCTCTGTTCCCTCCCTCGGGGCCGTCCCTGCCACTGTCAGCAAGAATGACGACGCAGGCTCCTCCATCGTCGGTGCATCTGTCAGCTTCTCTCACCAGGCACCGGCCACAGTCAGCATCAGCACGATTTGCGTATGCAGGCACCTGAGCACAAGCGGGGACTCAGACGTGAATGATCAGGGTCAGTGCAAGCCCGACAGCTGCATTGCAGATTCTGGACTTGCATTCGAGATCGTAGCAAATGCTGATCCTGCCCAGACGGGCCTGGCTCAGCTCCTGTTCTCTGACCCTGCGGCCTTCAGCGAAGGTGGGGCTGCGAGCTTCCAGGTGGAGGGCGCGCTGGCCTCGGAGGATGGATCAGTGTCGGACCTTTTCCGATTCCGGATTACCGTGCTGTGCCCCGCGTCTTCGTGTCCCGTCGGCGAGGTGCCTTTAGGTCCTTGCGCTGCAGACCAGCCGCAGAGATGCGTGCCGGTTTCCGGTGCCGATGCCACGGACGAGTACAGTTTCCGGCTAGGCGACGACACCGAGACCAGGGACGGGTTTGAAAACGGCAAGCTCACACTGATGCAGGCGTCTGGCCGTGCTCGCGATGACGAGTGCATGAGTACTCTCCGTGTATCCTGGTACGATGGCAGCAAGCCTGCGTGGTACCGTGCACTTATCGAGCCGTATCGTGAGTTCCGAGTGAGCGGTGTCCGCCAGGAGTTCTCTGCCGATTTGGTGCTGTCACATGGTCAGCAAGGCTTCATCAAGGTCCAGGCACTCAACGGGGGAGACACGACTGTGATGGTCCTTGACGTCCGCCTTGGTGACAAGGAAGAGGTTGACGGCTTCGGCAGGATTGGTGGCACGAGCACAGTGGGCACTCGATGCTTCTGCTCCACGTGCAGCGCACCAGATGAGCACAAGAATCCAGTTTGTGAGGCAGATGGATACGCGGCTAGTGGCCTATCCCCAACCGACTGGTGCCTCAAGTGCTCGTAGTGTAGGTCGGGAGTCGAGTTCGAAACGAAATCGTGCAGGGGTTCGCACCCGGAGGAGGAAGTCGACGTGTTTTAGAACCGAGAGTGCACCGCCTGTACGCAGTGCGGGTATGACGAGTACGAGGTTGAGGGCTGCTCTGGCAGGGATGACAGGGTGTGTGCTGACCGCATCGTTGAGGGATACCCGAAGCCTTATCGATCTGAGAGGAACACAGGTCCCTTCATGGAGAACGCATTCAGCGGTGGCTTGAAGAACCAGCAGTGCGATGCGTAGGTGAGGTTCGTGTGGTCTACCAGGGATCGATCGGAGGAGAACCTCGGCTCTAAAGCATGGTTCCTCATTCGCGAGACCAGGCATCGTTCTGTTTCGTTCTCGTACGTGTTCCAGGGAACAGACGGGGAAGAGACGCAGATCGTGCTGGGCCAGCAGGCCAGGGATGATCAGAGGTATCAGCTGTATCGCTACGGGCGGTCATCGTCCACCGAACAACCGATGGAGCAACCCTCCGAGGACGACGAGGACTGGCATTCTATCGGACGCTCCGTGGACATTGGAAAATCATGCGTCGAGAATCCCATCGCTGCTGTGGTCACCGAAGTGTCGGAGACCTCGTCACGCACTGGTAGCTCTGGACGGCTGTCCCTAGCCATTGCTGACGGACAGCGTGACGAGAACTGCCATGTAATCGCAACTGTGTCGTATAGTGGAGATGCTCTTGAGATGGCGGGTTCAGCGACATTCCTGCTTCGCGAGACCAGGCATCGCTCGATCTCCTTCACGCGAAAGGTGCAGATTGATCTAGGCACGGTGCAGACGATCGACCTAGGTGACCGGGCGACGTTTGGCGGCAAGTCGAACATCCGTATCTAGATGTACAGGAGTGACGGGGAAGGCGGCTGGTGGTCGACCGGACGATCCCTGAGCTTCGGGTCGTCTTGCCTGTCGACGCCTGCCGAAGCTGCGAGGTCGAGTTTGCAGCCTGTGGACCTTCGGTGGGACCAGCCGACGGGACAATCTGGCAGGCTCTTCGCTGTCTATGGCACTCGTCGGTCGGCGGATGGGCGTGCGGTCATGCGAGTGGCATACAATGACCCCGACGGTCCATCCGAGACGGTGCTCAGGATCCGGGAGACGAGGCACCGGAGCCTCAGCGTCGAGAGACAGGTGACTCTGCAGAACGGCTACTCTGCCATCGTGGACCTTGGATCTAGGGAAGACCTCGGACGCAAGTCTGACGTTCGATTCGGTCTCTTCTATGACTCGCTGGCGAGCGGCCTCAGGGGCAGGTGGCAGTCCCGGCAATCGATCGACTTGGGAAGTCATAATCTTGAGACCTTCGATGAGGCGCCAGTAGTGTCGTCTGAATTCCCGCGATCCACCGTGCAGAACACGGGGTCTCGGGGTGCAATCACCGCAGTGTACGGTCGCAACCGCTCTCCAAGCTGCGACCTCATCGTTCGGGTCGCGTTCAACGACCCACGTGGCTGCGTCGGGGAGCAGCGCACCTTTGTAGTGGCAGAGACGCGGCACCGATCCGTGTCGCGCTCCTTCCAGGTCACGCTCACGAACGGGTAGGAGACGCTTGTCAACCTGGGCAGCAAGTCCGACCTGGGGAACAAAGCGGACATCCGGATCAGTCTACGGTATTTCGACGACCGCACTGCGGGTTGGGTCACGCATCGCAGCCTTGACTTTGGCAGCTCTTGTGTCGATGAGTACACGGATGTAGACGACCAGGCAGCTGTGGTGGCACTGGAGACACGGGGCACTGATTTACACTCTAGCCGGGGCGGGCGGCTCGAGCAGATCTGGGGGAACAAGCGAGCTCCCTCGTGGACCGGGTGGACAGACAGCAACGGACGGGCCGTCGAGGAATGCGACATCATCGTCCGCGTCCACTACTTCGACAGGTTCGGCCCCGAGTCGAAGCGATTCCTACTCTCAGAATCTAGGCACAGGTCCGTGGAAGTTGATCGTGTCGTCACGGTGCCGAACGGAAAATCCATGACGATTGTGCTTGGGCCCAGGAGTACCTTCAAGAACAAGGCAGATATCCGCGTGGCCCTGTCTACATACAGCACCAGAGAGGGCGCTTGGATACGCACTCGAAGGCAAGAGGTCAGCTTCGGGGGGTCCTGCGTACCGACGTACGATGGCGCAGAGACAGTGCCAGGATACCCCGTGTCCAACTATGCTCCTACAAGAACCAACTCCGCCCTCGTGGACTTTGAGGCCGTGGTCGGAGACACGAATCGCCTTGCCGACGGCTCCATCGCCGTCACGCTGCGTTACTGTTCCGATGAACGGTACGACGCATCCGCCGTTACCGTCGTACTCAAGGAGACGAGGCACCGCAGCGTGGGATACGCCGCCCAAATCCGCCTCGAGCGGTGCTCTGAAACCATCGTGATCGTGCCCTTCGCGTCCTTGGGGAACAAGGCGGATGTCCGCATCGCCGCGTACCTCCTCGAGGCAGATGGTGACCTCAGATTCGTGGCTTGCCGTGATTTCCGCTCCACGCGCACATCTGTGACCGTGGCCGACCTCGTGCCTGCGGGGACCGGTTCCGCTAGCGGCGCCGCGAGCAGCTCCTCTGTGCGAGGTGGAATCACTGTCTCGGGATCCGCTACTGCCGCCGCTGTGGGTGTTTCATCGCAGTATGCAGCAAGCAGCGTCGGGCTTCTCGCGCAGGCCGACGTGGCGGCCTCAGGTGACGTAATTGGAGCATCTTCACCCATGGCAGCCGTCGCATCCAAGCTATCCGCGATCGTCAGGACAGCAGGCATCGATGCCAAGGTGTTCGTGAATGGCCGAGGCAGCGACCAGAGTGGCCCTGCGAGTGCCAGCCTGAGTGCCAGCATGGGCAGCATCGTGGTGGTGCCTGCCAGTCAGAGAGCCGCGGTGGAAGCAGCTGTGTAGGCAGCGGAGGCCTCTGGATCTGCTGGTTCTCTGACTCTCGTCGATACCGTGACTATCGGAGTACCTGGCGATGAGAGAGAGGATGCAATTGAGGGCGACGGAGACTCTGCGCAGGAGATCGGCAGCTCGTCCGGAGACGAGGACGGGGACGGTGCCAGCGTCGGCACGGGATCCGGAATCGGATTCTCCCCAGTGGTGGTCGGTGCCGTCGCAGTAGCCGGGGTTGCCGTCGTGGGCATGGTGGTGGCAGTGGGTGTTGCCCTCCGACTCCGTGGTGCGCTCCAGCAGCAGAACCGGGTCAGCCCAGACGCAAGTTCCGCACCCGGTGGCGGCGCCGACGAAGGCCTCCCTTCAGTTGGCGAAGGCATCGACTACGAGGTCGAAAGCGATTCCGAATCATTGGGCTCCTCCGTCGCATCTGGCTCCGACGTGGAGACAGGGGGTCGTGGCGCGCAATCGACGGGGGGAGCTGCCTCCGTCACAGGGGCGGGTTCCCCCCGTGTGTTCCCTCGGGCGAAGGTGAGCATGACCGACCAGCGTACCCCGAGCAGGGTCGACCTCCTGCGTCCGGGGTCCATGTCATCATCGTCGTCCCCCCTCGGGAGCGCGAATGCTCGCTTCCAGCCTCTGGCCCCACTCGGGTCATCATCGTCTGCTGCGCCGCGGTCCTGATCGACAGGGGTCGACGCCGTGGTGGTAAGTCGGTAAGACGCTTAGACCCTGCCACCCTAGGGGGGAGGGGGTCTCCTTTGGAGCACCTGCCTCAGCGGTGCTCGAGTCATGACATGCTGTGGGTGCATGTTATTGCCTCATTTAGCACATGCTTCTCGTCCGGTTCGTGCCGCGGCCCATCGCTAATTTATTAGTGAAGGCGGGTAAGGATCGAACGAGAAGAATTGGCTTCTCGCGACTTGCTGCACGATGCACTGCGGTGCGTAGCGTTAGCACGTGTGCTGGTTCGGATCCGGATGTTTCGCTTGCTTCGCTCGCGGAAAAGAATCTGGGCAACGTCCAGCAGCACGTGTGTGCGTGTGCGCGGGTCGCGCGGCGGGGGCTTTCACAGGTCCACCGTTATGTGCCAACATTTGCTTTTGCTTTGCTTGTCTTTAAACTTTTTTCGCTTTCGATGCATGTGCTGCAAGCGAGTTCCAGCATTTCGCCACGTTCTCCATTTTTTGTTGCTCTTCATTCATTGCGTGGCGCCATGACAAACTATTCGATCGCTAATTGCGGAACCAATGCGTTTGCGATGAAAAAGCGTATATATCTTGAATCTTGATAGGATGGCCGCTGTCAATAAGAAATCCTCGTTTGCCGACACTCTAAAGAACTCAGATTTGATGGACGGCAGAGCTTTCTCTCTTGCTCAGCCTTTCAGGCCAGGGAAGCACCGCTGCAAGAGGCGCTGGACCGATTACGTGCGCTTGAGTGAGCCTTTTTTGTGCTCCGAGATTGATTGGATATGCTGGTTTGACGTCATTTGACGAGATATGAGCGTCCTGAGCTAGGAAACGCGAGTGTGCTTCATGCTTGGTGCAAGGCTACAGCGGGATGCTCTTTGCTTCAGCTTGAGCATGTACACCTTCGCACTTGATCTACCTCGAGCCTTGTTTTATTTTCTACTTGCAGCTATGGATTTCACTAACACGGCATTGTCTCACGGAACTTCAAAACCGCCGTTCACTAAGCCCGAGCTGGACACGCTCATGCGAGAGCGATATTTGCTGTGGACGCAGTGCGTGGAGTCCAAGGCTGGTCAGGAGCCGCAGAACCCCTTCCTGTACGGACGATACGAGTGATTGTATTGCTTGCTGTGTACCAGGGTGTATGCCTTCGTTGGCTGAGATAAGAGGCGATCATATTTCGTTGAACCGTAGCAGAGTGATTCTCCGAGTTTCCCTGCATTTGCGTAGATCTGTATACAGTAGTGCTTGAAGCAGTCAAAATAGGTGCATGCTATCAGGCCCTCGGTGGCTGCATGCAAAAGACTGTCTCGTGTGCAAATCATAGACTGGATGCCTTCCGTGCACGGCGGAGCCTGCACAGGATAGATCTAGGCTAGACTCTCGTTGCCAGTTGATCAATGCATCTGGATGATCTGGAATCCGGAATCCGGATCTGAATTAGATCCCGGATCCTGGGATGAACCTGCGCTTTCCTTGTCTCCCGACAGCCGATACCAGTCACTGCAACCGCTATGTCTGTGTCTCCGCCTAGAGCCTCCTCGCTGCGGCCGCCATCTCCGCGCGATGCTAGCGGAACCCCTTGGCGCCGCCGGCCTCGGCCACCTGCAACCGCACCTGAAGCGCCTCCAGGTCTTCTTCGCCTGTCTTTACTGTTCCGGATCCCCCCTGCCGCAGCCCGAGCTCGTGCCTTGCCCTTGCCTCGGCTGCAACCGATTCCACGGCATCCGAGTACCCGGCCTCGGCTGAAACCAGCCCTGTCGCTCCCGTCACATCGTCGCCAATCTGAGAGCGGCCCCTGTGTTCCCTGGATTTGCCAGTCCTACCCTCCCCTGTCGCTGCCCCCGCACCACCCCGGCTCTATCCACCCACCCCTATCCATCCCATGGCACGTCCAAGAAAGCCGTTGCTGCTACTCCCGGCGCTGCCCCTGCCCCTGCCCCTGCCCCTACCAGCGCTAATCCCCACACCCGAGCCTGCACCTGCATCCTGACCCTAACCCTGACCCGGGTCATGACCTTGCCTGCGCCCGAACGGCCACAGCCCTTGCAGCACTTCCGCCGCCTCGCCAAACACCCCTCTCGATTTCTTCCTCGCTGCTCGGAGTGCCAGCACCTCCAAGTGAGGGCCGTACACGCGACGCAGTTCTCGCCGATTCAGAAGCACACGGCCAGATCCAGCTCCAGCCGCAGCCCAACCAACTTTGACATCGTTTGCGAGGCCCCTGCCCCTGCCTTGAGGCTGAGCTAGCTGCCTGTTCCCCAGAGAGAATGGAGTCGGGACAAGCAGAATATCGCGCGGTGCCTGGTCTCCAGGAAGATCAGCTTTCTTGCACTGCATTTGAATGCTTTTAAGTACTTCTCTTTGCATCCCCTTGTGGCTGCACAGCTCGGCATATCCTGCGGGAGACGCAGGCACCTCGAAGTCTCTCTGCTTTGCCCAGCGAACGCACTCGTGCATGTCAGGTACCACGATTCCCACGCTCACGGCGCCGTACTCGGTGGCTTCAGATTTGGTCCCGCTTCCTCCCATCCGAGCCAGTACTGATGCCCCCCGTAGCCTCACGATGAAGGCCTGCCTCACAAGTCGACTCCTTCGTGCACATGACTCCACGAGGCGCACCGCCAGCATGGCAGGGTCCGGTGACTCTAGATCAGCTAGCTCCTTGAGTTCCCTCAGTCGACGAAGGCGTCTCCTGACCGCTTGATACTTGGCCTTCGTGTCCTCCCAGTACGCCTCCCCGAGGACCTTGCTGACGACCCGCCTCCGCAAGTCGAAGGCTGGGAATGATACGGCTGGGATCATCGAATCAAGGACCTCGAACTCCGACTGCAGGATCTGCCCAAGGCGGTCCCGCTGCAGATGCATTGCCTTGCTGCGCACCATGGCGAGCGTAATTCCCGTCGGATGTACCCGGAGGAGCGCATCGGCGCCACGAAGCAGCTGCTCCATGGACACCGCTTTCAGCCCCTCCGTGTCGATGTATGAGAAAGCCAGCCTCACGATCTCGGGTCTTGCCATGAGACCCATAGATGCAACGAGCCAGGACCACTCCCCAAAGTCAAGTTCATCGTCCTTTGTTCCCTCTCCTGCGCCCAAAAATCGCACAACATGCCTTTGGAAATCTCCGTAGGGCAGTCCAAATCCATGGAAAATGTCTTTGGCAGGCACTGCGCCTGACCTCCCTGGTCGTGCCACGAACCCTAGCTATCCCTCGAACGTGCCTCTAAGCTTCTCTACGCCAGCAGGGGGCAGCTGCAGCATGTCGATCACTCGTTGTAGCAATGGGCTCCACCAGTGCTCTCGACTCAGAGCCACCTTGGCTGCTTCAGCCGCATCGGGGCGAGGCTACCCTTCCCATTTTGCCCAGATCTGCAACCCCTCGGCTAGCCCAACCTCTGAAAGATCCACCCCCAGCGGCTCCAAGCCGGCTCGTAGCAGGGTCTGCGTCTCGAGCAGCTGCGGGTCCATCGGACCTACTGCCAGTTCGATGAGTCGCCGGTACCCATCCCTTCTGCCTCGAAGCTCCAGCCGAGTCATGTCACCGCGGTGACAAACGACGACGTCACCGGCCTGCCTGGCTGACGCACGGTCCGCAAGCACTTCCCCTCTCGAAGTTCCGCTAATCGGCGGTGCCAGCCGAAGTTCGGTAAGACAGTCGGATACCCTGCTCCCCGATGCCTCCGATCCTGATCCTGGTCCTGATCCTGATCCTGATCCTGATCCTGATCCTGATCCTGATCCTGATCCTGATCCTGATCCTGATCCTGATCCTGTCTCCGCCGGATTGCTTTTGAGAACCCACAAGTGCACCTGCTTTGCGTACGTGGATGGTTCTCTCGTGGCATCCCATCGCTCTAGAGCGGCCATGGCTTCATCCTTGCCCTTACCCTCTGCAACGAACTGCGCCTGAAGCGCAAGCCGCCGCTGGTGGAGAGAAGCCGCAGCTTTGTCTTCCCGAATTGGAGCCGTAAGGTCGTTACGAATCATGACTTCATACGGCCTATTAGCTTCCTTGAGAGATGCATTGCGATGCCGTGCCTCGCTCAGCTCTCGCTCTCCCACTGTGATGCGGAGACCGACAACTCCCCGTTGCCGCACAGATCGGCGCATCATCGATTGCACGGCAAATTCGTCTGCCTAAGTGCCCTTGCCTGTGCGAGTCGTGACCCACTGCCCCACACTTGCCTTTGCCGTATCTAGCAAACTGCCGTGGGCGCGCCTCTCTCGATGCATGCGTGCTCTTGCTCTCGCCTCTCGCTCCAGGTCAGGGTCGGGTCGAGTCATTGCTCGGTAGATGCGCTTCATCTCTGCCTGTTCCCGAAGGTACGTGGTCTCCGCAGCGATTATGGCTCGGCACTGCCGCGCCTCCTTGGAGCTGCGCCAGTGCGCCTAGATGAGTGCCGCAGCCGCGTTACCGAGGATATCGAGCCGGGCACGATGCCCTGCCAGCGCTGCTCTTACGAGTGCACGCCAGTACGCGATACGGGCACAACGACGGAAGCCTTGCTGAATCTTGATCACGCACGCAACTCGCGCTTCCCCCCACGGGACGTACCATTTTCGGGTGATCCCGCCCTTCCATGCCGCTGCCAGCTATCTCGAGACGTGTTCTCTGGCCATGTATTGCCTCCACATCCTCTGAATGCAGCCCGCAGCCCCTGCCATCATCATCCCGCGCCTGCGCTGCCCCATCGAAGAAAGAAGTGGCCGAAGCGAGTGATGCATGCTTGCCATCTAGCGAGCTCGGCGAACATGCCTCGAGGCGCCAAATGCCTTCCAGTTATGCTATATTACCCTCGCAGCTGCCTCCCGCCGCCCCTGGAATCGGATGGCGATTCTCCGCATCCGGACTCTCACACGGCCGCCATGGCCCCGATATGCCCTTTGAATAGCTAGAGCTCCCGCACTTCGCATCTTGTTCAGCGTTTCTTGCTCTGCAGCCTATATGGCCCGTTCCTTGTCTCGGAGAACAGCCAGTGTACCAGCATGCGCTCTGCCCAAGTGTCCACGAATCAGCGCTTGCAGCAAGCATGCACACCTGCTCTGATGCCTTGCGCCGGCACGAAGGTCGGTCAGTACATTTCGTTTCATATGCCGCCGCCAAACCGACTGCATCAATACAGCACTCCTAAC